>Ga0222714_10001580_pt1 | contig 25563 bp, 19 predicted proteins | sample C33_3DmetaG_FD_165048 | JGI IMG/M metagenome (GOLD analysis project Ga0222714, IMG submission 165048) | Estuarine water microbial communities from San Francisco Bay, California, United States - C33_3D | ecosystem: Environmental > Aquatic > Marine > Unclassified | place: USA: California...
GGCAGACCACGACGGGGCGAAGAAACTCCGCGCCACTATCGACGAAATGGAGGCGCCTCTCGCGCGATTAGAAAAACTGGAGGCGCGTAAGGTCCTCGCAATCCAGGCGGAAGACTATGAAGCAGCCAAACAGATTAAAACGGAAATTGACCGGATTCGTGCCGCCTCTTTTTCACTCAAAGAACTGAATAAAATCGCGATTGAATCTCTCGCCGTGAATATTCCGAAACTCGCGAGAGATATCAGCGCATTGAAAACGCAGGGGACTGCGCCGTCGTCGCATCGGGGGGGATTTCCGAACAACAACATTCATCATCAAGCGCCAGGATATGGCGCGACTCCGAAAGAAATATATAACGCGGAAGACTTCCAGTATCAAAAGCGCCAGGAGGTAGAAATGAAGATGCGGGAGAAAGAGGCAGAGATGCGGTCGTATTTCGAGGTTCCGCGGCCAAAAGAGATAGATTTTTCTGATATTCCGAGAGATGGCAGGCCGGTAATGCGATTGAAGGCGCCACCTGATGTACAAGGCGCCGACACCGCCGATGACAATGGGGACAGCCCGTTAGCAACCGGCGATGATATGGATAAACTCATTGCGGAGAGGATTGCGGCGCGTCAACGCGACTTGGATATCATAGGCGAGAGAATGAAAGCGACGATGCCGCCGGAACAACGGCGTAGGCAGCAGACGCAGCCGGCTGAATATAACCCAGATGACGTGTCCCCGGTTGATGCGTCACCGACGCCGATTCCGCCACCCGCGTTACAAAGTGTGGATACGCGCAAAGTGCCGGAAGATATACGGAAGGTGCCGGAAGATATACGGAAGGTACCTGAAGATATACGGAAGGTACCTGAAGATATACGGAAGGTGCGATTTCAGGAAGAGGATACAAACCCAATCTTTCTGAAACTGAAGAGAAAACCGATGGAAGACCAGGGAGATTTTTGATACTTTTTTGATAAATTCAACCCATTCTTTTTATCAAAAACTGTGTAGTGTTGTATACTTTACACTCATGTATCGATTTCATAATTGAAGACGATTTGATGAAAATACTGGACCTGATATCGATTTCATAATTGAAGACGATTTGATGAAAATACTGGACCTGATATCGATTTCATAATTGAAGACGATTTTTGCTTCTTTTGACAAAATGCTGGAGCGGGGAGGGGGCTTCTTGCCCCCTCTCTGGAGCAAGCATTTTCAATAAAAAAACTAAATGAAATCGACCCGCGACTGCTCCCCCGCCCCCGTCCGCGGGTCCGCCGGTATTATCGTCCTCCGCCCCCGCTCCACCAAATTCCCCATCTTATACAATTCCATGTCATAAATAATGTGCGTGTCGGGGTCTTCCGCATATTCTTTCCCACTCACAGTCAATTTCCGCAACGCCATCGTCTTTGTCTGCTTATTCAGTTTCTTCGTCTTGTCATCCTCCTCCGTGGCGATATTCGGCTGGTATGCGAGAGATTCTTCGCCCGTCCCCACACCAAACGAGTAGCAATTCAGACGTTCCTTACTACTGGCATTCGCGTGAATCATACAATCAAACGACGACTCCTTCACCGCCGTCAATATCTGGCGTGTAATGCGTTCTTTGATATTGGATATCTCGTAAAGCGACTGGTCGGTGCTCATCGGGGTGGTCCCATCTGTCTTGCTCTTATCATTCATCCGAATATTCAGTGATTCATCGTTGTCCGACGCCATTTGGCGCGCCGTAAATCGCATCAGATACAAAAACACATCCACGGTTCGCAATTCTTCAGGCAAGTCAATGTGACTACAAATACGCCGAGCGCGACCGATGATTTGTTCTGTGCGAACCGGGTGCCAATAGGGTTCGGTGATATGGACATAGCGCACATTGCGCAGATTGATGCCCTCCGCGCCCGACGCAGTAATCATCAAAATCTTAATCACCTCACCATACATGTTATTCGTGAATCGTGTCGAAAGTTGCTCCGTGATACTCTTCGGCACATTCTTCCACTTGCTATTGAAAATATTGCGGACGATTTCCTTCTCCTCGGCCGTTTCCGTGCCAGTATACAGCGCGAAGCAGGGGCGTTCTTGTTCTTCCGATGTCATGTCGATGCTCCAGTCTCCGAGCGACGATTTGCTTATTTTGAATTGAGAGAATCCGTTTGCTTCCAATATGAGTTTAATAATACCGATACCTTCTAATGTGCGGAACTGACTGTATACGAGATGGAGGCCGACGTGTTGTTTATCCAGGATATTGTGTAATAAATGAAGGAATTTGGGACTGTATGTTGCGAGTTCTTCGGGAATAAGGAAACTGCCCGCGCTCACTTTCAGGTCGCGGATGGCTTTGGTAATCGCGGCTTGGTATTGCGCGACATACTCTTTTTTGCCGCTGCCCGCTGGTGGTGGTGGCTGCGTCGTTTTCTTCCCCGCCATTCCGGCAGCAACTGCGTCAGAGTGTTCGCCGGTAATAACCATTTCAGACTCATCGTCATCGCTGTCTTCACCTCCACCGCCAGCGTCACCGTCCATCATTCCCTCGTCCATCGCCGCCGCTCCCCCAGTAGCGCCTTCTTCACCTGCTGCGGCGCCTTTCGGTTTACGCCCACGCTTCGGTGCGGCCGACGCACCCGCGCCTCCGCCCCCCGTTTCCATCGCCCGCGCAATCCGCGCCGCCAACATCTCCGCGGTCTCGTGGGCATCACCCATCACACCCGCATCAGGCATACTCCCCATCGCGGCGGATTTCTCTAATTCGCTAGCAGCAGTTACATCATCGCCCGGCAGGGGACGGCGAATCGACGGCGGGAAAACGAAATTACAAAAAGCGCGGGAAAAGATACGATAGGTGGACGAAACATCGTCGTAGATACCGTCGCCTTCGCCGCCGCCCTTCTTGCCCGCCGCCGCCGCGCCACGTTTCTTCGCCTTCTTCTTCATATCGGATTCCTGTTTGCGTTCCAGGTCACGCACTCTCGAGTAAATCGCAAACTGATAATCGCTCATTTCAATTTCAACCAGATGGAAATTCGCCGCAGAGTCATAGATTGGGAGTAATTTCTCCTGGGCGCTGCGGAAATACGAAGTAAGGCCCAGAATACGTCGAATGAAGAGGTCGCGGTTCTTGAACTCTAATGTCGCGGGGTCGATAAAATAACCGTTGAATTCATCCAATTTATCGGGGAGCGCAGTAAAGGGCGCTTGTTTGCTGGTTGTCGCTGAAATCACCGAGATTCCATTCTCGCGGAGTTTCTGGACAATGGCGCGTTCAAATGCGGCGTCAGAGAGAAGACCGTTTTCGGTGGATGTCGTGTCCATAACAGCGATACTCGCTGCTGCGCCCCCCTCTCCCGTCGAACCCGCCTCACCCGTCGCTGCTGCGGGGTCACCCCGCCGAACCACCCCGCGATATTTCGACGAAACCGGGTCGTAATCACGCACAAACCCAAACGGATTCCGTGTAATCGTTAATTTCTTGGTGCGGGCATTATAGTCCATATAGTCAAATGAAAGGCCGATTCCCTTTGCGAAATCCGCGGACCCCCTGGCGGCGGCTGCCAGCCCCCCCTTTCCGCGTCCAGACGGCGGCGGCGCCGCGCCCGATAGACCAAACATCGTCTTAAATGTATCCAGGGTTAGACGACCGCTGATGCCCGCTGCGACTCCGCCTTCGCCCGTCGCGGCTCCGCCTTCGCCCAGGGTGAACACCCAGTTGTCAATATTACCGCGCAGAATATTAAACAACACCGCGATTTCATTCGGATAGTTAATAATGGGTGTCCCCGTCAATAAAACCACCTTCGCATTCTGCGCCGACAATAAAAAGTGGTATAAGCGGTATGCCATCGATGTCGCGCGTTTGAGTTTATTCACGATACGGCTTACAAAGTTGTGCGCCTCGTCAATGACGATGACTGAATTATCAAACGGATTGCGGGTATACCCGTCCGTCATACTTTTCAGCTTCTCGGCGCGAAGACCGTTATAATTAATAAAGTCGTATTTGGTGTTAATCATCTCGTCGATTTGGCGGTCGACGCGCACACGCTGACTCGGAGTGAGTTCGGTTTCATAATTGCTGGGTTTGGTGACGTTTACCATCCACGCGCCCCCGTTTGCGCGGACGAATTTATCATCAGGGAACATCAGGATTTGCGATAACACGTGTGTGAGTTCGGGGTTGCCGCGCGACTCGATAAACTCCCAATACTGGTTTTTCTTATACATCAGGTCTCCGCACTTTGACTTCATTTCTTCAATATAGTTCATACGGAGTGACGCGGGGGTCATCACGATAATACGCTTAAATGTCTTGAGACCCTCTGCGATGGCGATGGAGGAGCATGTTTTGCCACTACCGAGTCCGTGAAAGAGGAGCAGGCCGCGGTAGGGCGAATAAATATTCAGGTAGTCGCGGACGATTTTCTGGTGAGTGAGAAGTGCGACGGATGCGGAGTCGTCGCCGCCGTAAAGCGATTCGCACGATATGTCGTTTTCGCCGGAAGTGAGTTCGTCGCGATAGGGGCGGAACAGCGCATTAATATATTGGATGAATTTGGCGCGATTATTCATATAAAACTCGGATGCTTGGACTTGGGGGAGTGGGCGTTGAGCGGGGAGTCGCGTAGCGACGATGGTATCGCCTACTTTATATGCGGCGATATTCACAGTAGAGTCTTCGCGTTCCTTGATTTTCTTCACGGCGGCTTTTACGCCAACGGTGGCGGCGCTTACAGAACCAGACGCGGCGGCGGCGGCGCCTTTTGGCTTTGGACGGATAACGCGTTTCTTCGGGACCGCGGCCTCCTCGGCGCCTACTGCGGGCGGCGCCTCCTTCTTCTCCTCCTCCGGCCGTATCTCTTCAAAATCCACCGGTTCATTTGCCTCTGCGATTGCTATTGCGGCCGACGCTTTCGTCTGTTTGACGACTTCATCGGATGGTAAAATCGCGCGTTTGCCTAATTTCACAACTACAGGCGCGCCTTCCATTTCGGGTTCGGCCTCCTCGGCCTCCTCCGCCGCCGCTCTCGCAGGTTCGCCGGATACGAACTTATTAGGCTGTAACGGAATCACGCCAGGGCCTGCGCGCGACCCCCTTATTTTTGCCATGATTGCGTCTCGGTCAAAATCTGCCGTATGTCTTTTATCCACCACAAATACGCCAGCAGCAGCCGCTGCCGCACCCGCACCTTCCGCGCCTTCCACAGGCAATTCCGCCTCCTTTTCACGAAGGGTCGGTTCATTTCCGGTGACATTTCGCGGTTTCTTTACGATATCACTCGGTAATTTACGAGAAAAATGAATAACAACGCCTTCTTCCGCTGAAGACGATGCCCGCAATACCGGACGTTGCTTCAAATTCGTTAAAATACTCATATTACCGGCAATATTACTAACATATACCGTTATATTTATTTCGCAATCCGCGCGATTTGTTTAATCGCCATTTCGCACGTGATTTGTTCCGCCTTCTTCTTTATTTTATGCGTAGCGCGCGCAAAGAAGATGAACGCCTTCCCCCCTCTCTCTTCGCAAATCCGATGAACGCCCGCAAACCCATCCACCAACGAGTCAAACCGAATCGCCGCCGAGGGCTGCGCAATGACCTCGTGTAACTGTTGTCCTAAACATAAATACAATCCCATTTCATACCCGCCCTCCGCGTCCCGCGACAGTTCGATATAGTCAGGCGTCGTCTTAAACTCCTTCTGAATCTTCACCTGGAGGATGTTCTTGTAATTGTCGTCGTTCTTTATGAGATTCGTCCAGTCAATGTGTCGCTCAAACACCGACTCAATGAAGATTTGCGCGATTTGGAATCCCGGCCCGCACGTAAACACCTTCTCAAACCATTTATCGTCATCGCGAATCGATACGCGATTGAAATCCAGAAACATCGCGCCAATGAACGCTTCAAACAAACATCCCAATTTCTTCAGATTGGTTCTCGTCTTCTTTTCTTCCGAATGCTTCGAAATAATAAACCACCGGTGAAGCCCCATTTCAAGCGCGAATTTGCCGATGGTTTCGTTTTTGACGATGGCGATTTTCTTCTCGGTCATAAACCCCTCATTCTCTTTAGGAAAACGGCGGTAGAGGTAGTATTTCGTGATACACTCGAGCACACCATCACCGACGAATTCGAGGCGCTCGTTGGATTTCTGATGAAGCGGCATTGCGCTGTCGGGGCGGTCCATAAATGTTATATTTTCGAGCGCATTGAGCGCTTTAGGGCGTTTGGTATACGAGCGGTGGACGAATGCGCGCCGATACAGTTCAAAATTGTGAACTTGCGACGGCACGCCGTATCGCGTGAGAATGCTTTCCACGTCGGCCAATCCGACTTCCACGTTTTCGGTATTATACGGATTGAAGATATACCGGTCGCCGTCTACGCGTATAATATCGTCGTCATTGTATATGTTTTTGCCAGTTCGCGCGCTTTCGCCTCCTGCTGGTTGTTCGCAGGCGTCGCCGTCGCCGTCGCCGTCGCTGTCGCTGTCGGCAATATTTAGAAGTATATTCTCGTTTTCCGAACTATCTGCGTCTGAACCGACGACGGCGCCGGCGCCGCCATTACTACGAAGACGAAACATAATGAATAAATAATCAATAATGAATGGAATACCGATGATATTATATGAGACATTGTATTTAAGCAAAATCGTATCAATTTTTTATATCGGTATTATTTATAATTAAGTATTTTAAAATGGTCTTGAGTGGTCCCAGCAGGATTTCTAGAATTAGTTCTCTCACGAGCAAAGGCTGTCACTTCGGCAGTATGCCCGGTTCCGCCCCCAAGGTGGGTCGTGGCACCTGGACGTCCGTGGCTTACCGCCAGGGAGGTATGACATGCGACTGCTTGGCGAAGATTCGTTTCCAGACATGCGCAGAGCAGTATGCGTATTTGAAGGATAATAACCTTATCTTCAACTGTAAGCTTACGGGTGGTGTGGGTAGGCAGCCATTCGTCAAGAACTGTGCTCCGGCCAAGGCATAAATAAATATATACTTTATATTATTTATACGATAATTATATAACCAACTGTAATTATGGTAAACAGCAAAGTCGCACGTCGCGTATTATTCAACAGCACCGGACCCACGAACGCCATCGGCACCGATACCTCAAACGGAGGAGGCGATAAGAAGGGCGGCGCACCCTCATCTGGAACCGGCCAGATGCGTAGCTTCGCGATGCGGAATACCATCACGGAGACCGCCAAGAATAAGGACTTTGTATTTAAGTTCATTGAGAGATTGGCACCGGCGCGTCATTCTGGGCCGAAGTTATAAGTTGGGGGGCTCGCCCCCCATGACCCCCCATGCGCTGGGACGGAGGCTGGGACGGAAGGGGCAGGATGACAGAGATATAACAACATAAACACACAAGTATATTGTTATGTATTGACACGACGACGACGACATGATTATCAAGATAGACTGCCGAGAGAGAGATTTACTGGAGATTATGAAGCCCGCGCCATCCGCTGCTGCTGCCCCCACGCCCGCCGCCGCCACGCCCCCAGCGGACCATTACCTAATGGATTTAGGCGACGGGATGATGATGAAGGTCCCGATTCCGAAGACACACTCTGTATTACCACCACAGACTAGGAAATCTCTCGCTACTCGGCCGACCGTTCTTCAGAACCGCCACGAAATCAAATCCGAGAGATTACCTTTAGGCGATACTATTCTTCATAACCCCGCCGGACAAGGACAAGGACGTGATATCGTCCTTTTTGAGAGAAAGACGCTCAACGACCTCGCTGCGAGCATCCAAGATGGGCGGTATAAGGAACAATCCTTTCGACTCATCGAAAGTGCCGCCACCGCCGGATTTCACACCCACAATATCGTATACATTATTGAAGGTGACATTGAGCAATACGAGGCAAAGCGCAATAAAAACAACCGGATTACGAAGACGGCACTTCAGAGCGCGATGGTATCCTTGCTGTATTATAAGGGATTTTCGGTGATACGCACGATGAATTTAGGCGAAACGGCGGACTTCATTCTTCATTTTGCGGACAAGGTAGCGAAGGAAAGCGCGGATGGTGCGACCCCGGCGTATACTCGCGCTAACGCTCACACACAACCAGAGCATCACATAGAGAATGCTGCGGCGACGACGCAGGACACCGCCGCCGCCGCAGCCGAGAGATATAGCGAAGTCGGAGCCAAGAAAGAGAAGCGGGACTACATCACACGAGAGAATATAGGGGAGATTATGCTGTCACAGGTGCCGGGGGTGAGTCCGAAGGTAGCGGCGGCGATTCTGGCGAAATACAATGGGTCGATTTACGAGTTTTTAGGAGATTTACACCGGAAAATCGGCGACTATGAAGAAAGTCTTTCACCGGAGATGTCGCCGCCGTCGCCTGAAGCGGGGGGTGGTACGATAGCGAACACACCTTCGACAGCACAGACCGAACGGATGAATAAGAATAAATATAAGCATGTTTCGGCGTGTTTTAAGGACGTGACGGTGGATGGAAAACGGGGTATCGGGAAGGTGACGATAGAAAAGCTCACTTATTTTTTAGAGTGATATTGTAAGTAGGCGGCGTGATAATATTATAGAAATATAAAAAACGATACAATGGCCGATATTTTACAAGGTCTCGCCCGTACAAAAAATATTTTATTGGACGGTAAATACAGCACCAACCTTACTATGTCGACAACCACCAGTGCTGACTCAAATCACTTTATACACCGTCTTACTGCACCAAATGGAGTCCAAATAGGAGACATGTTGAATGTACCAAAACGAATTAGTCTAAAACCCGAAATATCACTAGGCACAACAACAATAACCGCAGCTGATTTTTTTGGGCAACTGGGGTGCTTAGACACCACGAGAAGTTACATTTTGATGGACAATGTAAATCAAATAAAACAAGCACTTGATACGGTTAAAGATGGAACCGCAATTGCCTTATTAAAAAAATTAAAGATTTGGGATTTTGGTCAGACTTGGCAATACATAAGATACCCCGACACACTTAATTTACTAAAGGAATATTTTTTTAAACATTTTGAAAGAGAGGGTCGTTGTAATAATGTTTTTTGGCCAAGACACGGCGATTATACAGGATATGTGTTACCTGATGAGCTGGCTTCTCACGATTGTGGTTTTGACCCAGAATTAGTTCATATCAAAGGTATGACAGATAAATTAGACCCTTTATCTCACGGAACAATTAAGAATACTGATGTAATATTTCCGACGGGTGACAAAACGATAACTTGGGATAGTTCTACATTAGAATCTTTGGGGTATCCACGAGGATGTGAGATAACCGCTAAATGTAATAGTGCTGCGGTTAGTCAACATTCTAATTGGGATATAAGTGTAACTTGTGCTAATAGTAGTCGCGACCGTATTATTCTCATGAATAGTTCAGGTATCTTTAAACTAAACCCGAATGGAGGAGTCCCTGTGTACCGACTACAAACAAAAATAATTAACACGTTGGAAGATACGATTAAAGGAAATGCGTTTAAAGGATTAACACAAAAAGGGGAAAAGGATACCCCAAATAATCAATTAATATTTATGGGATTGGTATTTAATAAAAGTTTTGGAGATAATGGTTTTGATATGGAACAAAGAGCACTAGCAATGTTAGGCGTCCCCACTACTATTTATACATGTGATTTTACATTATTTTTGTCTTCAATTACCGCAATGACTGAATCCGGCGCGGTGTTAACAACGAATCATCGTGAAGAGCCTGGATTGCCTACCGGAAATTTGTCAACACGATTTCGCGCAACTGAACTTCAACCCAGTCAGGAATTACGATCTATATTTGATTCGTGTTCTTTTGAAAATAATGCCTATTTACAAATGCTAAAAAACATGTATAATGACGCACTAGCTAGAAGACCACCATCAATACAAATAAAATTAGGCGGAGCCAGGCATGAGGTGAACCTTTGGTTTTTGGTTACAATTATAGATACAATAGAAGTAATGATACGTAACCACCAACAAATTATTGCCCTTTTTACGGGACTACAAATGGTGACAACAGATCCAATTGATCCAGAATGGAGAACACATAAACAATATATTTTGCAATTATTAAAATCATATTGTAAAATAGTGTTTCCATTTGTTATAAAAAATGGTGAATGGAATGTGTTTTGTCAATCGTCATTAATATCAAAATTTCCAGCACCACGACCAGGCAAACACGCACAAATTAGTACTCTAATACAAAGTTGTCAAGCTCTCAATCTGGCGAATAAAGATGCACTAACCAATAAGATGAATGAAGTTTTAAGACGTAATGAAAAACCCATATCCGTTGTAAAATTAAATATGCAACAATATGCGTTAATAGTTAAAAACAAATTTACTATCGCCGACAACGCACGTCTTAATTCGTATCAGATACCCGCACCCGCCCAAGGAGGGGGAGGGCGAAATAAGCGACGTGATAATATCAAAATTGGTGGGATGTTCCCCACGCGACCGGATAACTCACCGCCACCTACAGGATATAAACGAGCAGACTACTCGCCACCGCATCAGTCGTCAGCGGTTCCTCTCGCTCCACCAGTTGCCCACCAAAAAAAAAGTAAACAACACTTACCCCCCCAAGAAGAAAAAGACAAAGAACTCAACACTAGCGCAAAAATATTATTTGAAATTGACGCCTTTGTGGTTTATATACAATCACTATCACAATCACAAATACCAGCATCTTCCCCGCGTAGCCCGAAATCAAATTCAGAAATGGGGTTTTCACCAAGGGCATTTTGCGAAGATGAACCTGGTAATCGTATTATTTTTCTTCTTATTAAGTTTTCTGATGTCCTTTCACATATTTTGAAATTAGTATCATATATTATCACGTCGGGTATTAACGACACTGACGCAGCGGCAGGTGGAGGAGCAGCAGCACCAGAACCAGAAGCAGAACCAGAAATAGACCTTCAATATTCAAAATGTAAAACCGCAATGCAAGATTTTCAAAGTATATACGGAGGAGAAAATCAGCATCCACTATGGGGCCTAGCAGCTTTTTTAGATTCTAGACCCGAAATTTTAAAACAAACACATAATAGTGATGTTTTAGTGCATTTATACAGTAATATAAAAGAAGGTTATGATTTAGTTATACAAAAACTAAAAGATTCCGGCATTAATCCAAGTTCAGATACTATAGAATTCGCAATTACAAGTTTTAATGGGACTATTCGCGTACAATTACAGAATCCAGCTCGGGATTTCGTTAATCGTTATAACCAGCATCAACGTAGACTTTTACAGTTAATACCGGGGGCGGATGAAGCTGTGATGAATTCGCTGAGTCTTGACGTTGAATCATTGTATGAAAATATAAAAAATATAGCATATAATCTATTCCTGAACCACGAATATGAATTACCATTAATATGTTCTGAATACCTTTTTACTAAATGCCTTGAGGAACTTATAGGTGAAAGCGTGATTAATATTACATTAGAAGCCGGCGATTCCTTGGGAACAGTGGCACAAGGTGCTAGACCAGAGGTCGTCGTCGGTCCGGGTCCGACGGCCCCAGTACTGAATCCACGCGATAATCAATCACTCGTAGGCGTGCCAAACGTTTGGGAATCAAGTTTATCACCAGATAGTATCATGGGGCGAAGCGACGGTGTTTCGGCGGGCGAGTCTTTTCCTGATGTCGACTCCGATAGTCTTCCGGGTATTGTTTCGCCAACTCGTGGCGCTTCATCCGCTCGTTCTCGTCGCAAACTCCGTCGCAATCACCGTCGCACCCAATACACAAACAGGCACAAACGTTCCGCTAAATCCACCAAACACGCAACAATCAAACATCGCAAATCATACCGCAAGCACAATCGCACAATCAAACGGCGCAAGAACAGTCGTCGTCGCAACCAATAAAATAATCTAATACTAATTCAGTAATACATTATTATTATTTCATTTCATTTCATCCAAACATCTCATAACACCATTAAATGAACTCCATCCTCCCCTCCTCCTCCACCACCGCCGACACCACCGACACCCTCGCCAAATACGTTGTTTTAGGCATATTCCTCATTCTCGCTCTCGTCGCCATCCAGTATATCTTCCGTAATCAGCTCGGGATGATTGAAGGTCTCGCGAACCGGAAATCCAAATCAAATGACCCCCTTGAAGACGAAAACGACGGCGATATCATCACCATCGCCAAGCGCCAGGAAGAGCTGACCACGAAGACTCACAAGTCGCTGAATATGGACTCACATTACACCCATTACAATAAAATCATTGAGAATATGGACCAGTGGGTCAACGCCAAAATCGTGAATTCTCTCAAGAACGTCTCTCGGGAAGTCCACGGCGAAGGCAAAATGGAGGACATCGTTCGGCATATGAACGAGTTGAACACCATGAATAAGTTCAAAGTTACGCTGGAGGAGTGTGCGCGGTATATCGATTCCTCGTGAAAAAATCGTTGCGCGCCCTTCGGTTGCTCCACTCTTTTTCACTCGGAGTTTTCCTCTATATCAATCCTCAATCCTATGTCGTCCGGGTTTCTCTCTCGTCCGTCATTGCGCTTCACTCCGTTCCGCTCCATAACTCCCTCGTTCGGGTCGTTCGGGCTTCACTTGTTTTCATCATTTCATAATACTAATTCGCACTCGCGCACATTTGTCACCGTGCCATTTACGACGACATAATACAACGTAAGCGCCACTCCTAACCCTGATAACACGTGCCACATCGAGTGTAGCGGCGCAATCCCCATTCGGTCCAATATAAAACACGTAGCTCCTGTGAGGATGAGTGTTAGAATCGCACCTCCATAATATGACTTCATTCGCGTATATGAAAGTAGCGCAAATGGAAACACGAGCCCCATAATTATCATCGCGAAACGTGTAATATAGCGCCACGCATTCAAATGGATAACTCCCAGTAACAATAATGCGCCAATCTGCGTGACGACGTCAACGCCAAACACCGTCATTGTCGCCGAAGCATACAAAAACGACGCGAAGAAACAATCCACACATCCAATACATTCAATTAAACACACGTGGTATATCGCAGAGCATAACATCACCATCACGGACATAATGACCGAAAAATGGATATACTCTGGCCATCCCGTGCGCCATTCCGGATACCAATCTTCTTCTTTTACGAAATAAAGAAGCAGGCTACTTCCATAAAACACGGATGTAATAAAGCACCAGAACTCCGCAATATTAGCGCTCACTCGGTATTTAGGTTCCATCGTCGTGATTTCCGCAGTATCAGACGGAGAGCATTTACACGGATGACCTAATACACACCGAATCAACGACCACGGTTCGTCAATGCACGCCGGTTCGGGGAGGGGGTCGCTCGGGGCCTTCTCCACTTCTGTATTCATTACACCGTAATGTAATAATATCTATATGAATGAATAAATATTATTGATTTATACGAGTTACCCCGCCGCTCTACGCCGCCGGCTTACGCATCTTCCCCCATTCAACATCCGCGCCTCGCCCCCGCGACACCGCATCCCCCGCATACATCGGGTTTCGGTATTTCTCGTTCGCCGCCGGCACCTTCATCGGCACCAGTGCGGAAGTATCGGACCGCGCAGCATCGGGGCGCGTCCTGTCCGCGTATATCCCCGACGCAACCGCCGATTCAGAATAGCGAATACCGCCCCAGTTCGCGTCCATCGGGTTGTCGCTATATTTCATCGTGAGTTCCTTCTCGCGAAATGCCGCGTCCTGTGGCGTATAATCCCCCATATTGAAATTCAGCGGGTCGAAACCGTCATACATCTGGTTATTAAACGGCGGATTATCGCGGGATGCGTCCATCATTTGGACCAGTGCGGCGGGTGCGGGGGAATAGGGCACATTTGGCGACAGTCCGCCTTGTAAATCCGTCGGGGAAGGCCGCATCTTGTATACCGCCTGGCCTTGCGCGTCATACGAAAACTGTAAGAACAAAATGGGACAGCGAATACCGCGTCCCTGTAACCACTCCATAAACTCGGAATAATCGTCTAAACTCTTAAACCGGATAGGGTTGACGCCCGGGACTTTCTCCACTTTTGAATTGTAGAGGAATATTTCGCTCCCGTGTTGAATGAGAATATTAGGGCATCGGTCGGTATTCGCGGTAGAGAAGTCCTTGCCGCTAGCCGCCGCCGCGCCTGTATCGAACCCTTCCGTGCCGTCCTTCATGACAACGGGCGCCTTGGCCGACGCAGCACTAGCAGCAGCAGTATTCCGCAATTTCTGTGATTCCTGTGCGTCTGGTTCGATACTCACAAACCCCTCGGGCAAAGTGGCTTTAGACGGCGTTCTGGATGTGATATACGCGCCCAACAAAAACAGCGCGATAATTATAACAGGTAAAAACTTCTGGATATTAACGATTTTTACGAGCATACTCCACTCTTTCATCAACATCGACGCATTTTCGCCGATGTATTTCGCAATGTTTTTCATAAATGTATATTATACAGGGATAATAATTATCACAGTGATAATAATTATCCCCGGGTAATACAAGAAACCATGATTGAAATCATCGACGTTAAAAAGAGAAAACATCTCAATAAATTAAATGCCGCCGCAAAACAGGCGCACGACCATCCAGAGACGCACGGCCTCCTCGTAAAAATATACGCAACCTGGTGCGGCCATTGTCGGAATATGACAGAGGATTGGAATCGTCTCACCGATGAACTTAAAGAGGAATATAAATGTAAAAAGCCGGGGTGCGTGCTTACCATCGCCAATATCCGCGCGAGTGATTTAGGTCCCAATGACCCCATTATTCAAAACCTCAAATACATACCTAAAGATATTCAGAGTATTCCGACAATTATGTATATTTCCAAAGGGGTGCGCGGTTTAGAATACTCCGATGAACGCGAGTATTCACAAATGTTGAATTGGATTGTCGCGCATCCAGATTTCGGGTTGGTGCGTAAGTCGGCGCCGGCGGAAGCAGCGGAGGCGGAGACGGATAAACCGAGCAGTATACTGCGGAGTATAACCAAAAAAGCGCGAATCAAATTCAAGGACTTTCACCGCGGAACATTGAAGAAGTTTCACAAGGATATGCGGCGGCAGCATAAAAAAAGCGTGAAGTCGCGAATGGCGACACCGGTCGCGCCTGGGGCGATGCGCGGATACGTTCCTGCGTATTTACGCCAAGCATAGCGAGGCATAGCGAGGCATAGCGAGGCATAAATATTTATGTCATTCTATAGTATAATAGCAACTATACATAATGTTATCCAATGTCGCAGTATGCCCGCTGGCCTCGTTCATTTTGGTCCTCGTGATTATTATCAATGTTATGGATATTTATTTAGTGGGATTCCAATTCGCAATTTTACTCACAAATCTGGTCATTTCTGTATTCTTCGTGTGGTTGGCAAATAAGACCTGCGACAAGTATCAGTGGGTGTCCTGGTTGATTACGGCTTACTTCCTGATATGTATCATTGGTGCTGCCGCAATCATATCCAACCCGGCGCTTTTGAACCAAAAAGGTATGGAAGAAATCAAAAAGAAGACCGACGAAGCCGGGCGGGTTAAGGCATAGATAGGCACACTCACGCATTCATCGTCAGTTTTAGCGAGAACTCCACCTTCACGCGTCGTAGAAACAAATACAACCCGACAATATTCACGAAAACGAGAACCGCCTTATAATCCAGCAGAAGAATTGTATGTAGAATAACACTGATATAATTGGATATTCTCATATACCCAATCATATACTGTAGCAGGTTATATATCATAAACGCCAACCAAACATGTATCAGAGATACGTCCATTGGCATTTCACACACACACACACACACAGCAACGAGTCTATTATTATCAATCAATTTTATGCCGTTAAAATTGAAATAAAGAATACAGGAAAGGATACACACATGCAACCAATAATGAAAAAATTCAAGATAGTCAAGAAGCCCGTAACCGCCGCCACCGCCGCCGCCGCACCCGACCCCTCATTATCATTCCGTCTCATCGATTTTCACGTATACGACTGCGTCCCAGATACAAATACACATTCATCCGCATCAGAAAATAGTGGCGCGGATGAAGACTCCGGTTCGGTTGCGTCGGCTGGCAGCAACAGTGACGGCGGCGCACGACGAGGAGGCGGCTACGCAGCGGCGACAGACACAAACGAATTCCGTATCCAGATGTTCGGCATCAACGAGCAAGGCGAAACCTGCTCCATCTTCGTGGACGATTACCACCCCTTCTTCTATATCAAGGTCGGCCCGCACTGGACCAACGCCACCAAATCCGCGTTCATCCGCGACATCAAAAAGAACTTAAAGAGCCGATACTACGAAAACAGCATCATCGCGGAAAAATGCGAAATCGTGGAGAAGCGCAAACTCTACGGGTTTGACGGGGGAAAGAACCACAAATTCGTCATCATTGTGTTTAAGAACACGACCGTTATGAACCGGGTGAAGAACATGTGGTATTGTGACATATTTACACCGCGCGACGGGAAGACGCGGATTCTTAAACCCGACGGATACCTCTTTGCGAATACGCACACAACCATCTACGAAGCCAATATTCCACCCGTGCTACGTTTCTTCCATATCCAGAAAATCAGCCCCTCTGGGTGGGTGACCTTTTCCGAGAAGAAGACGCGGCTCATTGATAAATACACTACGACGTGTCAATACGAATACCGCCTGTCATTTGAAGACATCATTCCACAGAATGAGAAAGAGACGGTCGTTCCGTATAAGATATGTAGTTTTGATATTGAAGCCAGTAGTAGTCACGGCGATTTCCCGATTCCTGTGAAGTCATATAAGAAACTTGCGACGAATATTGTCGACGCAGCGAGCGCGGCGGGATTAACCGACGAGGACCTAATACATATTATTTATACCGCATTTCATTATTCATATCAGGGTCGCGGGCCCTATCCCAATATAGATAGAATCTACACGAAACGACGACCCAAAGAAGCGGATATGGCGCGATTATGTCGTCTTGTATGTTCCAAAGAACTTAGGTATCTTATCAAGCAAGAGGTCGTCGCACAAGAAAATACGATAGAGCAGATATTCCTTCAAATGGCGGCGACGGCGAAAGAGGAGGCTGCGGCTGCGGCGGAAAAGAAGGCCGGCGCGGGCGGTGGAGATGACAGTGACGACGGTGACAGTGACGGCGGTGACGGCGGTGACGGCGACGATAGAGACATTAACGAAACGATATTATCAAGAGGAGTCCGAATGGCCGCCGCCGCCACGTCCGCTCCCCCTCCCGACCTCTCCGTCAAACTCACCGCACTCCTAAACAACCCGAAACACTCCCGCGAGACCAAAATCACGATTGTAAGCGATACACTGGGGTCCATCTTCCCCAAAGTCGAAGGCGACAAGGTCACATTCATCGGGTCAACCTTCGTCAAATACGGCCAAAACGGTAATCGCCCCTACCTCAATAATTGTATCGCCCTGGATACATGCGACAATATTCACGACGAAGTGCCCAATTCGGAGATTGAATCGTATACTACCGAGGCGGATGTATTGCTCGCGTGGACACGCCTTATCCAGAAAGAGAATCCGGATATTATTATCGGGTATAATATCTTCGGGTTTGATTACCAGTTCATGTTCCGACGCGCAGTAGAGACGGGATGTTATGAAGAGTTCCTGAAACTGTCGCGCAACAGGGGCGAGTTATGCGCGAATCCGGGGGGCAGCGCGACGGGCGCGGGTGGCGGCGGATATGTCAACCCCAATACCGAAATAACCGCCGATAATGTCGCAATAGAGCAAACCAAAATCGCCCTCGCCAGTGGACAATACGACCTCCATTTCATCAAAATGACCGGCAGACTTCAGGTCGATGTATACAATTATCTGCGCCGCGATTTCAACCTCTCGTCGTATAAGTTAGACGACGTCTCCAGTTATTTCATCGGCGACGCAGTGAAGAGCGTGGAATACGACCCCGCCAGTGATACCACGCGGATATATTCGGCCAACCTGCTGGGTCTTGAAGCGGGAAACTATGTCAGGTTTGAACAGACGAATCATTCTACAGACGTCTACATGGACGGGCATAAGTTCAAAGTCATCGCCGTTACCGGTCCCGCATTCACCGTCCAGGGATGCGCGACCCCCGATATGAAAACGATGGTGCGCTGGGGTCTCGCCAAAGACGATGTATCGCCGCAAGACATTTTCAGGATGACGAATGAAGGCCCACGCGAACGCGCAGTCATCGCGAAATACTGTATTCAGGATTGTAACCTAGTTCATCACCTGATGAACAAAATCGACATCCTCACCGGTTATACCGAGATGGCGAAAATCTGTAGCGTCCCCATCAGTTTCCTAGTTATGCGCGGCCAAGGCATCAAACTCACGAGTTATGTCGCAATGAAATGCCGCGAGATGAATACGCTGATGCCAGTCATCGACAAAGACCGCAGTGAGTCGGGGTATGAGGGCGCGATTGTCCTCCCACCGAAATGCGGCCTCTACCTGGATAATCCAGTCGCTTGTAATGACTATTCGTCGCTGTATCCGTCGTCGATGATTAGCGAGAATCTGTCACACGATAGCAAAGTATGGACGAAGGAATACGACCTCGACGGCGAACTTATCCGCGAGACGGGTGAGCCTGAATATGATAATCTGCCCGGGTATAAATATGTGGATATCACCTATGATACATATAAATGGACGCGCCCGAAATCCGTCACGAAGACCGCCGCAGCGGCCGTGAAAGTGAAATGCGGGACGAAAGTGTGCCGGTTCGCGCAATTCCCGGAAGGCGAGAAGGGGATTATGCCCGCCATCCTGGAAGAACTCCTGACCGCGCGTAAAACCACGCGTAAACTCGCGGAGAAGCAGACCGACGCATTTATGGCGAATATCCTGGATAAACGCCAGCTCGGTTATAAGGTGACCGCGAACTCATTATATGGGCAGTGTGGTGCGAAGACGAGCACATTTTACGAAGTGGATGTCGCCGCATCCACGACGGCTACGGGCCGCAAACTCCTCACCTATGCGCGCCGTGTCGTGGAAGAGGCATACGGCGATATCCTCCTCCCGACATCGCATCCGAAATACCCCGTCGTCCATTCCAAAGCAGAGTATATCTATGGTGATACGGATAGTGTGTTCTTCACGTTCAACCTCGCCACACCCGAAGGCGACCCCATCCGCGGGAAGGACGCGATTGAAATCACGATAGAGCTCGCAAAGCAGGTGGGCGATTACTCATCCAAGTTCTTGAAGGCGCCGCACGGGTGGGTCTACGAAAAAACGATTTGCCCCTTCGCACTCCTGCGTAAGAAGGGATATGTGGGCATATACTACGAACAGAACCCGAATAAGGGTAAACTGAAGAGTATGGGAATCGTATTGAAACGCCGCGACAATGCGCCGATTGTGAAGGAAATCTACGGCGGGATTATCGATATTCTGATGAAGGAGCAAAATGTGGACCGGGCAATCGCATTCCTGCGCGAGAAACTCCAGTATATGATTGACCAGAAATGCCCGATGGACAAACTCATCATTACAAAATCACTGCGGTCGGATTATAAGAACCCGGCGCAAATCGCGCATAAAGTCCTCGCAGATAGAATGGGTGTGCGCGACCCAGGCAATAAACCGAATACAGGCGACCGCATTCCGTATGCGTATATCCACAATGACACGAAAGGCGCGCTTCAGGGCGATAAGATAGAGCATCCTGCGTATATTCATGCCCACCGGCTCCAGCTGAATTATTCGTTCTATATAACAAACCAGATTATGAAACCGGTCCAGCAATTATTCGCGCTTGTATTGGAGCAACTACCCGCATTCCAGAAGAAGAAGGGGCGGTTCCTGGACGCAGTGGCGACGGTTGCGTCGACGATAGACGATCCCGTGAAGCGGGAGAAGAAAATAACAGAGATGCGACACAAGGAAGTGAAATCGCTGTTATTCGATGAGTTCCTCGTAAAGGCGGAAAACTTAAATAAAGGAAATCGCGCGATTACGGATTGGTTCGGTGGTGGCAAGCGCGGCAAATAATAAATAAATACCGGGCCCGTAATATATTTTTAATCTACTTCCGGCATATCGTCACCGTCGCCGTCGTAACGATACTGGTTCTGGTTCGTGAGACCATTCACCGTATTTACAATATCGTGGTAGATTTGATTGTTCTCATAATTCATCGGCAAGTCGTATGAAAATGTCACATGATTCTCTCCAACACTGTCTATCGAGAGATTGGCAGGAGGGCGTGGTAGAGACGCCGACGCCGACACTGACGGCGGCGGACGGTAATTACGAATATCACCTCTACAGAGGGGACATGTCGAATGGCGGACGAACCATTCTCTCAAACTGGACCGATTGAAAATATGGTTACATCCGCGAATCATTGTGATTTCACTTTCGTCGTTGAATTCGTCCCGCGAAATAGGACATGTCGCATTGACGGGAGATACTATATGGGAAAAAACTGTATTCAGGGTTGCTTGGTTGATTTGTTCGTTTGTCGGTGCTCCACCCGGTGAATTCTCTCGAAGTGCGTTTGGAGCTGTATACAAAAATGAAAACAGATTTTCTATACCATTATGTATTTCTCTTCCCGCCGGTAGCCGCTGCGGTGTATTATTGTCACGGGGCGGTTGTTGTCTAGTCGGACGACGTTCGCGAGGAGCAGCGGCGGCGGCATTCAACCCCGTCGCCGGCGATACACGGGGGGGCAATTCATTTGAATGGTGGTAATAAAAAGACTGTCGCACAAGTGTTCGTGTCAAATTCTCTCGTAATGTCTGTTCCATGCGAGTAAACATTGCGTTTCCATTCGCTATAAATTCATTATATCGATGAAGAAGTGTGGCATATTCGTTCATATAGTGTTGTTCGTCTTCAACTGCGTTATAATACTGGGTCAGGTTATAGTGTCGGTCATTATTTGAAGAAGTGCGCGAATTCATTGTTATTGTTACATATAACTATTTGTACCTTCTATATCCGTTTACCTGTTTTTTTCGTTCCATCTCTCGCCGAAGATAATTACGACGGCTATAGCGCTCTGTGCTGCGACTTTTATCTGCGCTGATACACAACCATAATATAAGGAATATCACGAAGAATGAACCTGACATAACAATCAATTGTCCTATGAGAGCGGGCATATCGGCGGTGTAATGCGTATCTACGTGTCTACTACCTCTACCTCTACATAGAACCTATGAATTATAATCAATTTTATGTGTGTATACAAACTTAAACGTAAAAATGTATTATTATGTAAAGACTTTTCCATTTCCGGCCATTATTCTGCTGTCATGGAACAACGGTTCCCCGATTTCGTAAATAAAGGCATAACTGGACTTATAAATCTAGGAAATACATGTTTCGTGAATTCGTGTCTCCAGGCGCTGTCCCACACTTACGAACTGAACCGTTTCTTAAACGACGAAAAATATAAGAAACGTCTTACGAAGAAACCAGACGCGGTCCTATTGAGTGAATGGGATAAACTCCGCACATTAATGTGGAGCGAAAACTGTATCGTATCACCTGGCGGATTTATTGGTTCAATGAAGCAAATCGCGCGTTTAAAGAACCAAGAACTCTTCACGCAAAACTCGCAAAACGACGTCCAGGAGTTCCTCGTATTTATGCTGGACTCGTTTCACATGGCTCTATCGCGAGAGGTGAATATGGTAATCACTGGCAGTGTGAATAACGACAAGGACGTCATCGGACAGAGGTGCTACGAAATGATGCGGCAAATGTATACAAAGAATTATTCGGAAATGCTGAATTTATTCTACGGGATACAAATGACGTTGATTACCGAGATAAGCGACACCGGCACCGGCGATGGCACCGTTTTGAGTATATCTCCCGAGCCATTCTCTATCATTTCACTATCCATTCCACTGGTTGAAATACCCGGAACTGGAAAAACGCGTATCCCGACCCTGATGGACTGTTTTAGCCATTATTGCGCAGGCGAGGTGATGAAGGACGATAATGCGTGGTTTAACGATAAGACTGGGAAATACCAAAATGTCAAACGAGGCGTTATGTATTGGAGCCTGCCGAATATTATGATAATCGACCTAAAACGCGTTCAATATACCGAACGGGGACCTGCGAAAGTGACTATTCCAGTGGAAATTCCACTTCGAGACCTTGACCTGAGCTCATTTGTAAACGGATACAAGCGCGAGAGTTATATCTATGATTTGTATGCGGTGTGTAACCATCATGGCAATGCGAGTAGAAGCGGGCATTATACCGCGACAATATGTAGTGCGAGTAATACCTGGTATACATTCAACGATGAAACCGTAAAAGAAACGGAAATGAAGGGCGATACCATTACGAGTAATATACCGTATTGTTTGTTTTATCGTAAAAGACAAGCACCGACGCCGACGCCGACGCCGACGCCGACGCCGACATCGTAAAGAGTTATTATACTCACAATATATAGTATTCATTCATTCCATTCGATTCCATTCGATTTCATTCATGTCATCCACACAAGTATCCAATCCGTCGCCTTCGGCCGCGAACGTCGGTTTAAGCCAAGTAAGCGGTATTTTTGATTGGATGGACGGTAAAATGGAGCAATTCATCAATCCACGCGTGATACTTCTTATCTGCGTTGTTATTTTTATGGTATATTTCGTAGTAAATGCTTTAGCTGGCGGCGGTTCTGAAAACGATACGCGCGAAAGCACCTTATTCGCCAATGTGTCCATCATCGAGATATTCCTGTGGGCGATTTTCATCGTGATTGTCCTCCTCAACGGATTCCAGTATTTCTTTAATACGAATATAACGACCGAGATATCCAATCTTCTTTCTACCAAACCGCAAATCACAATCTCTCAAACGGTTCCCGGGGAATCCGCCGGCGCTACATCCGGAGACGGCGATTTAGGCGCAGGTCCATCTCTCAAAATGCGAAAACAGGTGTTCCATATTCCCACCAGCGTATATGACTATGACAATGCGAAGGCGCTCTGCCAGGCATACGGTGCGAATCTCGCGAATATCGACCAAATGGAGGAAGCGCATAAATCCGGCGCAGAGTGGTGTTCTTATGGCTGGTCGGATAACCAGATGATACTTTACCCGACACAAAAGTCCACGTGGGAAGAACTCCAGAAGAGCACGGACCCTGCGAAGAAAAACAGCTGTGGGCGCCCGGGTATAAATGGCGGGTATATCGATAATGCGAGTATGAAGGCGGGTGTAAATTGCTATGGCCCCAAACCGGAGATGAACCCGGCGTCGTCCAAACTGATGGCGAGTATCCAGAATTACGAAGCGGGGAAGATGTTGGACCCACTTCATGAGGCACGAGTACAGCAGATGAAGGACAAAATCAACGATGTCATTGTTGCGCCGTTTAATAAGGGGGCGTGGTCGTTGTTGTAATATTAGTATACGCGTAATATATATTTAGTAATGTCGTCGCTTTCTATGAATAAAGTGCGTGGCCGCGCCATCAACGCCAATACGCAAAACACGAACAATTTCTCAATGTGGATGGAGCCGCTTTCACATAAGGATTATCCAGTGACCTATGTCGCAAACCCAACCGAGAACGCGGTCATCACGTCCAATGGTGTGAAGAATGTCGTTGTCGCTCAACCTGGGATGTTATACAACCAGGCGCGTTTAGATGTCAGCGGGTCGGTGAATCCGACGAGATGGACGACAGGACAGACGATAAATACGGTGTTTTTAGAAGCACAAGATATTTCCAACTTGAATGTTTTTGTTTCAAGAGGAATACATCAAGTAGCAGTATACACGTATACACCTATTTCAAACAATTCAAAAATTATAGTGGAATATGGCGCCATTTATGATATTTCTGGATGGAATGGTGATACATTTGAAAGTAGAATTGAAATTGATAACAGTTTAAATGTTATAGGAAAACGTTACCAGAAATTCGCTGACTATAGTGGTGGTGGAACTAGAAGCAGCACTATTTTTCCTATATGTGGTGCTTACACGAATAACGCACTTACACCTCGAAAAATAATGGTCATGTTATCAAATGACAGTGATGACCCGGTTCGTTTGTATGGCGCTTCATTTGATGCCTCAATGAAGATAACCGAAATTTCACGTTAAATAATAATCGTAAATGTAAATGTAAATAATATCGCGAAATGTATTATTTACATATTAGATCTCGGCACGGTTGCCTCCCCTTCTCGTCTTATTATGACGCTTCCTTTCCTTTTTCACATCACCGCCCTTATTGCGGCGCGTCTTGACATCGTGTTGGATTCTCTCGCTCGGTGTAACGAGAGACAGTAGAGTATCAAAAATATCATTAGGGACCGGTTTACGACGCTCGGTCTCGTCGTCGCTATCCGCCTCCGCTTCCGCCTCCGCCTCCGCCTCAGGCTCTTCTTCACGGACAGACGACGCATAATTGCGCGGGCGAAACAGTGCGGGCATCATAAACAACCCAGCAGGAACTGCTAAATCGCGAAAAAGGTCACTGAACTTTTCAGGGATGAAATGCGGATTCTCTCCATCGTCGTGTCCGCCGCTGCCGCTGCGACCGCCACCGCCACCGCCCATCATCGGCGATACAAACAACGGCATCTTATTCTGGTATAACATATTATTCACATGATACCCGCCACCAATCATATTCCCTTCTTTATCCTGGTGAAATACCAAATGCTCTGACGGATTGAAAAACTGGCTTATTTTTGATGACATCGTTTGAATACTTATTTAATACGACTCTATTGAAATAAGTATATATTATGATTTCGCGTGTTTTACCGAACATCGCGCGCCACCCCTTAATCGGTATCGTCGTCATCGTCGGCACCATCGCCCGGTTTCGTTGCGGAACACGGTTTCTCATTATACAATCGTTTAATTTCGGTCGTCGTCTTCGTTTCCCTGTTCTTCTTAATATAGGTCATAATCTGCTCGACTTGCTTGGCGTTGGTGATTAGTTCCGAGAGGCATTTCTCAATATATGTGAGCGTCAATGGTGCGGTATGTTTCGCAGAGACAAACCGTAACTTACCGTCGGAAATAGTAACGGTCGCTTTCCCAAGTTGCTTCTCTTCGACAATCTCTAAAATTTCTTCATTGATGATTGACTTCTCGGTGCGAATATCGCGGACTTCTTCCGAGGATTCTTTTATCTTATTATCCAGTTCTACCCAGCGTTTGATTTTGGATTCAAGCGTGGGTGGCGTGGCGTGGACTGCGGTCATAATAGAAGTTGGGTTCATGGAATATGGGGGACACGGATATAGAGATAACATTGAATTATGTTTATATTCATTCGATACGAGGCTACGCGGCTACGTTACATGCGATGGCACGAAGTACCGGAGGCTACGCGGCTACGCTACCTGCGACGGCGAGTACGGCGAGATGCGCGACGGAAATCAAACGACTTACCGAAAGAGCGGCTTCCGGATGAACGGCGGGACTGTAAGGCCTTTTGACCGAGGTAAAGTCCTAAAGGAACCAACGCGGTTTCAACGGCCGTCA
>Ga0222714_10001581_pt1 | contig 25558 bp, 22 predicted proteins | sample C33_3DmetaG_FD_165048 | JGI IMG/M metagenome (GOLD analysis project Ga0222714, IMG submission 165048) | Estuarine water microbial communities from San Francisco Bay, California, United States - C33_3D | ecosystem: Environmental > Aquatic > Marine > Unclassified | place: USA: California...
TGGAAGCCTGGGTTGAGAGTGGCATCGCCCCTGACAGCATCGAGGCCGCGCATCAGACTCAGGGTGTCACCGATCGCACCCGACCGTTATGCCCCTATCCCGAGGTCGCCGTCTATAACGGCGCTGGCAGCACCGACGACGCGTACAATTTTTCCTGTCGTTCCCCCTAGTCCTTACTATCGCTGTGGTGCACGTGCGCTAACGAGTCTGCCGCGCTGGCAGCATGCATAGCCCACGGCGGCACCCCCTGGTTACTCGACTCCTGAGTAACTCCGTCATTTGCGGCATCCACCTCACCCGACACGAAGATCTGGCACCATGAGCAACAACAATCTCGATCACTCCTCTACCAATGATTCGCTGTTTGCCGCAAAGCGGCTGGAGAAGTTTCGCGCGCTCGTCAAGCATGCGAATACGAAGTCACCCTACTACCGACAACTCATTGCCGACCGCGGCATCGATCCACAGACCTGTGTGCCGAAAGATTTTCCCGTGCTCACCAAATCGCTGCTGATGGCCAACTTCGATGCCATTGTGACGAACCCGAAGATCACGAAGCAGATCATCGCGGATTTTCTGACGCGTTCCACTGATCCGAAGGAAAGGTTATTCAATCGCTACACGGTACTCCACACTTCGGGCACTTCAGGTGAAGTCGGCTATTTCCTCACCGACTGGCGCGATGCCTTGCGCACGTCCGGCAGTTTTTCCGGTTATCGCAAGGGTCGGCAACCCGATGGACACCGCTCTCCCTATCGAGATTTCCGCCGACCGCGCATGGCGTTCTATGGTGCCACCGGTGGTCACTATGCCGGCGTCACGATGATGGCGCGCATGCAACGTGGCATCGCCCGGTTGCTGGTGAATGCGGAATCATTCGAGATCAATTCCCCGTTGGCCAGTGTGGTTACCCAACTCAATGCGTTCCAGCCAGATATCCTGTTCGGTTATACCACCGGGCTGAAGATCCTCGCGGAGCAGCAGCGCGCGGGCAGCCTGCATATTCGGCCCCGCCGGCTACTCGCCTCCGGAGAGACCGTGACGAAAGACGATATCGAGTACCTGTCTGCAGCCTTTGGCGACATTCCGGTGCTCAGCCTCTACGCCTGCACCGAACACATGATGATGGGCCATTCCAATCCTGATAACGAGACGATGACACTGAATGATACAAATCTGATCTTTGAATTCTTCGAGGACCATTCCCTCGTCACCAACCTGTTCAACTACACAATGCCACTGATTCGCTATCGCATGTCGGACATCCTGAAGCCGATCAGCGCACCGGGAGAGCATCCAATCATCGTCGAGAACCTGGTGGGCCGCAGCGAACAGATGCCCAGCTTCAAGGCGGCAGATGGTTCCAGTGACTTCATCAGTCCACATACGATCAACGAGGTCTTCGTGAAAGGTGTCGTCCGGTTTCAGATGCAGGTGACCTCGGACACTTCATTCCGGTTTCCCGTGTGCGTCGAAACCGGTCTGTCACCGGAGCAACGATCGCAGGTCGTGGCCGGGGTCACGGCACGCCTGACCGAGATTCTCGAGCAGAAAGGCCTCGGCAATGTCTGCTTCGAGGTGCCCATCGTGGAGGACATTCCCGTCAACCCCATCACCCGCAAATTCCAATTGATCGTTAATGCGCGGCCGGCGAGCATTTCTCCAGTTTGAACTCTCCAGTTTGAACTCTCCAGCTTGAGTGACGGGTGACTGTGCATCTGGCGCGACGTACTCCTGCAAGGACCGAAGGGAGTCGCAGGTGAATCACGGATTGCTGTTTACAGCGCACTGACGCTGGCGTATAAATTACGCATCTGTTTCTGCAGGTGCGACTGAAATCCGCCATGACACCACGAAATAACACTGCCTCACCGGCGCTGTTCAACCCCACCCGCCGGGTTCGCACCCGTTGGGTTTGGCTGCTCGTGGTGCTGCTCGGCGCTTCCCAACTGCTGTTCATTCCGCATGAATACACCCATCCTGTACTGGGGTCGGACGGCGCCTGCAAGATCTGTCTGCTGAGCAGCTCGGTAACTCCACCACCGGCCCGTCTGGCGCCTGCGCCACCGACCCTGTTCCCGGTCACACTCGTCGAATTGATCTCTGGCCCGGCACTGCAATCGGCGATTGCCGGCAACACTCACCCCCGCGCCCCACCCACCTACTCCTGATACACCTTTAGAAGATATCCCGCGCCAGGTGCGTGGGGTTTCCGGGTATTCCCCCTATGGGGAAGCATGGATTTATCAGGAGCAATACGCATGCGTGCAAGAAAATTTGTGGCAATTCTGGCCTGTTCCGGATTGTCGTTGTGGTCAGCGCAGGTGGCGGTGGCCCAGCAGGACGACTCGGCATCCGCCGCTGAGCTCCGCGCCGAACTCGAACAATTGAAGCTGGATTACGAACAACGACTGGCGCGACTCGAAGCCCGACTCGCCGCCATGGAATCCGCTCCAGCCGCTCCCGCGCCCGCAACCGGCGGCAGCGCCTTATCGGACAAGGCCTTTAATCCCGCCATCAGTCTCATCCTCGATGGCAAATATGGACACTTTTCCAATGCAGAGGGACTGCGGGACCTCCCCGGCTTCCAGCTCGGTGGCGAATCCGGCAGCTTCAACAACGGCCTGATTCTCGGTGAGAGCGAACTCAATCTGCAGGCAAATGTCGATGACAAGTTCTTTGCTGCGGCCACCATCGCATTCGAGTCCGATGGCGATGAGAGTGGCGCGGCCGTGGAAGAGGCCTACTTGCAGACACTTGCCCTTCCCGACGGCTTTGCGATCAAGGCCGGCCGCTTCTACTCTGGCATCGGCTATCTCAATGGCATCCATTCCCACGGCACCGGTTTCGCCGATGACCCGCTGCCCTATCGCGCCTTCTTCAACGGTCGACTTGCGGACACTGGCATTCAGGCGAGTTGGACGGCGCCGACGTTGCTGTATGCCCAGTTTGGCGTTGAAGCCCTCTCGGGGAACAGCTTCCCGGCCGCGGGTGCGGCCAACAGTGGTGTCGGTACACGCACCGCCTTCGCCAAATTCGGCGGCGATTTCAACGTCAGCAACAGCTGGCTCGCGAGTCTGTCGTACGTCGATTCGAATGTCAGCCAGCGCAGCAGTGGCGGTACCGCCGAGGAGTCCGGCATCGATCCCCTGTTCAGTGGTGACAGTTCCAGCTGGATCGCGAGCCTGGTGTGGAAATGGGCACCCTATGGCAACCCGCGGGATCGCAACTTCCGCTTTACCGCTGAATATCTCGACCGCCAGGAAGACGGTGTGCTGGATCTTGACGGAGTGACTGGCACCTATTCCGGCGATCAGAGCGGTTACTACCTAGAAGGAGTGTACCGCTTCCACCCCCAGTGGAGTGCAGGTCTGCGCTATGACACGCTGGATGCCGACAACCGTGTCTTCGGGCTCGGCACACCCACTGTGCTGGACGATAACCGCGAGACGCCGAAACGGCTCAGCGCCATGGTGGATTTCTGGAATAGCGAATTTTCCATATTACGACTGCAATACAACCACGACGACTCGAGCCTGAATCGCGATCGGCAATGGGTACTTCAATACATCATGAGCATGGGGGCACACGGTGGCCACAGCTTCTAGCCAACCGGTGACATTAGTGAGGATAAAATTATGAGAAGTCTTTTACTCGCACTGGTTCCGTTACTGACTCTTGCCAGCGTTCCAGTTCATGCCGCCGTCGAAATCTTTGCCTGCGAGCCTGAGTGGGCCGCGCTTGCCGACGAGATCGGCGGCGATAAGGTGTCGACCTTCAGTGCCACCACCGCATTCCAGGACGCCCACTTCATCCAGGCGCGTCCGAGCCTGCTCGCGCGCGTGCGTCGCGCCGATCTCGTCTTCTGCACCGGTGCCAATCTGGAGATTGGCTGGTTACCGGTGTTATTGCGGCAGGCGGCCAACGCCGCCGTCGCACCAGGCAGTAACGGCTTCCTCGATGCCTCGCAATCGGTGCGCCTGCTGGATGTACCCACCAGCGCCGATCGGGCCGAGGGCGATATCCACCCCAATGGTAATCCGCATTTCCAGCTGGACCCCCGCAACTTGCCCCACATCGCGGCGACGCTGACCGAGCGTCTGCAACGACTCGACAGCGGCAACGCCGCCTACTATGACGAGCGGCTCGCAGCGTTCAATGCACGCTGGACCAAGGCGCTGGCCAATTGGAGCACCAAGGCCGAGAACCTGGCCGGCATGCAGGTCATTGTGCATCATTCGGCCTGGGTGTATCTGGAGGACTGGCTCGGCATCCGGGAAGTCGGCCAGATGGAACCGAAACCCGGTTTACCACCGACCGCGTCGCACCTGGCCGGTCTGCTGGACGTCGTGCAAACCAGCGACGTCAAGGCATTCCTGCGCGCCTCCTACCAGAATCCCAAAGCAGCGAGCTGGTTGATGGACCGTACCGACATCCCCGATATCGTCATCCCCCATACCGTAGGTGCCACCGACGAGGCCAGCGATCTCTACGCCTGGTTCGATGACATCATCAATCGCCTGCTTGAGGTGAACCGATGAATTATGACGGACTGGATATCACGATTCTAGGACCGGCCCTGCTCGCCGGTCTGCTCGTGCTGTCGACCCACGTGCCATTGGGGCGTGAGGTGTTGAGCCGTGGCATCATCTTCATCGATCTTGCCATCGCCCAGGTGGCCGGCGTCGGCGTCATCGCGGCCACGATGATGGAGTTTGAATCGGCATTTGCGGTACAGGCCGCCGCTGTCGGCTCAGCCGTGCTGGCAGCCGTGTTGCTGACCTGGACCGAGAAGCAATTTCCGCAGATACAGGAAGCCTTGATCGGCGTGCTGTTTGCCCTCGGCGCGACCGGCAGTATTCTGCTTCTTGCTAACAACCCTCATGGGGGCGAGGAGCTGAAGGACTTGCTCGTCGGGCAGATTCTCTGGGTCAATCTCGGCTCGCTGGTATACGTCGCAATACTGTATGCGGCGGTGCTTGCGGTGTGGTTTGGAGTGGGTCGCGAACGCATCGGCCACGCCGGCTTCTATTTGCTGTTCGCCGTGGCAGTCACCGCATCCGTACAACTGGTGGGAGTGTATCTGGTGTTTGCGAGCCTGATTATTCCTGCCCTGCCGACACGCGCAATCAAAGGCCAGTGCGGCCTTCTCATCTCGCTGGCGGTCGGCATTCTCGGTTACGTGCTGGGTCTGTTGCTGTCAGCCCTGTTCGACTTGCCAACTGGCGCGGTGATCGTGTGGACGCTGGCGCTGCTCGGTGTAATAGCCGCGCCGCTCGTCAGTCGCCGGCTGGCCGTCAGTCCGGCTGCCGTGCCTCGAAGCGAATATTCAGGTACGTGATCGCGGCAGTCTGGCGAATGCCGTGAGGCACGCCAGGAGGGATGAAGATGACGTCGCCGGCTTTGATCTGACGCTCGACGCCACCGGCAATAGCGGTGCCGCGCCATTCACCTGGGCCCGCGCCGGGTTCGGCATTCACGATTGTCCCGCCAGTCACCAGCAGGCCCTCTCCCTCGCGCACCACCCACACCTCGGTAATGCGGCCATGCTGCAGGGCAGTCTCCGCGGCCTCAATGTGGCGCACGATGACACTGAACACACCGCCTTCCAACAGGCGCTTAGTGAGGATGCCTTCGGCGGCTAGAAATTCGGCAGCAGCCTCGATCTCGGCCTGGGAAAAATCCACAGCCTTGTCAGTTGGCGCCGGTGGCGCTCCGGCTGTTTGCGCCAAAGCCGGCGCGCACAACAGGATTGTGAGAAAGAGCGGAAGTCTGAGTGAGATAATAGCCACTCCTTTTTGGATTCAATGAACGCTTTTGATTCAACGAACGCGTTTGATTTAACGAACGAGATTCGCGCCTAGCGCGTAATCCCCCGGCATTGCAACAATCTCAATGTTCCGTTGTGGAATGCCCATTCGATATAGAGCGCCTTCTGATAGCCGATGATATCTCCCAACTTGCCCGCAGGGGCCTGTCCGATCACCGAGATCAACAGATAGCCACCGACCAGCAGCTGGGTAGCCGTGCCCGAATCCATGTTCATGAACAGGGCTATCTGTGGCATCGCGACAGCAATCGAGGTCGAGCCCAGGGGCGCCAGAGCAGAAGCCAGGAGTACCCCGATGATGAGAATGAGTGTGCGTCGATCAGCCACGGAGCACCCGCCTTGCTGTCGCCTTATGGGGATGACTGGGGGTGTTATGACGGCCACGCAATGCGGGCGCTGGCAACACAATCACGGTGGCGAGACCTACTCTTGAGGGTACGGGCGAAAACGCCGATCAGGCTAACATCACAACGACTGTAATTGAATTGAAATAATCAGTACGCCACCAGAGACAGCCGGTGCCGGCAAGGACAAAATCCCGCGGGGCTTGATGTCGATCAACATGGCACAGGCGGATGGAACTCATAGTGAAGCGCTAGTGCAGAGGTACCCCACAGTCATGGGCAGGATTTGAGCACTACTTGCTGGCGGATGTCGCGACGCACATCACTCACTTTTTACAGTCAAAGCCTTTCGCCAAAGCTTGCCGCCAAAGAACGAGGAGCCTGATTATGAAACTCAATGCCAAAGCCCTGGGATTGGCCGCCGCGGGCACCTTCGCCTTGGTCTGGGTCATCTGCTCCTTACTCGCGTTTTCCTTGCCGGAAATGACGATGATGGCGGGCGGCAACATGATGCACATGGATCTGCAGGAAAGGCAGTGGTCAATGCATCCACTGGGTCTGCTGGTGGGACTCGTCGCGTGGTCTGTGGTAGCCGGACTCGTCGCCTGGCTGACCGCGACACTCTATAACAAGCTGACAGAATAGAGCCGGAGCGGCGGCAGCGTCGCGTGCCACCGCCCCTCCCGCCGTCTCACAGCGTGTGCCTATTTCAGTTTTGAGTAGTCCGCCGCACTCATCAGGAACGTGTTGGCAGTAATCGGAACATCGTACTTCTGGCGCAGTTCCAGCCACTCGGGATCGGTACGGAACGCCGCCCACACTTCTTCGCGATGGGCGCGGTCCCGATAAGACAGCATCCACACCAGCGTATTCGGGTCATCCATGCGTTGCCACACGGCCATCACCTCGGCGCCCAGCTTCTCGAAGATTGCAATCTCTTTCTCACGGAAGCGCTGGTGCAGGTTATCGATGCCGCCCTTGCCGTCCTGCATTGGCGCGGCGGTATACATGCGCAATTCGAAGCAGCGCGAATCGGCGGCCACATTGCGGGAATACTCTGCGGTAAGTTGACCAGCTGGTCCACAGGGCGCGGGGGCATCCTGAGCCGAGGCCAGACTGGCGAATCCCAGCCCGATTAGTAACGTGAAAAGAAGTCTGCGCATGGTGTGCTCCTGTTGTTATTGCCGTTTGTATTCAGACAGTTTGGTTGTTGATTTGATCGTGTTTCTTTACTTTGTTCAGGACATTGTTTGCGTGAGTTAGGTTTTAGGATCAGAGTGTCTCTCACTCAGCTGATGCAAGCTCGCACCGTGCCGCGATCCGGCGTTTTCATTTTTCGAACACTAGCACAAACCGGTCGGTATGACCCTGCAGGTCTTCGTCAAACACAATGCGATTGCGATCGTCCTCAGGATTACGCAGGGCATCACTGCTGGTGACATAGTGGAAACCGCGCGCTTCGATCTCCTGCCGCGCAAAATTCTCGATGATGCGATGCAAGTCGGCAACCAGCTCAGTCTTAGAGCCCGGCTCGCCTGCGTGGTCGACGACCACGAAGCGACTTCCGAGTTTCAAGGCGGCAAACACCTGTTCGAGAAAGTAGCCGACGTTGGCCGGATTGCCTACCGGCACATATTCCTCGCCGTTGTAGCGTTTCGGCACGACATAGAGATCGTGGAAGGCCATCACCACCAGTGCCGCATTCAGGGATTCCGGCCCCAGATCGAGATTAATGCCGCTGCGCGTATGTCGGTCGATGTTACCCGGATCGCGATTATTGAAACGGTCGTTGAGACCGTTGATGCCCCAGGCCTCGAAACCGGGATTATTGTGCAGGACGACTTCTCCCGACGGACCCACAACGCTTGCCAGCAGCTCGGCGTAATAGCCGCCGCTGCCGAACAGATCGACGACACGATCGCCGGTTTCCAGATTCAACAACGGTATCACTGCCTCCGGGTGGCTGCGCCCGTCCCGCTCAATATCAGCCTCGAGCCTGCCCGGCTTCTGTATCGCCCGCAGCACCGCCTCGCGGTCGACCGCATCGGCGAAGACGGGGACTGCCGCGGTGAGCAGGCAGCCAAGAGCAATCAGGGCAGGAATTAGGCGCATTGGCTCGCAGAATAAGGGCTTACCGGTACCAAGTCCACCGGCCTGTCACCCGGGCCGCGGGCACCGGTTTCGCGAGAAGCGCAGGACGTTCAGGTTGCGCTTCCAAGTTCGGTGGACTTGTGTCCCGATAGCTTTTATCCTCTGGGATCACGTTTTCGCTCTACAACCAATTTGAATAAAGGAGCTCCCATGTCACCCTCACGCATTCTCTTAACATCTGCCTGCCTTACCGCCTTGCTGGCGGGTTGCAGCGAAGACAGCTCGGTAGGCACTGTCGCCACGGCGGCAGCACCCGCGCCGGCACCGGTCATGGTGGCCGGCAATACAATCACTGGCGAGGGCATTCCCAACCCAAATCCGGTCGTCACCCAGAACTGGGGTGACCTGCCCGCGGGCCGTAATTGGGGCTCCACGGCGGGGCTCGATATCGATCCCACCGATGGCATGATCTGGGGTTATGAACGCTGTGGCGCTGGTAACTTCGGCGCCGGCGTACCGGTCAACTGCGATACCAATCTGGTCGACCCCATCTTCAAGTTCGATCATGACGGTCATGTGCTGGCCAATTTCGGCGCCGGTATCTTCATGACTCCTCATGGCATCCACGCCGACAGTGAAGGCAATGTCTGGGTCACCGACTTCGCCGCCAATGAAGCCGGCACCAAGGGACACCAGGTACACAAGTTCAGCCCGACCGGTGAGCTGTTGATGAGTCTTGGCACCGCAGGCCAGGCCGGTAATGATTCCAGCCACTTCAACCAACCCAATGATGTTATCGTCGGCCCGGACGGCTCCATCTATGTCTCCGACGGCCATAACGCCCAGGGCATGATCTCCATGCGCGAGATGGAAGAAGGCCGCGCCAACGGCGATACCTCACGCATCATGAAGTTCACCCCGGATGGCACCTTCATCAAGCAGTGGGGCCAGATTGGTGTGCGTCATGGCGAGTTCCGCACGCCGCACGCGATGGAGTTCGACTCCCAGGGTCGCCTGTGGGTCGCCGACCGCGGCAATCACCGCATCGAAATCTTCGATCAGGAAGGCAACTACCTGGAGTCACGCTATCAGTTCAGCCGCATCAGCGGCCTGTTCATCACTGCCGATGACATGCTCTACGCAATCGACTCCGAGTCCAGCCCGACAAGTCACCCTAACTGGCGTGATGGGGTCCGTATCGGTTCCATCCACGAGGACGTTGTGACCGGTTATATTCCGCCCTTCCCACGCGAGGATCGCCTTGAGCAAGGCACCGCGGGTGAAGGTATTGCCGTCGACGCCGATGGCAACGTGTATGCAGCAGAAGGCCCGAACTCGCTGAGTCAGGCCGGCGGCGCGTTCACGAAATACTCAAAGCGCTAGCGACACCCGAAGCCGGAGAGATGTCGCGTCTCTCCGGCTTTTTATTGCGCTCAGATAACGCGAACACACTTGTCGGGCCCCACAGCGACGCTGCAATCACGCAAGAGCGACGCAGGACCGACCAGGAAAGACGAAGCAAGCAAGAAAGACCAAGAAAGACCAGGAAAGACTAGGAAAGACCAGAAAAGACGGATAACACCATGATCTATACGCTCGGGGACAAGCAGGTCGAGATTCGCGGCGAGGATTTTTTCGTCGCCGACAATGCCACAGTGCTGGGTGCCGTGGTGCTCGAGAACAATGCCAGCATCTGGTTTAACGCAGTCTTGCGCGGTGATAATGCGCTGATCACCATCGGCGAAAATTCGAACATCCAGGACGGCTCGGTGCTACATACCGACTGGGATTATCCCCTCACGATCGGTCGCAACGTAACGGTGGGACACAAGGTGATGCTGCACGGTTGCACCATCGGCGACAACTCGCTGATTGGCATCAACGCGGTAATCCTCAACGGCGCGAAGATCGGCCGCAACTGTTTGATTGGCGCGAACACGCTGATTACCGAGGGCAAGGAGATACCCGATGGCTCACTCGTTATGGGTTCGCCAGGCAAGGTCGTGAAACAATTGAGCGAAGAACAGCAGAAGGGGCTGCTGGCGAGCGCCGAGACTTACGTGAGAAACTTCAAACGCTTTAAAGCCGAGTTCACCCCGGATCCCCGCTTCCAGCCGCCGACGAACCCGCACGGCTAGCTCGACTCACTGCAGCTTGCGATACAGCGACCGCGGACTTATTCCCAACACCCGCGCCGCCACCTCCTTGTTTCCACCGTGGGCCTGCAGCACGCGCTCAACATAACGCTTTTCATTGGTTTGCAGGGATGGCCATTCGCCAACATCGTCTGCTTTCTGGGTGGCCTCGGGCCAGTCACCCGAAACAGCATCGACAACCGTGTCTTCGGCGAGACAACGTGCGATCAGGTCACCATCGATTGGATCAGAGTCCGCCATCACCAGTGCCCGATTCAGCAGGTTGCGCAGCTCGCGAATATTGCCCGGAAAGCGATACCGTCCCAGGGCCTGATGGGCACTGGCGGTCAGCTTCAGCTTTTTACCGCCCGGCAAGCGATCGAGAATGGCTCTGCTCAGCAGCGGGATATCCTCGGCCCGTTCGCGCAGGGCCGGAATATGAATCGGATAGACGTTGATCCTGTAGTACAGGTCGTTGCGAAAGCGCTCTTCATTCACCATCTGCAACAGATTGCGGTGCGTGGCACAGATCAGGCGGAAGCTCGAGGTACGTACTTCCACACTGCCGACCGGACGAAACGTGCCCGTTTCCAGCAGACGCAGCAACTTCACCTGTATCGACAGTGGAATATCACCCAACTCATCCAGGAACAGGGTGCCGCCATCGGCGAGCTCAACCAGACCCTTCTTGTTGTACTGGGCCCCGGTGAATGCGCCTTTCACATGCCCAAACAACTCACTCTCAAACAGGGCATCCGACAGGCCAGAACACTCGAGTGTCACCAGGGGTTTGTGCTTGCGGAGACTCGCCATGTGGATGGCCCGTGCCGCCAGCTCCTTGCCGGTGCCTGACTCCCCCAGCAGCAGTGCCGTCGCTTCGGTCGGTCCCACGCGGGCAATCTTCGCCAGCATCTGGTTAAACGCGGGGCTTTTCCCGACCAGTTCCTGATTGGTATTGACGCCACTGGCCAGCGGCACCGGTCGCAGCAATTCGACAAAGTAAGCCAGTTCCCCGTCGTTGCCATAGATCGGCAGCATCTCGACATCCACATGTTCCTTGCCGCGTGGTGTCTGGTGAATGTGCAGCACACGTTCCTTGTGACCGGATTTACGCGCCGCGCCCAGCGGACAGTCTTCGCCGGATTCGTCACAGGGTGCTGTGTAACCGTGGGATACCGCGAAACACCGAGGGGACTGCTCCACGTCGATACGGCCGAAAGCGGTTTCGTACTGCCGGTTGTAGGCGAGGATCGCGTACTCTGCCGATACCAGAATGGCGGGGCAATCGTAGCCTTCGAGCATGGCCGCGAGGGAATGACGTCGATCTGACTGGATTAGCGACACGGCAATAGCACTCTTTGGGCTGGTTTGACAAATATGTCAGAGATATATGCCATTTTTGGCAATTGCCGTCAATCGTTACCTCCCAACACCACCAGCGTTCCCAGTATTTTTACAATAAATTCAATAAGATAAAAAAATTCTGCGACATTGGCACGGTGTCTGCAATAACTGGATACAAGAGGGGCAGACCCGGTCGGGCAGCCCGCCATACCGCACACGTAACCAGAGGATGAAAAAGATGATTCACATTAAATACATGGTAGGCATGATGGCTGTTCCGGTCGCTACTGCCCTGGCCTGTTGGGGCATCTGGCTCTGCGTGGTGTAAGCCCAATGCGGCTGCCCGAAGAATTGGGCACAGAAAACGTCATCGCACATTCGAGACATTGTGCCCGCTCAGCGTCGGCCAAATGTACTGCCTATTAGCCATATAAAGTCAGTTAGTCAACTTGCCCTGAAATCAGGCCAGGTGAGACGCTCGCAAGGAAGGAATTTCCGATCGCCGGCATTCGGCCGGTCAGCACCCCAAGGCGATTCCACTTGGGCAATGGCTACAGGTCGGTATAGACTGAGGCTCTCCCGTTTTCTGTCTGTTTCAGGAGTAGCCCGCATGAAATCCAACACCAGATTTTCCGCAAGCCCCATCCAGATCCTGCTCGCCTGTGCCGCTCTGCTACTGGCGTTGTCGACCACGGCTTTCGCCCAGGAACGCACCTACATCAATCCCAGCAGCCCGTCTGGTACCGGTTCGCCCTTTAGTGGTGCAGTGCTGTCCGGCAATACGCTCTATATCTCCGGCATGCTGGGAGTGGTCAACGGCGAACGTCCTGCCGATGCCAAAGTGGAAGCGCGAAACATGCTGGATTCCATCAAGGCCACACTGGCGGAGGCCGGCATGACCATGGATGATCTGGTCTATGTGCAGATCTTCTGCTCGGATGTATCCGACTACGCCGCGTTCAACGAGGTGTATCGCACATACTTCACCCAGGAGTTTCCGGCGCGCGCCTTCGTCGGTGCCGGCACCTTGCTCTTCAACGCCCGTTTCGAGATGCAGTCGATCGCGGTGAAACGCTAGTCCGATTGCCGTTTGGCGGCGCGGGACTGATTGCGTCTCTCCCGTGCCGCGCTCGCGACATTGTAATCACTTCCGCCTTCGTGATTATCAGTCGAGCGCCGGCGCCATCTCCACGGCGTCTCCGACGGCGATACGACCCGCTGCGATAATCCGGGCGTTGATGCCGCCGTGACCCCGCATGGCGTTATATCCCCCGCTCCCCAGCGCCAGTTCCATCTTCGAACAGGGCTCGCACGGTCCGGTGTACTCGAGCAATGTTGAACCGACTCTGAACCGCTTGCCTTTCAGAGCCAGTAAGTTAATTCCCTTCACAACGAGGTTTCGGCGCAGAATTTCCGGCGCGATAGGCTCGCGACCTAACATCGAGCCGATGGCGGCCAGGTGCTCGAATTGAATGAGGGTGATCTGGCGCTTGCCACGGGCGCTGCGATAGCGGTCACCGACAATAGCCTGTTCAGGACTCGCGTCGACCTCATTGACGACACGAACCGGTGCGCCGCGTTCTGGCCGGATACCTATCCAGCAGACGGATCCCGTTTGCGGCAGCGTGTTGAGGAGTTCGGGAATGGTAAGCATCAGAACGAGCAGGCACGGCTCCGTATGCGCGGAGCCGTGCTTCAGGTTTACTTGCGGTACAGCACAGTGAACTTGCTGGTCTTGCCTTGAATAGAGGGATCGAACACACCCACGGTCAGCGGATCCGCGGCGTTCTTGAACATGTCCGAACTCGCCGCCACGCTCAGGCCGGCAGCCGATGCCAGTTGCGTCGCCAGTTCTTCGGTTATGCGATGCAGGGTGCCACCTACCTCGACACCGCTGCCCGCCGGTGCGATGTGATCGATCATCAGCAAGGCACCGCCGGGTTTCAGGATGCGGGCGATCTCGCTGAAGGTCTTGGCGGGATCACCAAGGTTCGCGCCACCCGGCGAGAAGCCGAGTTCATGAGGGCCCATGATCCAGGTAACGAGGTCGATGGAATTGTCTGGTGCATCCAGCGCATCGAAGGCGGACTTGCTCAGGCGTACCGTCGGCAGGCGGTTGTTGCCAAGGCGAGCGTCATAGGCTTCACCCACGAATGAATCGAACGAAGGCGGATTCTGCATTACAACGCTGCCGTTCATGCCGACCGCGCGCCCCAGAATCTCGGTGAAGTAGCCGCCACCGGCTTCCATCTCAAACACAGCCATGCCGGACTGAAAGCCGGCGAAGGTCAGCACTTCGCTGGGTAGGCGGCTGGCGTCCTGGGCCACATCTTCGGCCGGTCGGTCAGGGCTGGCGATCGCGGCCGCCAACATGTCGGCCGTCGCCGCGCTGACGCTACTGATGACAAACAGGTTGATGAGGCCAATGAGGGCACTCAGGGTGAGCGAACGAAGGGGTGAACGCATGGGGAACTCCTGCCGGGGCCGGCGTCGGGTTGAATTAGCGTCAGTGTAGACGCTATGCCCGCCAGGAGAAACTGTCTTGACGAAATTTCCCGGCGCAGTTGCCAGATCGACGCACCGAAATACCGCCATCAGAAACAGCACTTACAGGATTTCGCCTGCTCGACCTGCGATCTCGCCGCGAACTTGTCACTCGCGGCGGCAGGGGTGAGATCCCCTGCGAAGGCAGCGCCAGCCAAAAAGCTGACGTGCACTCATTGTGGAAATTTTAAAGCTGTCGGTAGGCCAGCCTAGAACGTGCCGCTAGCCTTGAGGGTAAACACACGCCCGGCGCCGCCACAGTTGTATTCCACTTCCTCGAGAATATTGTTCGCGATGTGACCCACGTAGCGGATGCGGTCGCGGCACATGTCGACATCGGTGGTGTTGTTCACGTCGAGACGGAACGTGATGTCCTTGAACGCGACCATCTCCACGAAGGCTGTCACCCAGGGATCGGCGTGATCGGATTCGATATCTTCGATATCCCAGCGCTTGGTGCCGCCGTCGATGCGATCGCGGACATTCAGGCCGTAGTTCAGACGCCATTCGGGGATGTCATGGCGGAAGCCAAATTGGTATTCACCGCGCATGTAGTTGTTGAAGCGGTGAATCTCGTTGGTGAAGGGATCCTTGACCCAGGAGTCGCGCGTGCTGGCGAGACCGGTCACGAGCACATTCGGCAGACCGAACTGCGTCAGGCGCAGGCTGCCCTTCACTTCGGCCACGACCATGTCGGCCTTGCCAAGATTGCCCGGTGCTGACTCCAACGGACCGCCCGGCTTCGTCACGTCGATGCGCTGCAGGAAGTCGGAGTGTCGGTGATGATAGAGGTTGGCGCTGACGACACCGAGGTCATCGGCCAGCCGATACTCCGCCGTGAAATTGTAGTTCCACCAGAAGTCCGGTCGCAGGTTGGTATTACCCGCGAGCGTATTGGAATCATTGTCTTCGTTATCGGTAGCGGCGACGAAGTCGGTGAAGCTCAGTTGGCGCACAACCTTCTCCACTAGCATGCGCAGTTGCAACTGCGGCGTGACGTCGAAACGGTAGTCCACCTTCGGTTTGAAGAAGTTGAAGTTCTGACTGTTGGTGGAGTCGCCGGACTGGGAAATCTCCGAGGTCTCGTACACCAGCGAGGTTTCCAGACTCATGCGCGGATTGAGGCGCCAGTTGTGAATGAGGAAGGGTTCGTAGCGCACCTCTTCCACTTCGGTGTTGGCGTTCGCGACATTCACCGGCACCAGACCGCCCCACTCCGGCGACGGCGTGCCGGTGCTTGAGGCGACGCCGAGACGCAAGCTGGAATCGAGAATGGTCTGTGCGCGTTCGGCGCCGAACTCAAGGTTCTGGCCGCCGAAGATGTCCATGGTGTAAGAGCCACGGATGATGCGCTCGGTCAGCACGCTGCCGTTATCCAGAAACAGATTCTTCGTCTCCGAGCCATCGTCCAGCACGTGATAGCGTTCACGCAGGTTGGCGGTGTCGGTTTCGTTGCTGATGAACAGCGCCTTGAAGCGGTTGCCGTTGCCGAACCGGTATTCGTAGTCGCCGCCGATCTCCCAGTTGCTGCGCTCGCCGGGAATGTCTTCGCGCTCCAGATACGCCACCGGTGCGGCACCGGTCAGCGTGGTGGTAATGCGGTCGACCGAAGTGGGGTCATCGTTCTCGGCGTACAGGGCATTGAAGCGGGCGCTGCTGTTGGCGCTGATCTCGTAACCCAGATTCGTGGACAGCGTGTAGGCCGTCTGCTTGCGCACACGGTCTTCGCGGATGGTGTCGTTGGGCACATAGCCGGGCAGGATGCTGTTCTCGTGTGACACGCGGTGCTCGTACTTCGGTTCTGCCACGGCGCTGAACAGGAAGTTGAGCGCGCCGGCCTGACCGCCGTATGACAAGGAGCCGCCGGGCTTGGCTTCGCCATCGTCGTAATAGTCGGTGCTGACGTCATAGGACAGAGAGGTGTTGGCGAGTTGTTCATACAGGACGATGTTCACGACCTGATCGCCGCCCCGCACATCGAGATCGCCGGACGTACCGCGGATCAGTTCGATGTAGTTCACCTGATCGGCATTGATGCGGGCGAGTTGGGATTGGGTGTCGTTGTCTTTGCCGGCGGTGCGCTTGCCGTTGATCATGATCTGGGTGCCACCACCGCCGCTGCCGAGTCCGCGGCCGCCGCGGCTGGCATTACCGCGCTGCTGGGAACCGCCGCGGCTGCTATTGTTGTTGGACTCCAGACCCGGAATGCGGGCCAACATGTCCTGGGCGTTTACCGGGGAATACTCGGCGAAATAGGCGGCCGGGTAACGCACCGTGGAGCCGTCATCCTCCAGTTCCTGGGCGAGAACGGGGGCAGACATCAACAATGTGGAGACAATCAGGGCAGTCAGGGGTCGGATGCGGGTCACGGGGTGATTGTGACGGGTCAGGGCTCTTGGGCTCTTGATGCAAGTCAAAACGCTTCTCCTGCATTTTTTTGTGTGGCTTTGTTGAGTAGATATTGAGTAGATCCGGCATTACGTCACGGCACGCCGGGTCAGATACAGCGCGGGCATTATAGGGGAATTGAGCGCGGGAAAATGTAACGAATTGAAAGCGTTAGCGTGGGGTCAGACGGAGCCGGCCGCGATGGCAGGATTGCCGGCGCTGATGTGCGCCGGGTCCTGGGATTACTGGTCCCGGGTTTACTGGGCGCGGGAGTACTTCTGGACCAGCACCCGCTTCGCGATCTTCCAGCCCTCGGCGGTACGCACGAAGTCGTCGTGGTACTCCCCCATCAGGGCGAAGCCAGACACCGAGGTCTCTCCCGCCGGGGCACTCCAGATCGTGGCATAGCTCACGCCACGGGCGTGGTCGGCGTCTATCGGGATGATCAGGATCGTGCTCATCTCATGACGGATGGTGGACCCATTCTTGAGACCCTCGATACGCTGACGGATGTCGTCCTTGCCGACCCAGGTAGTGCCGACCACCGTCAGCGAGGCATCGGCGGTGAACAGGTCAGCGAAGGCCTCCGCGTTGAAGTTGTCGCGGTTGTAGGCATAGCCGTAGACGAGGTTGGTGCAGGCCCGATAGACGTCCTCCTCGGCATAACTCACGGGGATCAGGGCGAACAGCAGTATGGCAAGCAGCAGGCGTCGGGTCATGGCGTATGTCCGGTAGTTATTTTGGGGACACCCAATTAATTCAGCATATTCGGGGACACCCAATTAATTGAGTGGCGTTGCCGTGTTACTTGGGTGTCCCAAAACAAGTTAATTGGGTGTCCCGTAACAATACAGCAACCGCGGCGGTGCGCCTACTGCAGGCGGGTGCTGCCGCCCAGTTCGATGCCGAGGGCCTGTAGCTGGCGGCCGACCAGCGGGTCGCGGGTGGTCACCCAGCGCTGGTGCAGGGCCAGAATGTCCTCGGTGCTGAGGTTGTGGGTGCGGGAGCAGGCGTTGGTCACCAGCTCCAGCATGCGGGTGAAGGTCTGGGCCAGCTCAGCATAGATGTGGCGACCGTGGCGGGCGTTGTCGGCCAGATAGTCGTAGGCGCCGCCGCCCATGCCGATGAAATAGTCCTGACCGATGCCGTGGCGGGCATAGCGCCCGGGGAACAGGGCTCCGAGAAACAGCGCCATGTCACCCAGTTGCTGCAACAATAGGCAGCGTTCACGGTCGTTGCTTGCCTGCAGTGCATCGGCGTACAGCAGCGCCAACGGCCGCAGGGTCAGGTGTTCGTTGTCGTAGGAGAAGAGCTGGTCGCTGTGGGCGAAGCGCTCCAGCAGGCTGCCAAGATACCAGCAGGTGTCTTCATGGGGTGGGGGACGGAAGCGTTTGGCGTAGCGCGTGAGGCGTTGTTTGAAGTAAATCGACAGGGATGTTTCTGTAATGGGAAGCTGCTGCTCAAACTGCATGGTCACCTCCAAACACCATACCATGACGGTACTCTAAGTCAGGATTAGCGCGGCGTGCAAGCCCGGCCCGGCGGCACGTGGGCCCTGGCCGTCCAAGCCTGCCGAGAGGCCTGCCTTCTTTCAGTTAATCGGCCAGACTTTCATCCATACTTTCATCCAGTCTTTCAACCAGGCTATCGCCCAGACTGCCGGTCACGCGACCCGAAGTCCCAGCCCCGACATTTACTAATATTTTTTTCAGAATCACCCCTTGAAATGGCCATTCCCACCCCCAATTACGGCGCATACAGGGACGCAGCAAATCGCCTGCTGTCCCGCTTTCAACAAGATCGTGAAGAAATCTGAAAGGAGAACTGCATGACTATTCGACCTCTCTCTGACCGGGTCGTGGTACGTCGACTAGCGAATGAGACCACCACCCGCGGCGGCATCGTTATACCCGACTCCGCCACCGAGAAGCCCAATCAGGGTGAAGTAATCGCCGTCGGCCCCGGCGCCCGTCTCGACAACGGCGAGCTCGTCCCCCCGGCGGTCAAAGTGGGCGATCGCGTCCTCTTTGGTAAATACGCCCCCAACGAATTGAAACTTGATGGTGAGGAAGTGCTTGTCATCAAAGAGTCAGACATCCTGGCCATCATCGACACAGCCGTCAAAACTTCGAAGAAACTGGAGAAAGCCGCATGAGCGCAAAAGCAATCAAATTTTCCGACAGTGCCCGCGAGCGCATGTTAACCGGGGTCAACATCCTGGCGGATGCGGTCAAGGCAACCCTGGGCCCTAAGGGCCGTAATGTGGTGCTGGAGAAGAGCTTCGGCGCCCCCAAAGTCACCAAGGACGGCGTCACCGTCGCCAAGGAAATCCAGCTCGCCGACAAATTCGAGAACATGGGCGCGCAGATGGTGAAGGAAGTCGCCGCCAAGACTGCCGACGTGGCCGGTGACGGCACCACCACTGCCACCGTGTTGGCGCAGGCCATGATTCGCGAAGGCCACAAGGCCATCGCCGCCGGCTACAACCCCATGGATCTGAAGCGCGGCATCGACGCCGCCGTGAAGGCCGCCACCGACGCGCTGCAAAAGCTGTCGAAGCCCTGCAAGGACAACAAGGCCATCGGTCAGGTCGCAACGGTTTCCGCGAACTGGAACGAGGACATCGGTGCCATCCTGGCCCGCGCCATGGACAAGGTCGGTCGTGACGGTGTGATCACAGTCGAAGAAGGCAAGTCACTGGAGAACGAACTCGACGTGGTCGAGGGCATGCAGTTCGACCGTGGCTACCTGTCACCCTACTTCGTGACCAATCAGGAAAAGATGCAGGTGGAACTGGAACACCCGTTCATCCTGCTGTTCGACAAGAAAATCAGCAATGTGCGTGACATCGTCAAGCTGCTGGAAGGCATCGCCAAGTCCGGCCGCTCCCTTTTGATCATCGCCGAAGACATCGAAGGCGAAGCGCTGGCAACCCTGGTGGTGAACAATCTGCGCGGCATCTTGAAGGTATCCGCCGTGAAAGCTCCCGGCTTCGGCGACCGTCGCAAAGCCATGCTGCAGGATATCGCCGTGTTAACCGGTGGCACCGTGATCTCAGAGGAAGTCGGTCTGAGCCTCGAGACAGCCACATTGGATGATCTCGGCAGCGCCAAGCGTGTCGTCATCTCCAAGGACAACACCACCGTAGTCGACGGGGCTGGCAAGAAGAAAGACATCGAAGCTCGCGTCAGCCAGATTCGCGCCGAGATCGAGAACACCACTTCCGACTACGACCGCGAGAAACTGCAAGAACGCGTCGCCAAACTGTCCGGCGGTGTGGCGGTAATCAAGGTCGGTGCCGCGACTGAAGTGGAAATGAAAGAGAAGAAAGACCTGGTGGACGACGCCCTGCACGCAACCCGCGCCGCGGTGGAAGAAGGCATTATCCCCGGCGGCGGTGTCAGCCTCGTGCGCGTCGCCGATACTATTAAAACCAAGGTCACCACCGCCAACGACGACCAGGCCATCGGCGTCAGCATCGCGGTGCGCGCCATGGAAGAGCCATTCCGTCAGATCGTCCTGAACGCCGGCGTCGAGCCGAGCGTGGTGCTCAACACCGTGCGCAGCAACAAGAAAGGCAGCTACGGTTATAACGCCCAGACAGAAGCTTATGGCGACATGCTGGACATGGGCATCATCGATCCGACCAAGGTCACCCGCACCGCCCTGCAGAACGCAGGTTCCATCGCGGGCCTGATCCTGACCACCGAAGTGATGATTACCGACAAGCCGGAAGACAAGAAGCCTGCCATGGGCGAAGGCATGCCGGGCATGGACGACTACTAATCCCGACGCTAATTTGGTCTTCTTCTACGGCGGGGCAGCACCCCGCCGTTTTTTTTGCCTGTAAAAAGGTGGTTAAAAAGGGGTCGGAGGCATTTAGTGCTATCGCGTAGAAAAGGGGCGCTGGCAATTAGTGCTTAGCATTAAATGCCTCCGACCCTTTTTTATTGCGACACCTTTTTCAAATAATTTCTCCGACCATTTTTTATTACTACGCAATCGTTACCGCGCCAGTTCCCGCACCCGCGCCGCCGCATTGGTAATCACAGCCGCCGCCGCGTCCACCTCGCCCGCCACCAGATCGAACTGCCGTTCCTCGATCGCCTCGCGTACGCCGGGCAGGGTCTTCACGCCATAACCGGTATAGAACCCCGGTGCGTAGATATGATGACGATACCAGGGGCGACCCGGCAACCCACTCTCGTCAGTCAACGCGCGTTCTATGGTATAGAGCAGCTTGTTCTCCTGGGCCGAGGCGGCAGCGCCACTGCCAGCGAGTTCTGCGTAGGCATTCGCCGCGTCCTGCAACTCGGCCAGCGCGTTTTTCAGCGGCGCGAAATTAAAGAACGGCAGCTCCGGCTTGCGCAGCGGCGCGCCGAGGGTCTTGGTTGGATCCAGCGCCAGCGCATAGATGCCGGAGTCGATGCGGGCATTCTCGGCTTCGGTCTGCTTGCGCATGTCTTCGGCTAGTTTCTCCACTTCGCTCACGTAAAGCCCGACGTTATCGGCCAGCCCCTTGAACTCGAACGGCAGGCGCGGCGCATAGGCCAGTCGCAAGGTCGCCCTTCCCGCCACCTGGGACAGCGCGACGCCGTACACCATGCCGGGATCCTGAAAGCGGGTGTAGTGCTCGTAGGTGTCATAGAGCGTGTGATAGCTACCATCGTTGGCCTCGCCGCCAAAACCGATATTGAGCGAGGCGATGCCGAGGTGTTGCAGGAACGGTGAATAGTCCGAACCAGAGCCGAGCGGCGAGATGCGCATATCCGCCCGCGACTTCAGTTCGCCGCGCGCCTGCTCGCTGCCGGTCGCCTCGATGCGGGCGCGGCGACGTGCCGCCACCGACACGCCGGTCTGGGGATCGGTGACATCGCGCATCACCTCGTTCGCCATCTTCTCCAGCACATGGCTGCCGCCGATGTTGACGAAGCCGCGGCTATTGCCGTCGGTGTTGATGTAGGCCACCGCCCGCTCAGACAGCAGCGCAGCATTGTCCTCCACCCACTCGGTAGAACCGATCAATCCCTCTTCCTCGCCATCCCACGCGGCATAGACCACGGTGCGAAGAGGTCGCTGTCCCGCCGCGGCCAGCGCGGCGAGTGATTTTGCCTCGGCCATCAGCGCCACCAGTCCGGAGAGCGGGTCGGCCGCGCCGTGGTTCCAGCCGTCGTGGTGGTTACCGCGAATCACCCACTGGTCCGGATACGTCGAGGCTTCCAATTTGGCGATGACGTTGTAGGCCGTGACCATGTCCCAGTTGAATTCCAGCTTCATGCGCACACGCGCCGGCCCTGGTCCCAAATGATAAGTGATAGGCAATCCGCCTCGCCATTCCGGCGGCACCACTTCGCCACCCATCGCCGCCAACAGCGGCTGGGCATCGCGGTAGGAAATGGGGAGCACGGGAATCTCGGTGATGGTGGGTGCGTCCTCGCGGGGAATACGGCGCGCATCGGCAGTGGCGCCGATGAACGGGGTCAGTACATCACCGGGATAAGTTGGCATATCCATCACCGAGCCCCGCTGCACGCCGCTCTCGTGTTTAAAGGGTCCGTCAGGATACACGTCCCCGGCGCCATAACCGTCGTCTTCTGGATCGGAATAGATCAGCGTGCCGATCGCGCCTTTTTCCGCCGCCAGCTTAGGTTTGATGCCGCGCCAGGAGCCGCCGTAGCGCGAGATCGCAATCTTGCCGGCGACGCTGATGCCATAGCGATCGAGAATCTCGTAGTCCGCCGGCGTGCCATAGTTCACAAACACGAGCTCGCCCTCCACCTCACCATCGATGGAGAAGGCGTTATAGGTTGGCAACAAATCGGTGATATTGGAGGTGCTGGGATCTTCCGACAGCGAGTCCTCACTCAGACTGGCTGTGAACCGGGTCGGCGCGACGAGTTCCAGTTCGCGCGTCTTCGGGCTTGGAAACAACACCTCATACTCGACGATCTCGGTGTCATAGCCCCACTCACGGAAGCGAGCGGCGACGAAGTCCGCCACTTCCTTGTCCCGCACCGAACCGAGGTGGTGGGGTTGGCGCGACATCTCCTTCAGCCAGGCATCGAGCTCGGCGGCGGAGAGGTTGGCATCGAAGCGCGCCTCGAGCGCTTGCTGCGCGGCGGCGCCATCGGCATCGAAACCCAAAAGGCTATTCTGGGCACTGAGAGTCGTGCTGAAACAAAGCAAACATCCGGCAATGGAAAATGGTAACAAGCGCATGGCGTATCCTCTTCTTGGCAATGCTCGCAGGGTATCACATGGGGAGCGCGTGTTAAGCGCTGCCGGCACCTCTTATGGCGCACTGGTTATGGCGCACTGGATGGCGCACTGGCACGCTTGCGAGCGCAAGCGCCGGCAGAGTACACAAAGAGCACAGAAAGAACGAGCACAGAAAGTGTACAGACAGAGCACAGGCACGGGATTTCTTTTAGGGCGCCGTTTCCATTTCACTCACGCACAAAATAGGGTATCGTTGAGCGCCGATTGCTTGAGGATGGTGGTACCTATATTAGTCCTGCATTAGTCCTGCATTAGTCCTGCACTGATAATGCACAGGTAAAGGCACCACAAGGCAATCGAACCGCGCATAATCACCGGGAAACCACATATGAAGTTTGTCGCCATGCTTGTCCTGCTCTGCCTCACGCCAGCTGCCCTGGCCCAGACTTTCGCCGGCGGCATCGCCCCACGAGAACTGGACCCGGCCGCCGGCATCTCGGTTATTCTGCTCGGCACCGGCGTACCGCTCGCCAACCCACAACGCGCAACGGCCTGCACCGCCGTGATCGCCGGCGACCGCATCTATCTGGTGGATACCGGACGCAACTGCCTGATTCCTTTGACTCGGGCTGGCATTCAGGACATCGATGGCATTTTCTACACGCACTATCACTCTGATCATTTCATCGGGCTGGGTGAGATATTGCTCAACATGGCGATCGCCGGCTCGACGGACTCGGTGCCAGTACACGGCCCGGTTGGCGCCATCGAAGTGGTCGACGGCATCGTCGCCACTTACCGTCTCGATCTGAGCTACCGACTCGCACATCATGGCGACAAATTCAGCGCCGCCGTCATGCAGCCCCGCGTCACCGAACACGAATCAGGCGTCGTACTTGAGGAGAATGGTCTCAAGGTCACGATGTTTGATGTCTGCCATGCGCCAATCACACCCGCCGTCGGCTATCGTTTCGAATATCAAGGCAAGGTCATCGCGATTTCGGGCGACACAAACATCTGCCCCGCCTACGCGGAGTCGGTACGAGATGCCGACCTGCTCGTCAGTGAAGTCGAAAACACCCAACTCTTCAATGCCGCCATAAACGCTGCCCGCAGTGCTGGCAATGCCCGTCAGGTTGAGATGATAGAGGAAGGGATCGAATACCATGCCGACTCTCTGGAGCTGGCGCGCATGGCGCAGGAAATGGGTGTAAAAAAACTCGCCCTGACCCACCTGTTCCCGAGCATCATGCCAACAGACCAGGCGGAGGCCCTGTTCACGCGCGGGATGAGCGATCTGTACAAGGGCCCCATCGTCGTCGGGCGGGATGGCATGGAAGTCGCGCCCTGACAACAGAAACAAAAAAGGGGACGGAGGCATTTAATTCTGAGTATTAATTGCCTCCGTCCCCTTTATTTTTACAGCGGAAGCAACTGAGTCGCCAGCATTAAAGCCTCCGACGACCTTGCGTTGCCCCTTTTTCCTGGTTAGAACGTGCCGCTGATCTTCAGGCTTAGGTCCAGACCGGACGTGCTGCACTGATCCTCGATCTCTTCCAGGATGTTGTCCGCGATGCTGCCGACATACCGGGTGCGAGTGCGGCAACGCACGTTGTTGCTCGCATTCTGGATGTCGAGGCGATAAGTCAGGCCGCGGGTGTCGACGTATTCGGCGAACAGGTTATAGCGCGGATCGCCGATGTCGAACTCCTTGTCCTCCAGATCGTAGCGGTAGATGCCGCCGTCGATGCGGTCAAAATTCTGGAAGCCCCAGTTAAACCGCCACTCGGGAATATCGTGTCGCAGAGTGAGGCGGAACTGGCCACGCATCTGTGACTGAAAACGACGCTTGATGCCGAGGAAGGGATCGGTGACTTCCGAGTCCAACAGTATCAGCGAGGGCGAGACCAGCAGGTTTGGCAGGCCGATCAGGCCCATGCGAATGCTCGCGTTCATGTCGATACCGTACTCGATGCCATCGCCGATGTTGCCATTGGCCGATTGCAGCTTGGTCGGCGACGGCGACACGTCGATACGGTCGATAACATCCTGGTGGTCTGAATAGAACACTTCCACACTCGCTACACCGGTGTCATTGGGCAGACGATATTCGGTGTTGAGGCTGTAGCGCCACTGGGTTTCCTGCCGCAGCGAGGCGTTGCCCGCCAGAGTGTCGCTGTCGTTGTCCTGATCGTCGTTGGCGGCGACGAAGTCGGCAAAATTCAGCTGGTTCACCTGACGCTCGATCGTGCCACGCAGTTGCAGCCGCGGGGTGACGTCATAGCGCAGGTCGAATTTTGGCTTGAAGAAATTGAAGTCACGCGACTTCGTCACATCGCCGGTCTGGCTGATCTCGGAAGACTCGTACAGGAACGTGGTCTCCAGCGACATCTTTGGACTCAGGGTCCAGTTGTGAATGAGGAACGGCTCGTAGCGAATTTCTTCCACGCGGGAATTTGCATTCGTCACGTGTTGTGGCACCAGTCCGCCAACTTCACCCGAGGGCGTGCCAGTTGAACTCAGCAGGCCGAGCGACAGGCGCGAATCCAGAATCGTCTGTGCGCGCTCCAGACCGAACTCGACGTTCTGCCCGGAAAACACATCCATCGTGTACGAGCTGCGCACGATGCGCTCTTCGGTGACGCTGTCGATGTTCAGGAACA
>Ga0222714_10001582_pt1 | contig 25544 bp, 22 predicted proteins | sample C33_3DmetaG_FD_165048 | JGI IMG/M metagenome (GOLD analysis project Ga0222714, IMG submission 165048) | Estuarine water microbial communities from San Francisco Bay, California, United States - C33_3D | ecosystem: Environmental > Aquatic > Marine > Unclassified | place: USA: California...
GTCAGCTTGCTCAAATCGCTCGCGGTATACACCGCCCTGCTCGTACAATTCCCGACCCATTCCCGAAAACTGAGAACCTTGACCGGGGAACACAAATGCATGTTTGGACATGCTTCAAAAATACGGCTTGCTCAAAGTCCTTCCGACAATTCCAACCAACGCAGCTCTTTGCTGTCCAATTCATCGCTCAATTGGGCCAATTCAGCACTGATGGCTTGTATGCGTTCAAACTCTGTGCTTAGACCTGCCAACTCCTCTTCCAAGCCTTGTTTGCGGGCTTGCAACTCGGGCAATTCCTTTTCAATCTGCTCGTATTCGAACTTCTCTTTGAAGCTTAGCTTGCGGCTTTCTTTGGCGGGTTTCTCTTCGCTCAGCGATGGGGTGGCGACGCTAGTTACTGCTGGCTTTTCTTGTTGCTTGCGCTGCTTTTCTGCATCGGCCCAAGCGCGGTAATCACTGTAGTTACCGGGATAATCTTTGATCTGGCCCTGGCCAAGGAACACGAACACATGGTCGACCAACTTGTCCATGAAATAACGATCGTGGCTGACGATGAGCACGCATCCGGGGTAATCAATCAAGAAGGATTCCAAGGTGGCCAAGGTCACAATGTCCAAGTCATTGGTAGGCTCATCGAGAATCAGAAAATTGGGGTTGGTCACCAAGACCTTGAGCAGCTGCAAACGCCGCTTCTCTCCCCCGCTCAATTTGCCTACCCACTGGTAATGGGTCTCGTTGGCAAAGCCAAATCGGCGCAAAAACTGCGCAACGGGCAAACGCGTACCATCAGCCATGGGTAGGTATTCAGCCAATTCCCTGAGAACATCAATGACCCGCATATCGTCAGGGGCATTCAAGGGCTTCTGATCGAAGTAGCCAAACACCATGGTTTCTCCCGCCACAATCTTTCCCTTATCAGGTCGCTCCAAGCCCATGATCATGTTCAAAAAGGTCGACTTGCCTACCCCATTGGGGCCGACAATGCCAATCTTTTCACCCCGCTTGAAGGTGTAGGTGAAGTCCTCTAGAATGCAGGTATCGGGCTCAAATGCCTTTTCCAAGTGGTAGAGTTCAAGGATTTTTTTGCCCATTCTCTCCATCTTAACCCCAAACTCAGTGGCCTCGTCTTGGTATTTCTTTTTGGCACGATCGGATAGGTCATCAAAGGCCTCCAATCGAGACTTGCTCTTGGTGGTTCGGGCTTTGGGCATGCGTCTTACCCATTCGAGCTCGCGGCGATACAAATTGTGAGCCTTCTCCTGCTCAGCCTGGGCCACAGCGTAGCGATGGTGTTTGTTTTCAATGTAGGCCTCGTAATTGCCAGGGTATTCAAACAACTTGCCCTTGTCCAGTTCCAGTATGCGGTCGCAAATGCGGTCCAAGAAATAACGATCGTGGGTCACCAACAACAGGGTCAGTGACTTGGCCATCAGCTGCTCTTCCAGCCACTCGATCATCTCAATGTCCAAATGGTTGGTGGGCTCGTCCATGACGAGCAAATCAGGCTCTTCCAACAGCACCCGAGCCAAGGCCAATCGCTTTCGCTGACCGCCGCTCAACTGCGCTACCGGCTGACCTACATTGTGAATATTCAACTTACCCAATACGGTTTTGGCTCGGGCTTCCAAGTCCCAGGCTTCGTAACGAGTGACCGCCTCCATGGCTGCGTCTAGGGCATTTTCTGTCACCGAAGACGCTTGCACACTGTGTTGTTCCAAAGCGGCCTCGTAGTCACGAACCGCGCGCACCGCCGGTGCATCACTCAAAAACACATTGTCGAGAATGCTGGCCTTGTCATCCAAATCAGGATCTTGGGAGAGGTAGGCCCAGTGCAATTCCTTGCGAATGCTCACCACTCCTTCATCGGGTTTGTCCCGTTGGGTAAGGATGTTCAACAAACTGGTTTTGCCTGATCCGTTGGCGGCAACCAAAGCCACTTTGTCTCCTTTGCTCAATCCAAAGGTGATGCCTTGAAACAGGGTTTTCTCGTTCCAGGTCTTGTGGAGGTTTTCAGCCGACAGTACGTTCACGGGGCAAAGATCGGTGCGTGGCCCCGCTAAACCATACTCAAAGGGGATCTACCAGCAACATCTGGCAAACTCGCTCGCTGAGCACGAGCTCTTCTTGTCCGTTTAATCGAACCCGCATTGACGCATCAAAGGGCTCAACCGACAAAATCTCTAATTCACTGCCTATGCCCATGCCTCGCTCGGTCAAATAGGTCAAGAATTCACTGGTACTTTGGCTCAAAGCTTTGAGCTCAAAGCGCTTTCCCACTTGACTTTCAGATAGATTGGCATACATGACGGTTTCAAACCGGCCCTCGGCATCAGGGATGGGAGAACCGTGGGGGTCAACCGTGGGGTGGTCCAACATTCGATCCATGCGACTGAACAATGCCTCGCTGTCAATGTGCTCGATTTGCTCGGCAATCTCGTGCACCTCTTCCCAGCCAAAACCCATGACATCGACCAAAAACATCTCGGTCAATCGGTGCTTGCGCACAATCAAACCAGCGGCTCGGCGGCCGGCCTGGGTCAAGGTCAAGGGCTTGTATTTTTCGTATTCAATCAGCCCTTTGGCATGCAGGTTTTTCACCATGCTATTGGCCGTGGGAACCGATACGCCTAGGCGTTGGCCCAATTCACTCACCGAGCCACATCCGCGGTCGTTTCCCGGCTCAGAGACCAAGGCCAGCAAGGCCTTCAAGTAGTTTTCTTCGGTTATAGTTGCCATGCTCAGGTTTGCAAAATGCCCACATTGAAAGGAGCTATTGGTGCCTGGTTGGCCGCTTCGATGCCTTTAGAAATCCAGGTTCTGGTCGCCCGCGAATCAATGATGGCATCGACCCACAAGCGAGCGGCGGCATAATAGGCGGTCGTTTGTTTCTCGTAGCGTTGGGTAATGGTATCCAACAGCTCTTTTTCCTTTTCAGGATCGATCTCGTGCCCTTGGGCTTTGAGACTGGCCTTTTCGATTTGCAACAGGGTTTGGGCGGCTTGAGCGCCTCCCATAACAGCAATTTTGGCACCAGGCCAGGCTATGATCAAACGAGGGTCATAGGCCTTTCCGCACATGGCGTAATTGCCAGCTCCGTAGCTATTGCCGACAATGACAGTAAACTTGGGAACGGTCGAATTCGACATGGCATTCACCAGCTTGGCTCCGTCTTTGATGATGCCGCCTTGTTCGCTGCGGCTACCGACCATGAATCCGGTAACGTCTTGCAAGAAGACCAATGGCACCTTCTTTTGGTTGCAGTTCATAATAAACCGAGCCGCCTTGTCAGCCGAATCGGAGTAGATCACACCCCCTACTTGCATTTCCCCTTTGGCGTTTTTCACCATTTCGCGGTTGTTTGCGACTATGCCCACGGCCCATCCGTCGATGCGCCCGTAACCACAGAGTAGCGTCTTGCCGTAATCGGCTTTGTAGGGTTCGAAACTTCCAGCGTCTACCAGAGTTTCAATCAACTCAATTGATTTGTACGGCTTGGTGCGATCGTGGGGCAAAATACCCAATGCGTCGCCGATAGGTCTAGAGGGATTCTGGCTGTTTATACGATTGAAACCGGCCGATTCAGGGGCACCCAACATGCTCATGATGTGTTTGATACGGTCCAAGCATGAGGGATCATCGGGAAACTTATCGTCGATCACTCCTGAAATCTCGGTTTGGGTTTTGGCACCCCCCAAGGTTTCGTTGTCTATGTCTTCACCAATGGCTGCCTTCACCAAATAGGAACCGGCCAAGAAAATGCTGCCATTGCCTTCTACAATCAAAGCCTCATCGCTCATAATGGGCAAATAGGCCCCACCAGCCACGCATGATCCCATCACCGCCGCGATTTGGGTAATGCCCATGGCGCTCATCTTCGCATTGTTGCGAAACATGCGGCCGAAATGTTCTTTATCGGGGAAAATTTCGTCCTGCATGGGCAAGAAGACTCCTGCGCTATCCACCAGATAAATGATGGGCAGTCGGTTTTCCATGGCGATTTCCTGGGCACGCAGGTTTTTCTTTCCTGTGATGGGAAACCAAGCGCCCGCCTTCACTGTAGCATCGTTGGCCACAATGACACACAAGCGACCTTGTACGGTTCCTAGGCCGGCCACAACCCCGCCTGCGGGGCAAGAGCCGTATTCGTCGTACATTTCATAGCCGGCAAAGGCCCCGATCTCTAGCCAATCGGTACCATCATCGCGCAAATAGTCGATGCGCTCACGGGCCAGCATTTTGCCTTTAGCCTTCTGTTTTGCGGCCGATTTTTCACCACCGCCCAACTCGATTTTATTCAGTTTTGATTCAACAGAAGCCCACAATTGCTTGTTGAGATCTTCATTCTGGTTGAAGGCTAAATTCTGCTCGGCCATAGCCCAAAAATAGGCATTGCAAGGCATAGATTCAGGCCAGATAAGCAAGTAAGGGGATTATTGCCTATCTTTGCGGCGCTTAATTCTTTAAGAGTCTGTCTTTGGGGGAATCCGTACGAGGTTCCCATCCCTGCGAAAACGAACTCAAGAAGTGTTTCGCAGAAGATAGTACACAAACAAAATATGACAACGTTTAATGACCTAGGGCTTCATAGCTCTTTGGTACAGGCTGTGCACGAGCGCGGCTACACCCAACCCACGCCCATTCAAGAGGCGTCGATCCCCGTTATCCTCAAAGGAAGCGATTTATTTGCAACGGCTCCAACCGGTACAGGCAAGACTGCCGCCTTTGCAATTCCCATTTTGCAGCAAATCATCGAGCAGCCTCAGAACAAAACTCAAGCTTTGGTACTGGCACCTACTCGAGAATTGGCCCACCAGATTTCTGACAATTTCCACCAGTACGCCAGCGGTGTCGATTTGAACATCGCCTTGGTATACGGAGGAGTTTCCCAGTACAAACAGGTTAAGACCATTCAACGCGGTTGCCAGGTCATCATCGCGACTCCCGGTCGCTTGTTGGATTTGATCGAACAAGGTTTCATCGACTTGAGCGGCATTCGCACCCTCGTATTGGACGAATGTGACCGCATGTTGGACATGGGTTTCATCGGCGACATTCGCCGCATTGGTAAACTCATTTTGACCGAAAACCGCCAGACCTTGTTGTTCTCCGCGACGGCTCCCTACGAAATCAAGCAATTGGCTTCTGAGATGTTGCAAGATCCCGAGAGCATCGATATCATGCCTAAAGAGGAAGACAAACCCAAAATCACCCAGTGGTTGTTTGCCGTAGACAAGAGCAACAAGAATACCTTGTTGACCGAGTTACTCGAAGGCGAAGAAATTGATCAAATGTTGATTTTCACCCGCACCAAGTACGGGGCCGACAAATTGGTCAAATACCTAAAGCAATCTGAAATGTCAGCCGTAGCCATTCACGGTGACAAGAGCCAAAAAGAACGCAGCATCAACTTGGACAAATTCAAGAGCGGCCGAGCCCGTATTTTGGTGGCAACCGATGTGGCTGCCCGCGGGGTTGACGTCAAAGAACTGAGCTATGTGCTCAATTACGATTTGGCCCAGGACGCTGACACCCATACTCACCGCATTGGCCGTACGGGCCGCGCGGGTGCCGAGGGTATTGCCGTTTCTTTCTGCGCCCAGGACGAGGTGAATTTGCTCGAGCAGATTTACAAAGTTCATGGACAAGATTGCATGGTGGAAATGGAGCACGATTGGCGCATTGATTTGATATTCCGCAAGTCTGGCAATCGCAACCGTCGTGGCCAAGACCGCCCCAACTCCAAGCAGGAAAGCGGAAAAGGCCAACCCGCTTATGGCAATGTTCGCGTCATCAGCGGTCCTTCTAAACCCTTCAAAACCACCAAAAACCCTTACGCCTATGCTGACAATGACCGCAACTCTGGGAGCGGCTCATACGGGGGAGGAAAACGACGTTCAGGTGGCGGAGGTTCCAATTCAGGTGGAGGCAATCGCCACTCTGGTGGATCCAAGCGCCGCTTTGGAAACAAGAGTTCCAAAAGCAGAGCATAAAAAAAGGCGGTATCGCGTCGCTACAACCTACTACCCTTGCTGCCTTCCGGCCCTGGGGGAGTTTGCAGGGAGCTGACCGTACCGCCGCTTCAAAGATACATCCCAAGTACGGAATTGGCCTCATGGCCAAAGCCGGTATATTTGCATCATGATGAAGCTCCGTTCCGAATTGCTAATCAAACAATACGGCGCCAAACGCGTCGTAAACGAGGTGAGTGTATTCGTAGAGCAAGGTGAAATTGTCGGACTTTTGGGACCCAATGGTGCGGGCAAAACAACCACCTTCTACATGTTTGTCGGATTGGTTCAACCCGATGCTGGTTCGGTCTATTTGGACCAGCAGAACATCTCATCGCTGCCCATGTACAAACGTGCCCAATTGGGCATCGGATACCTACCTCAAGAAGCCTCGGTATTCCGAGAGCTCAGCGTGGAAGACAACATCCGAGCCATATTGGAAATGACGAACCTGCCCCAAACCGAACAAGAGTCTAAATTGGAATCTCTGATTGAAGAATTTGGTTTGGGGCGCGTTCGCAAAAACCTAGGTAAGGTGCTGAGCGGGGGCGAACGTCGCCGAACCGAAATTGCCCGCGCCTTGGCCACTGACCCCAATTTCATTCTCTTGGATGAACCCTTTGCCGGTGTAGATCCCATCGCTGTTGAAGACATTCAAGGCATTGTGGCCAAGCTCAAAGAGAAGAACATCGGCATTCTCATCACCGACCACAACGTACAAGAAACCCTGAGCATCACTGACAGGGCTTATTTGCTGTTTGAAGGGAAGTTGCTCAAGCAAGGAACAGCTGAGGAACTGGCCAATGACCCCCTTGTTCGCAAGGTGTACTTGGGTCAAAACTTTGAACTCAAACGCAAAGCCCCCCGCGGGGAGCGGGCCGAACAGCCATGAGGCTCATTTTGCCGACACACGACAACGTGTACCGGCATTTGGCCGCAGAATCCTACTTTCTTAAACATACCGAAGAGCCCATACTCATGCTCTGGTTTTCATCTCCGAGCATTGTTTGTGGCAAGCACCAGAACCTGGGTGCCGAAGTCGATTATCGCTTGTGCCGGGACAGAAACATCCACTTAGCCCGCCGAATTTCAGGTGGGGGAACCGTATACCACGACCTGGGCAATTTGAATTTCAGTTTCATCCAAGCCCTTCCCGAAGGATTGGAAAAAGCCATTGATTACAAACGCTACTTAGAGCCCATGCGCCAAGCGCTGCGAGCTTTGGGCATTGATACCACCTATTCTTACAAAGATGATTTGTTGCTGAACGACTTGAAGATCAGTGGCAATGCCCAACACATCGACCAACGCCGCAAGTGGGCCTTGCACCATGGCACTCTTCTGTACAGCGCTGACTTGGGAAACCTTTCGACCGCCTTGCACACCCGTGGCCATTATGAAGGAAAAGGAATTGCCTCTCGACCAAGCCCAGTCGTGAATATACAAGACGCCATTCAGTGCACCTGGAGCCCTGAAGAATTTCGAAGTCGATTGGCTCAGCAATTCAAGGTTCAGTTCGGCTATGTCGAGCAAGCCATCAGCAGCAGCGAAAGCCATCAAATCGAAGAAATCACGCAAAACACCCTGCAAACCGAGGCTTGGATTTTGGGCTACTCACCCAGTTACAGCCACAGCCGAACCTATGAATTGTATGGTCAGACTTGCAAAATCAAACTCAGCACCGAACGCGGCATCACGGCCTCATTTTCGATTGACTGTCATGGCAAGGAACCCTGGAAAGAACATACCCAAGCCTGCCTGGGAAAACCCTTAAGCGAAACCTTGTTGGCCGAGAGTTTTAAATCAACTGAGTGGGCCTTAGAACGAGCCTTCCTCGAATTCATTTGACATGAAAAAGCAAGAAAAAGTAGGCTTCATTCTCGACACGCTGGAACGTCTTTACCCTGAGACCCCAATACCCTTGGATCATACAGATGCCTACACCTTGTTGGTAGCGGTGTTGCTTTCGGCTCAATGCACCGATGCCCGAGTCAACCAAATTACCCCGCTGCTGTTTGAACGAGCGAACAATCCAAAAGACATGGTATTGTTGAGTATCGAGGAGATTCGAGAAATCATCAAACCTTGCGGTCTGTCACCCGCCAAAAGCAAGGCCATTTGGGGCTTGAGTGAAATCATAAACACCCAACACAAGGGTCAGGTACCCTCCACCTTTGAAGAGTTGGAAGCCCTTCCGGGCGTGGGTCACAAAACAGCTTCAGTGGTCATGAGTCAAGCTTTTGGGCATGCTGCCTTCCCCGTTGATACCCACATTCACCGCTTGGCTTGGCGGTGGAACCTGAGTCCCTCCAAAACCGTAGAGCAGGTGGAGAGAGATTTGAAGCGATTGATTCCCAAAGACCGTTGGAACAAGGCCCATTTGCAAATCATATTCTTTGGGCGCGAGTACTGCTCAGCTCGAACGCACAAACCAGAAGAATGCCCAATTTGTTCGGTAGTAGGTTGCCGGCCTGGAAATCGGCCTTCCTAAGGTTGCTTATCAAAGCACAGAGACCTGCTTAGTACAGGGAGCGCACCAATTCCACCATGGAAACCGATTCGGCTTCAGCGCGGAAGTTGGGCACCAAGCGGTGAGCCAAGACCCAGGGAGCTACGCGTTGCACATCTTCTCGATCAACGGTCAGTTTTCCGTTCATCAAGGCATGGCATTTTGCTCCTAAAATCAAATTTTGACCGGCACGAGGACCTGCTCCAAAACGGAGGTAGTCGCGCACATTGGCCGGAGCTCTATCCCCTTCAGGACGGGTTTTGTGCACCAAATTGACGGCGTATTCAAAGACCTGATCGACAACAGGAACCGAACGAACAGCCCGCTGGAAGGCCGTGATTATTTCGGCATTCAAAATGGACTGACTTTGGGGTTGAACCGAGGCCGTGGTTTGCTTGAGAATGGCCTGTTCTTGCTCAAAACTGGGATATCCCAACACTACTTGGTACATAAAACGGTCCAACTGGGCTTCGGGCAAGGGGTAGGTTCCCTCCTGCTCAATCGGGTTTTGTGTGGCTAAGACAAAAAAGGGCTCGGGCAAGGGGTACAATTGACCGGCTGCCGTAACCTGCTTCTCCTGCATGGCCTCCAACAGAGCGGCCTGCGTTTTAGGAGGTGTTCGGTTGATTTCATCAGCCAACAAAACCTGGGTAAAAATCGGGCCCTTCACAAAACTGAATTTGCGCTCGGCGTCCAGAATCTCTGCACCTAAAATATCGCTCGGCATCAAGTCAGGAGTGAATTGAACCCGCTTGAAGTCCAACCCCAAGGCCGTAGAAATGGTCTTTACCAACAGGGTTTTGGCCAATCCCGGAACACCCACCATGAGTACGTGACCGTTGCAGAAGACGGCATTCAAAAGGGCCTCAACAGCCTCTTCTTGACCGATTACCACTCGGCCAATTTCTTCTTTCACCCTCTGAATTTCAGGGGCAAACACTAGGGCTTTCTGCAAGGATTCTGATGAACTCATGGGCGATTCCAGGTTTCTACAGAGGGACAATCAAAACCCGGATCGTTGACCCGAATGTAGGTGCGTGATTTGTATTTCTGCACCCAGGAATCCAAAGCCTCTTGTTTCTTTTGTTCTTCCGCTTCCATTTGAATTCGGCTGTAATCCTGAATCAAATTGGCCTCGTGAGGAGCAATGAAACTCTTGACATAGAGAATACGGTAAACCGAACGGCCATCAGGAGTAACGGTCAATTTAGGGGCAGAATAGGTTCCAGCCTCCATTTTTTCTACCTGTTGCTTGATGTCAGAGGGGAGCTGATCAAACGCCGTTTTTTGCAAACCCGTCACCTCATCGCTCAAATATCCGCAGTAGGCCTTGTCACCGTAAGTCTCACTCGTGAACGCTTTCACAGCTGTGCACCAATCCAATCGGCCTTCGCTCAATTCCGTAAAAATGGAATCGGCAGAGGCAGAGGCCGCGATGAAATCACCACTGGTATATTCAGGGCGAATCAAGATATGAGCCGCAATGATGCGATCGCCCTTGCGCTTGATTAATTTCATGATATGAAAGCCATAGTCGCTCTCGAACACAGGGCTCAAGCTATCGTCTTTCAATTTGAAAGCCATTCGCTCAAAGGCACCGACCATTTCGCCACGTCCAAACTCAGGCAGCAAACCACCGTTGTTTTTGGAACCTGGGTCCATCGAATAGGCTTTGGCTAGGCGCTCAAAACTCTCACCGCGCAAAACACGGGCCCTCAGGTCTTCGAGTTGCTCCTTGGCATAGGCCCGGGCTACCTCAGAAACGGGAGGCTCAATGATGAGCTGAGCCACCTCCACCTCGGTATTGATAATTGGCAGGGAATCTTCGGGAATGGATTCGTAGAACTGCTTCACCTCTTGGGGAGAAATGCGAATCGGATCGGTAATTGTGCTGCGCATCTCCTGAGCCAACAAACTATTTCGCATTTTTGGACGAATCTCATCCTTGAATTCGGTGATGGTCTTTCCCAAGTAGCGTTCCAATTCGACCAAGCTACCGGCCATGCGCTGGTATTCGCGAATGCGGTTGTCAATCTCTGATTCAACGCGATCGTCGCCCAAGGGAATGGAGTCAATTTCGGCCTGATTGAGCAACAAACGATCGATGATCAATTGGTCTAAAATGGCGCAATAAGCGACCAAAGAATCTGGCAATTCGCGGCCCCGCGCCAACTGCATTTTCTCGGTTTCAAATTCCGAGCGCATGATGATTTTATCGCCCACCACGGCCAAGATGCCATCGACGCGCTGCGGCGGCAAGGTAGGCCCTTGCAAAGCAGGTTGAGCCTGGGCCCAGGAACAGGCCGCCAACACCAACCAAACGAGGAGTTGTTTCAATCTCATCGGGTGGCGTTCAATTCTTGTTTCAAGGCCTCAACCGTATCGTAGTTGATGCTGACATCGTATCTCGATTCCAAATCGTCCATCCAGCGCTGCTCCAATTCCTCTTGGTAACGCGATGTAACAGGACCTCGGCACTCGCTCAACTCCTTGGGGCCGGCGGGCAAGAAACCGTGCAGGTTTACCACTACCCAATCTTCGCCAATTTGATTCATCTTGATGATGCCCGTTTGGCTGCTGTATGAGGAGTTGGCAAACAAGGTATTCAATACGGCAGGGTTGGGAACCATTCCCGTGTCTGACCACTGGTAATAGCCCATGCGGTAATTGAATCCCAGCGGATTGTTTTTTGTGTGCATGCGCAACAAGCTATCAGCTTGAATGCCTTTCTTCACTTGCTTGGCTACGGTCTTCATCATCTTGGCATCGCTGCAGTAGTAAATATCGACATGGTAACGATCGTTCCAGCGGTAATCAGCTCGGTTCGCATTGAAGAATTGGGCCAATCCCGTAGAGTCATTATTGGCCTTATCCCAAACCAATTCCTGCATGCGGTTGAACATCAAAATGCCTTCGCGGTATTCTTGATAGATATCGCGGAACTCAGCTGAACGCTCATCCAAGTGCTCGTTTTGGTTCTCTACACAAGACTGACTGACCCAGGCTTGGTATTCGGCTTCATAAGCGGCAGCCATGTCCATATTCATTACACGGCGATTGGTCTGCAAGTACAACGCAAAATCTTCAACCGTGTAATCGTCATTGCCTAAACGAAACAACTCCATATCCAACAAATTGAAGCGATTGCCGTCTTTGCTATACGACTTTGGAAGGGCATCTATTTGGAATACCCCTTGCACAAAACTAGAATCCAACACGGACAAGAAAGCCTGGTAGGCTGTTTTATTTTCCGTGAAATTGTTTTCATTTTTCACTTTGTTCACCAAGGCGTCAATGCTGACTTTCGAACGGGCATTTTGCTGAACCTGCTGCTTGAGGTAGCTGCGCATTTGATCAAAACTGGCCATGGGCTTGATGTCCATCAACTGCACTAAATGGTACCCGTAATTTGTGCGGAATACGGGACTCATTTGGCCAGGCTCAGTCAACAAGAAGGCTTGGTCTACCCATTTTTGACGATCGGGATCACCGATGTATTGAGGCGTATTGACATAGTCCATCACACCACCATTGTAACGAGAATTGTAGTCTTCGCTGTAGTTGCGAGCCATCTCTTCGAACGAAGACTGGCCGCTGCTGATTTGGGCTCTGATCTCTTCGATTTTTTTCAAAGCAGCATCATCATACTCTTCGCCAGGGGCAGTAACACGAATCAAAATGTGGCGCACCTTGATATCACCGCGATTGGGGCGCTTGGCCGTCACGCGCAAAATGTGGTAACCAAAGTCGGTACGGAACACAGGAGAGATATCGCCCTCGGGAGTGTTGTAGGCGTAGTTTTCAAATTCGTACACCACCTGCATGGCCGTCATCCAACCCAAATCACCACCGGCACTTTTTGTGCCTGGGTCATCGCTGTTGGTTTCCGCCAAAGAAGCAAAATTCTCGGCCGTGTTGTTGCGCATGAGTTGCTGGTAAATCTCTTCGATTCGACCCTTAGCCTGGGCCTCTGTCTGCGCATTGGCACCGCGAGGGCAAGCGATCAAAATGTGGGAAACGCGAACCTCACTTCGCATGCGATCATAAGCCTCTTCAATCAAATCAGCCGTCACTTCACGGTCGTACAAGTAGTTGCGGGCCAGCTGCTCTCGGTACATGGCCAATTCTTGCAAATAAGCCGAATTTTCGTTTTGACCCGCTTCAACGGCATCTTGAATTTTCAGCTTAAAGCGAATGTAAAGCTGCAGGTATTCATCAATCTCAGCTGCCGTTACCTGGTGTTCTTCCAAGTTGATGTTCTTCAAAAACTGGCGCTTGAATTCTTCGTAGGTGACCTCTTGACCCATCTGGTTTGATACAGCGGGATTGACGACAAACACCACCGATTCATTCTGAGCCGACAAGGCACTCGACAAGCCCATCAAAAGGGCCAATGCTATGAGTTGTATACGCTTCATTATTGTTTCTTTTCGGGGCCTAAGCCCATTCTCCAAATTTAATCATTGTCAATGAACTGACGGCCCTCTCGCTCGACGATTGACCACAATTTGTCTTTCAATTCTTGCAAGCCTTTTTCAGCCACAGCCGAGAAGAACATGACTTCTACCCCTGTCATTTCTTCGGCGATTTCGGCCTTGAGTTCTTCGTCCAACATATCGGATTTGCTGATGGCCACTAGGCGTTTCTTATACAGCAACTCTTTGTTGAACTCCTTGAGTTCGTTCAGCAAGGTCTCGTACTCCGCTCGGTGATCAGCACTGTCAGCGGGAATCAAAAACAACAAGACAGCATTTCGCTCAATGTGCTTCAAAAACCGATGACCCAAGCCTTTACCGGCATGTGCCCCTTCGATGATTCCAGGAATATCGGCCACCACAAAACTCTTATAATCACGGTAAGGCACAACCCCCAAATTGGGCACCAAAGTAGTAAAAGGGTAGTTGGCAATTTCAGGCTTGGCGGCGCTGATCACGCTCAACAGCGTGCTTTTACCCGCATTCGGGAAACCGACCAATCCAACATCGGCCAAGACTTTCAATTCCAGGACCATCCAGCGCTCTTGGCCGGGTTCACCGGGTTGAGCATATTGCGGAGCTTGGTTGGTAGATGTGGCGAAATGCCAATTCCCCAAACCTCCGCGACCACCGGGTACCAAGACTTTCTTCTGCCCGTCCTCGGTGATTTCAAACAAATATTCTCCCGTTTCAGCGTCGCGAGCGACTGTTCCCAAGGGAACTTCCAGCACTTCATCGGCGCCTTGTTTACCGGTTGAGGTGTTCTCCGAACCAGGGTTGCCATGACCCGCCATCACGTGCTTGCGGTACTTAAGGTGAATCAAGGTCCAGAGTTGGGCATTGCCCACCAACTGAACGTGACCTCCACGGCCGCCATCGCCCCCATCGGGTCCTCCTTTTGGGTTTTTCTTGGACCGCGCATAGTGACGACTGCCCGCGCCTCCGTTGCCGCTGCGGCAGCAAATTTTCACATAATCAATAAAATTGCTATCGGCCATGGGGGGCAAAGGTCGGCAAAAAGGGCCACGCTTTGTATTTTCGCGGCTTCATGTCTGACGCAAAAACCTACACTTTTTCAAATATTGAGGCCAAATGGCAACAAAAATGGCGCGAAGACGGCCTGTACAAGGTCGATATTGACCCTTCTCGCCCCAAATATTACGTGTTGGACATGTTCCCATACCCCTCGGGATCAGGCTTGCACGTCGGTCACCCCTTGGGCTACATTGCCTCTGACATTGTCGCCCGTTACAAGCGCTTGAAAGGCCACAACGTGTTGCACCCCATGGGTTATGATGCCTTCGGATTACCCGCTGAACAATACGCCATTCAAACCGGCCAACACCCAGCGGTTACGACCGAAAATAACATCAAGCGTTTTCGCGAGCAGCTCGACATCATGGGATTCAGCTTTGACTGGTCCCGCGAGGTGCGCACCTGCGAGCCGAATTATTACAAGTTCACCCAGTTTATATTCTCCTTATTCTTCGAGCATTGGTACGACAAAGAGGCCCAAAAAGCCCGTCCAATCAGCGAGTTGGTCCAACATTTTTCACAAAACGGCAGCGAGGGTGTAAAAGCCCATGGCAGTGCTGGAACTGAATTCTCAGCTGAGGAGTGGGGGGCGATGAGCGAAGCCGAAAAAGCCACCGTATTGAATCGATATCGCTTGGCTTTCCAAGACGAGACAACCGTCAACTGGTGCGAGGAGTTGGGAACAGTATTGGCCAATGAGGAAGTCATCAACGGCTTGAGCGAACGCGGCTCCTACCCGGTCATTCGCAAGAAAATGACCCAGTGGGCCCTGCGCATCACCGCCTATGCCGATCGCTTGTTGGAAGGATTGGATACCCTGGATTGGAGCGATGCGGTCAAAGAAATTCAACGCAATTGGATCGGAAAGAGCAGCGGGGCCGAAATTGACTTCTCATTGCAGGGTCACGATCGCGCACTTCGCGTGTTCACCACCCGACCCGATACGATTTTTGGAGCCACCTTTTTGGTGGTAGCGCCTGAGAGTGAAGGATTGCTGGATTGGTGTTCGGCCGAGCAACGCGAGGCCGTAGAGAAATACAAAAAACAGGCAGCCGGTCGTTCGGAGATCGAGCGCATGGCCGATACCCGCAAAACGGGAGTGTTCACAGGAGCCTATGCCCAACATCCCTTCAGCGGGAAGCCTGTACCCGTTTGGACCAGCGAATACGTTTTGGCTGGATATGGAACAGGAGCCATCATGGCCGTTCCGGCTCACGACGAGCGTGATTTTGAATTTGCCCTAGCATTTGGATTGCCCATTCCCTTGGTGATTCAACCCCTGAACGAAGAAGTGGCTGAACCCTTGACCCAGGCCATCTCTTCCAAAGAAGGCCGCTGCGTTAACTCTGATTTCTTGAACGGTTTGATGGTCAAAGAAGCCATTGAAAAAGCCATTCAAGAACTGGAAGCGCGAGGTTTGGGTCAGCGAAAAATCAATTACAAATTGCGCGAAGCCGGTTTTGGTCGTCAGCGTTATTGGGGAGAACCCTTCCCCGTCATACACAACAACGGCATTCCCCAATTGGTGAAAGAGTTGCCCGTTGAACTGCCCAAAGTAGAGAGCTACAAACCCAGTGGAAGTGGCGAAAGCCCCTTGGCAGGTGTCAGCGATTGGGTCAACACCCCCGACGGCCGTAGGGAAACCGACACCATGCCTGGATGGGCAGGGAGCAGCTGGTACTTCTTGCGCTACCTAGACCCCCAGAATACGGAAGCCATCGCCTCTCCCGAGTCATTGAATTATTGGAAGCAGGTAGACCTGTACGTGGGCGGAAGCGAGCACGCTACGGGCCATTTGTTGTACTCCCGCTTCTGGACGCATTTCTTGCATGACTTGGGCTATCTGTCCTGGAAAGAACCCTTCCAGCGTTTGGTCAACCAGGGCATGATTCAAGGCGAAAACGGAGAGAAGATGAGCAAGAGCCGTGGCAACGTGGTCAACCCCGATGACGTGATTGCCGAGCACGGCGCCGATACCCTTCGCCTTTACGAAATGTTCTTGGGTCCCTTGACCGATTCCAAGCCTTGGAACACGAATGGCATTGAAGGCGTTTCGCGTTTCTTGGGAAAATTCTGGCGCTTGTTTCACGGTCCCGATGGGTTCAAGGTCGTTGATGAGGCTTTGGCTCCTGAAGAGTTGAAAGTCCTTCACAAGACCATCAAAAAGATCAGCCACGATATCGAAGCCATGAGCTTCAACACCTCGGTTTCGGCCTTCATGGTGTGCACCAACGAACTGACCGCGTTGAAATGCCACAAGCGCGACGCATTGGAGCCCCTCTTGATTTTGTTGGCTCCCTTTGCGCCTCACCTAAGCGAGGAATTGTGGGCTGATTTGGGCCACTCTGAAAGTGTTCATGTAGCCAACTGGCCCAGCTGGAACGAGGAATACTTGAAAGAGAACAGCATTGCCTACCCCATCAGCATCAACGGCAAAACCCGAACTACGCTGGAATTACCGGCCGACATGGAAGCCGCTGAGATCGAGAAAATCGTCTTGGCCGACGAACTGGTTCAAAAGTGGATGGACGGAAAACCCTTGCGCAAAATCATTGTGGTCAAGGGCCGCATCGTCAACGTGGTGGTATAAAAAAAGGCCGGTAAAACCGGCCCTTCGTTTAGATCGAGAAACTTTCCCCGCACCCGCAGGTTCGCGAGGCATTGGGGTTGTTGAAGTGAAATCCTTTTCCGTTCAACCCGTCTGTAAAATCAAGTTCTGTACCGCATAGGTATAAGAAACTCTTCATGTCGCAGACAATCTTGAGTTGATCATCTCCGAACTCCATGTCACCCGCTTTGGGCTCATTGTCAAAGTCCAGTTCGTAGGTCAGGCCGCTGCATCCGCCGCCTTTGACACCTACTCGCAAAAAGTATTCAGGATGGGAAATACCCGCTTCGGCCATCAATGAGTAGGCCTTGGCCCGCGCCTTATCGGTGCAGGTGATGGCATCGGTATCAGTGGCGAGCGTCGTCATTTTAGTGGTGAGATTCCAACTCCATGGGTTCCATGCCATTCTTGACACGGTAGTCATTGATGGCTTGGCGAATGGCGTCTTCGGCCAACACGGAACAGTGAATTTTTACAGGAGGCAAGGCCAACTCTTCCACGATTTCCATGTTGTCAATTTCCAACGCTTGGTCAACCGTCTTTCCCTTCAACCACTCTGTGGCCAAAGAAGATGATGCGATAGCAGAGCCACAGCCAAAGGTTTTGAATTTGGCATCTTCGATGACGCCTGTTTCTGGGTTCACCTCAATCTGAAGACGCATCACGTCTCCACACTCAGGTGCTCCTACCAAACCCGTACCTACGGTGTTCTTGGATTTGTCCAAGGTGCCGATGTTGCGGGGATTGGTGTAATGGTCAATAACTTTATCTGAATAGGCCATAATCTTCGTTCAAATTTACAATTTAGATTCTGTCTAAAAAACTCAATGCTCTGACCACTGAATGCTCTTCAAATCGATGCCCTCTTTGAACATCTCCCACAAGGGGCTCATGTCGCGCAGACGCTGTACGGCATCGCTCACGCATTTGATGGTGAAGTCAATTTCTTCTTCGGTGGTAAAACGACCCAAGCCAAAACGCAAACTGCTGTGCGCCAACTCATCGTCAAGACCCAAGCTTTTCAATACATAACTGGGTTCCAAAGAAGCCGAGGTACAAGCTGAACCCGAAGACACCGCAATGTCTTTGATGCACATAATCAAGCCCTCCCCTTCGACATACTTGAAACTGATGTTGGTGGTATGGGGCAAACGGTTGGCTTTATTTCCGTTCAAATAACTTTCTTCAACGGTCAAAAGCGCATTCTCCAATTTGTCGCGCAAGGCACTCAAGCGCTTTGCTTCGTCGGCCATTTCCAAACGGCACAATTCGCAAGCCTTGCCAAATCCTACGATACCCGTGACGTTCAAGGTACCGCTGCGCATGCCGCGCTCGTGGCCCCCTCCGTCAAGTTGTGCCGTCACTTTAACCCGTGGGTTTTTGCGGCGCACATACAGCGCACCTACCCCTTTGGGTCCGTACATTTTGTGAGCGGTGAAACTCATCAAATCAATGTGATCAGCCATCACATCAACGGGGATTTTACCGACTGCTTGTGTGGCGTCGGTATGAAACAATACTCCGCGCTCCTTGCACAAGGCACCAATTTCACGAATGGGTTGAATCACGCCTAACTCGTTGTTGCCGTACATGACAGAAACCAACACCGTATTGGGTTTGATCGCTTCGGCAATTTGCTCGACGCTCAACAAACCATCTTCGCCCACCGATAGGTAGGTCACCTCTGCGCCTTGCTTTTCCAAATGCTTGCAAGCATCCAAAATGGCTTTGTGCTCGGTGCTAACCGTAATGAAGTGATTGCCTTTGGCCGCATACATCTCGTACACACCCTTCAGCGCCAAGTTGTTGCTTTCGGTCGCTCCACTGGTGAAGATGATTTCCTTTTCGTTTGCGCCAATCAAGGCGGCAATTTGTTCACGAGCGTAGCTTACCGCCTCTTCGGCTTTCCATCCGAACGGATGGTTGCGGCTAGCCGCGTTTCCAAAGAATTCCGTGAAGTAGGGAATCATGGCTTCAACCACCCTTGGATCAGTCGGTGTAGTGGCGTTGTTATCGAGGTATATGGGCAGGTTCATGTCTGTTTAACGTGTTTATTTAGACCAAATCTAAAGTGCAAAAATAACGCTTGAGCCGCTAAAAGGTTGTTAATTCGACAATAAGATCTTACACATCTATGAAAAAGTTGGAGCACATCGGAATAGCCGTTCGCAACCTCGAGGAATCTGAGGCCTTGTTTACTCGTTTGTTGGGCATTGCACCTTACAAGCGCGAAACCGTTGAAAGCGAAGGGGTTATCACCAGCTTCTTTGAGTTAAATGGGGTGAAATTCGAACTTTTGGCTGCCACCTCTGAAGAAAGCCCTATAGCCAAGTTCTTGGAAAAAAAGGGCGAGGGCTTGCACCATTTGGCCTTTGAAGTTGATGGCATCGAACAGCGAATGAGCACCCTGAAAGAAGTGGGATTTGACCTGATTCACACCCAACCCAAAGACGGAGCTGACAACAAACGGATCGCCTTTTTGCACCCCAAAAGCACGGGTGGAGTTCTCACCGAATTGTGCGAAGACAAGGGCCTAGCCCACGAAGAATAGCCAGTACAATCCGACAGCAATCAAGCCCAGAGAAACAACTTGGTTGATGTGCAGCACACTTTTCTCGGGCAAGTACTTCCCGGTTTTGGCAGCGATGAAGGACACCGCCGCCGAACAGGCTACTATGCTGGCCAAGGCCGACAAGCCAAACGCCCATTTCCCCTCCACGCTGGCCAATGAAACGGGAGGCGCGCTGTAAAGAACCAACCAAAATGTCCAATTCGAGGGATTGCCCACATTGATCAAAAAGGCTGGCACGAACAGAGCAGTACTCTTGGATTGGGAAACACGAGAGGTAGACTTTGGTTTCCATAATTGATACAGTCCCATGATCAGAAACATGAGACCCGCTACCAGGTGAAGAAAGGGCCCGAACTCCCTCAATGTTTGAGCCAGTGATTGGCTGAACAAAAGGGCCAATCCCAACAAGATAGAATCACCCAAGAGTACGGCAAAAATGATCCGAAAGGCGGCCTTCCATCCGCTGGAAATGGCCGTTTCAATCAAGAGAAAAAAGATGAAACCCAGGGAGATGCTCACTAAGCACCCGCTGATGAACCCCAATCCCATCAACTCGAGCATGCAGCGAAGGTAGGCAGAACAAGGCTTTGCACGAGATACCAGTTGGTTTGTGTGAAAGTTGTGGAAGACCGCTTGACCAAAGCCGTGCCTTGGGAGCACATCGAACCTAACTTTGGGTATGCCCTTTTTCTCCTCAGACTGGGACGACGAAGAAGAAGACGATGCCTTCGAAGGTGATTTGAATGCGTTGGCGAGAGATTTTGAACGAAAATCCCGCGATTCTTTTTCGGCCCGTGAACTCATCGAGCTTTTCAAGTACTACTCGAATCAATTTCCGAGTGCCAAGGGCGAATTCAAAGCCGACACCTACATGAGATTGATTCTCGAACAGGGTCTGCAACGCTTTCCGTATATACCGGTCTTCGCCATACACATGGCCGAATGGCTGATTCGAGAAAAGAAGTACAAGAAAGCGCGCAAATACATCGAGCAATCGCTGGCCTACACGCCTTTTGAGCCCACCCTGATCTTCATGGATTCCATGATTTGGGGCTTGCAAAACGAACCCGACAAGGCCCTCGATGCCCTGCTGAATGCCCTGAATACCTGTGGCGACGACGAAGGCCTGTTGGAAGAGGTATTGGACATGTTGCTCCATCACAAACAGTACAATCTGGCCATGCCTGTTTTGGAACGGGCCCTGGAATTGGGCGCAGAAGTGAATGGCATTTTGGAAAAGTATTTGGAGAACACCGATGAAACGGGACTGATGGGTGCCTTGTTGCCCATGATCGAAAAGATTGTCGACCAAGACCCCTATAGCCACGAGGCCTGGTATGTGTTGGGTTCGGCCCACATGGCACTGAGAGAATTTGAAAAGGCTTTGACGGCCTTGGATTACGCCGTCACCATTCATGAGAATTTTGCCGATGCTTGGCTGGCCTACTTCGAGTGCCTGTATGAATCAGAGAAATACAGCCAATTGATTACCCATTACAACGAGCAAGTGCAGCGTTTTCCCAAGAAGACCTTTCAAGAAATCGAAGGATTGTTGGCCTGGAGCTACTACGAAACGGGAGACATCAAAGGCAGTCGTGCTTTGTACAAAGAAGTGCTCAAACGGGAGCCTCACGACGCGGAATGCTGGTACTCGATGGGATTGACCTACCATTACGAAGGCAATTATTCTGCCGCCATTCCCTACCTTGAGAAGGCCTACGATTTGGACAAATTCGAAAGCGATTATGGGCTGGTTTTGGCCTCGGCCTATTTGGGCATTGAGTCCAAAGATCAATGGGAACCCCTTTACGAAACCCTAAGCATCGAACACCCCAATACCCCTGAGTTGTGGTTGGATTACAGCTTGGCTGTTTCGGAATCTGGAGACCGAGAACGGGCATTGGAAATCATCGAACAAGGATTGCAAAACAACCCCAGTAACCCCCAATTGCTTTATCGAATGGGGGCCTTGTGCTACCTGTGTGGACACCAACCGGCGGCCATCTTTGTTTTGGAAAAAGCCTTGGAGATTGCACCCGAAGAGCACTTCCTTTTATTTACTTTTGCACCAGAATTGAAGAAAGCGACCAGCATTCTGGAATGCATTCTTCGCTTCACTACCATTCGATATGAATAGCGAACTATTTAATTTGAGTCATTTGCCCGAGCGCAGCCAAAAACCTCGCAACGGCGGATTGACAATGGTGATGGACAAAGGCCTCAGCTTGAGAGAAGCAGAAGACTTCTTGAGCATGAGCAGCGAAATCACCGACATCGTAAAGCTGGGCTTCGGTACCAGTTTTGTGACTCCCAACTTGCAGGACAAGATCAAGTTGTACCAGTCAGCCGGCATTCCCGTGTATTTCGGCGGAACCTTGTTTGAGGCATTCATTGCCCGCAATCAATTTGACGACTACCGCAAACTTTTGGACAAATGCGGATTGACTCACGCTGAGGTTTCTGATGGCAGCTTGGACATGAATCATGACGACAAATGTGACTACATCAATAAGTTAAGCCAAAATTTCACCGTATTGAGTGAAGTAGGTAGCAAGGACGCTGAGAAGATCATTCCTCCCTATGAGTGGATCGAGCAAATGGAGACCGAATTGGAAGCGGGCGCTTGGAAGGTAATTGGTGAAGCGCGCGAATCAGGAACGGTAGGCATCTTCCGCAACAGCGGTGAGGTTCGCTCCGGCTTGGTAGCCGAGATCATTCGCAAAATCCCCTTGGAACACATCATTTGGGAAGCACCCATTAAGAGCCAACAAGTATGGTTCATTGAGTTGTATGGCGCCAATGTCAATTTGGGCAACATTGCTCCTCACGAAGCCATTCCTTTGGAGACCCTTCGCTTGGGCCTTCGCGGGGATACCTTCAATTTATTCCTGTAAAATCTTTTGCAAAAAGCATAAAAAAGCCGGGCAATGCCCGGCTTTTTGCGTTTTCTGCAATTCTTATTTGTACTTGTTAACCAAGCTCTGAATGCCCTCGTAGTCCTGGTAACCCAAAGACGTGTAAACAACTTGCCCGCCTTTGAAGAAGATCAAAGTGGGGTAGCCTTGCAAACGGTAGCGATCGGCGATATCCATCTGGGCTTCGGCATCAATTTGCAACACTGTGACCTGATCGGCCATATCAGAGGCAATTTGCTTCACGAAGGGGTCCATGCGTTTGCATGGGCCACACCAAGTGGTGTAGAAATCAACCATGGTCAACTTCGACGAGGCAATGGTCTCGTCAAATTTGGCTGCGGTAATGGGCTCACCTTCGTTGGGAGTTGAGCTGTTGCAAGCATAGGTAACACCGGCAATCAAGGCCATAGCGGCAACAAGCAGGCTAGGAATCCAATTTTTGGCTTTCATGAACCGCAAAGTTAGCACCGGCATTCGCCCGATAAAATCCTATTTTTGTCTCATGTCGAATGAAAAGCCCTTGCTATCGATAGTCATTCCCGTTTACAATGAAGAAGGCAACATCGAGGCACTGCACACCCGCCTGATCCAGGCCATGCAGAGTCTTTCATTCGAGGTCATCTATGTCAATGATGGCAGCAAAGACAGGTCTTTGGCCTTGCTTCTTCAGCTCAGCCAGGCTGATAACAGAGTCAAATACATCGATTTCTCCCGCAACTTTGGCCACCAAATGGCCCTGAGTGCCGGCGCTCAGGCCAGCCGTGGCGAATACACGGTCTTCATGGACGGCGATGGCCAAGACCCGCCGGAATTGATTCCCGAATTGTTGCAAAAAGCACAGGAAGGTTACGAGGTGGTCTATGCCCAACGCCGAACCCGGGCTGGAGAGACTTGGCTCAAACGCTACACGGCCAAGCAATTCTACCGACTGCTTTCACGCATCACCCAAGTCGACATTCCCGTTGACACCGGCGATTTTCGCATCATCCACGAAAAGGTTCGAAAGGTCCTGAACCAAATGCCCGAGCAGCACAAGTATTTGCGCGGCCAAATTGCCTGGATTGGCTTTCGACAAACCGCCCTGGAATACGATCGTCAGGAACGCATGAGCGGCCACACCAAGTTTTCCTACCGCCGTATGCTGCGTTTTGCCATAGACGGCATCAGTGGCTTCAGCACCTGGCCCTTAAAGATGGCAACACTGAGCGGATTTGTGGTATCGGGCGTTGCCTTCATGCTTATACTCTACAGCTTGTACCAAAAATTCTTTGGCAGTACAGAACCCGGCTGGACCTCTCTACACATTTCCGTTTTGTTCTTGGGCGGCATTCAGCTCTTGGGCATCGGCATTTTGGGCGAATACCTGGGCCGAGTGAGCGACAACGTCAAACAACGCCCAGGCTACATAGTTCGTGACAGCAATACCCAGCATGAAGACCAATAATCGTTGGGCATTCTGGGGGCTTTTGATTGCATTTTACGCTTGGGGCGGATGGTTCCAATTCCTTAGTAGCGAACCCTTTGGCATGCACCAAGGCGCTCAAGCAGACCGCATGGGCATAGCCTACAACTACTTCGACATTTCCATGAATTTCTTCCAACCCCGTGTGATGGAAGATCGTTCAGCCGATGGGGTCGTGGCTACCGAATTCCCCATTCTACCCTACCTCTCAGCCTTGTGTGCCAAGGCCTTTGGATGGTCGCCCATCTGGTACCGTTTATGGGTTCTTCTTTTCCATGTCTTTGGAGCTTGGGGGGCGTATCGAATGGCCGAGTTGTTCACCCGAAAACACTGGCATGCCCTAGCCATCACCTTTGCCTGGTTGAGTTCACCCGTATTGTTCTTTTACAGCGCGGTTTCTTTGCCTGATGCCGCCGCCTTGGGATTGAGCATGTTCGCCCTATGGCATTTGACACGCTACTACTTCGGCCTAAATGCCCGACAAAGCCTTTGGCAGTACGGCATCAGCATCTCGCTAGCGGGGCTGCTCAAAGTGAGCTATTTCTTGCCACACCTGGCCTTCTTGGCACTAATGGTCTCTCAGCGTTTCCGACCCAGCTTGCAGCCTGCCTTGCCCTACCAGCGCCGCCAACACCCCGTTGTATGGGCTCCCTTTTTACCCATTTTTGCCTGGCTCGCCTACAACAAATGGCTGTATGCCCAAACCCAAAACCCGCATTTCCTGCAGGCGATCAACCCTGCTAGCAGCTTGGTTGAGCTTGCCGAGAACTTCCGTTTTGCCGCCAATACCTGGGGCGAGGCATTGTTTCCTGCCAGCAGTCTGTTGTTGATAATGGCCCTGTTTATGTTCGGTTTTCGCCGTCAACGCTATCAGCTCAACCACTGGACCACCGCCTTCAGTTACTGGCTGTTGCTCGGGTTCATAGGGCTGTTCTTGCTGTTTTCCAGGCAATTTCATTTTCACGACTACTACCTCTTGGCCTTCCTTCCCTTTTTCTTTTTTGCTTACCTCAGCGCCTACCAGGCCTTTGTACAGTCTTCGGGAGTCATCATAGGTCTATGGCCCTTGGTTGCCAACATAGCCCTGATTTACATTCCTCTTCACAATGCCCCAGCTGCACGCTTTCAAGTGCAATCCCGCTTTGAAGAAGGCAACTATTGGTGCCAAAACGCCATTTCGCACGCAGAAGATTACACTGCCGTTGCCAACTTCTTAAAGACAGAAATAGACCCGAGCTGGGAACCCATTGTAGCCTTCGACCCTTCACCCAATACGGCCTTGTATTTCTTGAAAAGGCAAGGCATTCGACTGGCTCCTGATTTCTCTACCGAACTGAGTTTGGAAGTCATGTCTCCTTATTTGGAAGGTAGAAAACAAGGAATGTTAATCGTCAACGACCGCAACAGTTACCGCGAAGGTTTGGAACCCGCGCTCCAAGCTCGCCGTGCATCACTCGATACATTGGGGCAATTCGGAAACTTGACCCTGATCAAGTTGGGTCAAATGCGGTAGCCAATGTATAGGCTTGCTCCCGCACCGTGTTGGTTTTGGGGAGCCACCCAGGCTTCCAATCCCTGCAAAGAAACATTCACCGATAGGCGATTCATCGGCTCTTCTGTATTGTATTTCAGGAGCCAAAACTGGAAGTTGATGTCGTAAGTGTCCCATCCGCCGAGAGAAATCGCGGGAGAAAAACCCATGCTGCGACCCGACTTGAAGCCAGCATTGAAACCGTGCGAAAAGGACAAACGGGGTGCAAAGCCAGGTAAATTTCGGTAAGTGACAACGGCTGTAACGCCGCGGGAATTGTACATCAACTGGGCCCGAAAGGGAGTCAAAACCCAACCGCTGCGCTCTTGCTCGAGAATGTCCAAACCCTCAATCAAGGTATCTTTTTTGTTCGTCAGCCAGTCAGACACCTGCAAATCGCGGGGAGCCAAGACCGATTGAGACCACTGC
>Ga0222714_10001584_pt1 | contig 25505 bp, 23 predicted proteins | sample C33_3DmetaG_FD_165048 | JGI IMG/M metagenome (GOLD analysis project Ga0222714, IMG submission 165048) | Estuarine water microbial communities from San Francisco Bay, California, United States - C33_3D | ecosystem: Environmental > Aquatic > Marine > Unclassified | place: USA: California...
AATAAATATTACTAGCCGTCGCAAGAAACGCAATCTACAGTGCGAGATCCAAGATCTCCTTTAATTACTGAGTCAGTGCGTAAGTAATACAATGTCTTAATTCCTAATTTCCATGCCTCCATATGCACCTGATTGATCCATTTTGGTGAATCAGTTGGGTCAAATGACAAGTTAAGTGATTGAGTTTGGTCAATATATTTTTGACGTACTGCGGCTTGTTGAACTAGAGCTAACTGATTGATTTCTGGGAAGGTTAAGAATACTTCTTTTTCTTCTTCAGTTAGGATTTCATGAGATAGATTCTGTACTGAACCATTGTCAGCTAGAATTTGATCCCATACTTTACTATTGTTTTTACCTTTAGATTCAAGTAATGCTTCTAATTCTGGATTTTTAACAATGAATGTTCCTTTAGCACCGTTAAATACGTAAACGTTTGCTGGTTGAGGTTCAATACCTGCTGAACATGAATTAATACGTGAATTAGATACAGTAGGAGCGATTGCTAACAAGTGTGTATTTCTCATACCTGTTCCTTTACACCAAGCTGGCTCACCATATTCCATAGCCATTTTACGTGAAGCTGCTTCAGCTTGCATTTTAATTTGGCTGAAGATAGTATGAGTCCAAGCTGTTGAAGCGATTGAGTTAAATGGCAAATTCTTTTGTTGTAAGAAAGTATGCCAACCCATTACTCCTAAACCTAATGCTCTACCTTTTTTAGCGTGACGATGAGAACGAATCATTGATTCTTTACCATTAGTCTTTTGGATAAATTCTTCCATTACACCATCCAAGAAATAAATAGAAGTTTCTACTAGGTCAGTGTCTTTCCATTCATCGTACTTAGCTAAGTTAAGTGAAGATAAACAACAAATGAATGAGTGTTCTTCGTCTGTATGAAGTGTAATTTCAGTACAGATATTAGTCATTGAAACATTCAAGTTGTTCATTCTATATGCTAACGGATTATCTTTGTTAACATTATCACTGAACATGATGTATGGTTCTCCGGTTTCAACTCGTGATTTAAGTATTTCTAACCATAGTGACATAGCCTCGCTGTCTCGGTCATTTAAGCGCTTCATAAACGCATCATCAACAACTACTGCTTGGTGTAGGTTAAGACATTGGCGGTTTGGGTCTCCTTTAGGTCTACGAATTTGAAGAAACTCATGAATATCTTTATGGTTGATATCTAAGTTTACGGATGCAGCTCCTCGTCTAACAGAACCTTGGTTAGTGGCAATGATAGTGGAGTCATAGATTTTAGCCCATGGTACAACGCCTTCTGACTTCCCATTTCCTGTGATATGAGCACCTCTTGGTCGAATGCGGCTAAGCGAGATTCCAACTCCCCCGCCGTAGGAAGTAAGACGCATAAGTTCAGCGTTAGTGAGTCCAATTCCGCGGACACTATCCGGGGTATCGATACCAAAGCAGCTAATAGGTAAGCCTCTATCAGTACCAGTATTGGAAAGAACAGGAGACGCCAGTCCAATCCAACCGTTCCAGATGTATTTAAAAAACTTGTTTTCAAGGTCAGGTCTATTTAATCGTTGTGCAACCGCGTGAGCAACTCGTCTGTATGCTTTTTTAGGTGTTTCACCTGGGAGCAAATAACCCTTTGAGATAGTGCTGAGAGCTACCTCATCCATATACTCAGGATAGTCTTTACCTCTTTCCCAAGTTGTAAAATCAGCTACTAAATTATTGTCCATTGTTATTTTGTTTTTATTAAGATAAAACCATCTCTATGAGTATCCGAGCCGTAGTTAGGAATCTGGTTGAGTTGTTTTTGAATAAATGCTTTGTATAGATTTGATTTCTTAGAGATATCTTTACTATCTAATTCTTTTGGAGTGCCTTGAATATACAATCCATCTATTTCGTTTGTATTTATAAAATTCTTTATAATATCTACTACTGTTGATAGAATTGTAAGTAAAGTTCTTAAATCAGATTTAGCAAATTGAATATCAGTTCCTGAGATAGCATATCCTACATTGTATATATTTTCTAGGTTTCTATATTTCTGAGGTAGGTAGAATAGCTTATGCTCATCTTCGATAAATTTATCAAATTCTACAGTCGCTACTTCTGTAAAATCACCTATGTCAACTAAAAATTTATATTTGGTTGGAGATACTTTAGTCCATTTTAAAGGTGGAATATTTGCTTCTCCAATCTCTTTTAGTAGAATTTCTTCAACTAAAGGTATAAGTAAAGTTTTATGGGTCGCCATTTTAATGATGTGAAATAGTTTCTAAAAATGCTCTAACTAATTTTTTAAAAAATACTTTCATCCCAAGTCATGTGTCCTTTAGAGTAATTAGTTACTCGGTTAGCAAAGAAATCAGTGTGTTGCTTTCCAGCTGAAAGAGCATCAAACCACTTCATACGCTCAACCGCTGTCATATCAATATTGGAAACAATTGGATTGTAACCAAGGTCACCTAGTTTTGTATTAACTCGGTTTTTGATAAAATGCTGCAGGTCATATTTTGAACAACCTTCTAAATCACCTAACTCATATACTTTGTCAATAAAGTCAAGTTCAAGTTTAAGAGACAACAAAGCGGCTTCATTAATTGCGGCTTCTAGTTCTTTTGTTTTAAGATATGGATTTTCTTCAACTAATGTTCTAAATAACCAACAACCTGCTTCTGAGTGCATCGATTCATCTCTAATAGACCATTCAACAATTTGACCTACTCCTTTAAGTTTGTTACGCATTTTAAAGCTTAACAACACAGCAAATGAAGAAAATAAATTAACACCTTCAGTAAATGCTGAGAAGATAGCTAATGATTTAGCAATTTCATGAAGATCTTTTTCACCTTCAAAACTATCTCTAACAAGCATAAGATTTTCAATTTTGGCCATTGTAGTCTCATCCTCAAGGAATTCTGAGAAGTCATCAAGTCCAAGTGTCTCATTTAATAAAGAGTAAGCTTCAGCATGAATAGTTTCCATACTACCAAAGGTAGTTGCCATCATGATAACTTCAGGCTTACGGAACCATTTTGTTACTAATCCTGACCAATAATCATTTACAATAGTTTCTGTTTGAGCAAATCCTTTTAAAATTGAGCCAATAATGTTTTTTTCTGTTTCATTTAAATTCTGTTTCCAGTCATTCAAATCAGACATCATAGGCACTTCAGTATGTAACCAGTGGGCTTGTTGTTGATTAAGCCAGTATTCGTAAGCTTGTGGATATTCAAAAGGTTTGTAGACAATCCTCTCATGCAATAGATTTGATTTCTTTGCCATTGTAAAAGTTTATTAATTATTTAGGAAAAAGCTATTAAACTGTCGTAACGTTTCTTTTTCAGAGTCAGTAACTTCACCATATGAAGGCTTAGTGGCTGGAGTGATTGTCTCCAATTCATCGTCAGAAATGATTTCAAAGGCACCAGTTGAGGTATCAATCTTAGCTCCATATGTTAAACCATCCATTCCGTATCTATTCTTCATAATATGCCACCTTCCGGTGCCGTTAACTTTATCTTCTCTTTTGCGACTTAAGGAAGCGCCAAAATCAATAATCATGATTTTGTCATAAGAGCCCGCTGCCTTATCTCCTTCAATTACATCGTCTTTTGCTCCAGCTCTATTGACTTGAGAAACAGACCAAATTGGGATATTAAGCTCGCGGGCCAATCCTTTTGTGCTAGTATAAATATCATCTATCTCGTCCTTACGTTCACGATTGTTTCTCTTTGAGCGAAGAAGATCAACATAGTCGATAATAATCAAGTCAGGTTTAAAATCAAGGTCAATACATTTCTTGATATGAGCTTCAACTGTAGATATAGATGCCTTACCTGGTGCGTATTCTTTAATGATTAGATTACCTGGTAGTTTTTCTAGTACTTTTTCTACCTTAGCTTTGTTCGGAATGATGACGTTTACTGGAATCTGAGTAAAGTAGGCGTCATATCGTCTACCAACATAATCCTCACCTAATTCAAGAGTGTAATGGATTACATTAAAACCCATTCTAACAGCATGACCACCTAGAGCAACTAGCGCCCAAGATTTACCACCTCCTGGATTACCAAATATAAGACCAAAATCTCCATTTCCGAGACCACCTTGAAGTAGTTCGTTAAATTCATTCCAAGGAGTTGGAATTGTAATCCTATGTTCTTCACGATATCGTGTTTCCAAATCTTTATTGTACTCATGACCTAAATTTTTATCTTGACCTGCTTTCATTGCTGATTCAATCATAAACTTGATTGAGTCATAATCTCCAGCTTGTAGTAAATCTACTGATTGTAGTAGTGCTTTTTTTAGCATTTGGTTTTTACAGAATGCAGAGAACTCTTCTTCAACATAAGCTAGGTCATCTGTTTCCTTATATGCTTCTCGAAGTTGTTCTTTAACTGCAATCTGTAGAACCTCATTTTCTAATTTTTTTAGTTCTACTTTAAGTACCTCTAGAGACGGTGTTGTGTGGTACTTGTCATAGTATTTTAGGATTTCTTTAATAATCCATTTATGTGCCTGATTGTCAAAGTATTCTTCACTAACAATATCATGGATATTAGTTAGGAAGTTTTTACTATTGAGTAGGGCAGCTAGAACCTTGACTTGAAAGCCAGGTCCATATTGATTAATGTCTCTTAATGTCATGTAACTATTTGTTATAACTAATTAGATCTTTAAAGGTTGATTGAGTCCAAAACTCAACATTCTTTATAAGATGTCGTAAACCGTCTTCGTTGTAAAATTTTATAAATACTACAGTGTTAAGGTCAGGTGCGAGTTCTTCAATTACTTCACTTATAAACTCCCTATCATTATCATCAATCATAGGATTATGTAAGTTCATAACTTTGTAACTCTTTTCTAATTCTTCAAAATCATGTAACAGGCGAGCATAAATTATATTTTCTTTTAATTTAACCTCACTGATGTCATATAGATCTTGTAAAGTAATTGGTCGTTGTCCTAGTTCAGGAAATAGTTTGTGTAATTTCTTTTCACCTAGTCCTTTCAATCCTTTTACCTTATCTGAATTATCACCTAACAGTGTTTTATAATATATAAAATTTTCAGCCAATACGCCAAACTTTTCTTGTACAGTAGATGGAGTATAGTAATCTTTTTCAATTGGACGATATACAGTAATGTTATCATTTACTAGCTGAATAAAGTCACGGTCACTAGAGACAATGAATACCTTTGAATCATATTTTTCAGCTAAGGTTGTAGATAACTGGGCTATAACGTCGTCCGCTTCAACTTTATCAATGGATATGGTCTTGACAGGTAAGCACTTAAGATAATGGATTAGACGGACTAACTGGTTGACTTTAGCGTCATGCTCGTCCTCAATATTATCAAAAGCATCCCAGTTTGTAATTCTAGTCAGATGTCGATCTGCCTTATATTCTGGGATTAGATTTTTACGGTTAACTGTTGAACCAACTCCATCAAACACAATATAAACGGAGGTGGGATCCATTCGACCTATTAGTGTACCTAACGATCGAAGGAACCCACCAAGACCCCCTACATGAGCACCAGTCTCGTTAACGAATCCCAACATGGCAAAGTTTCTAAAGAACAAGTTCAAAGCATCAATAACTAGAACTCGGCTGTGCCTGTTTAAGGATTCGGTGTCATTCTCCTCAACAACATTATCAAGGAGTGCTAAGAGGTCTTTTTTATCCATTTTTATTCTGGTTCGTGTGTGTATTCAGTTGCGTCTATAAATGTATCATTCTCTTCTACGATATCAAAATCCATTCCACCAAGAATGGCACTCCATTCTTTAGCATGCGCATCTTTGTATGATTTGATTTCCTTTTCAGAGTCATTTATAAACCCGTGTGGAGTCATAATTATATTACCCCTTGTAGTAATACCATTGATATGGTTCTTATCTATCTGAATTTTGGTACGTTTAGCAAATTCAACCTGTTTACCATCCTTAATTGCTTTAATTTTGGAAGTACCAGCATTTGAAACGTTACCAAATGTCACTACGAACGTGGCGTCAAACCACATGGCGAAGCCACCTTTATTCATTAGTTTTGGTTGACTCATAGGTGTCTCAGCTTTTGCTGTCCAAACCTTATTGATACAAACTAATGTGTTAGTGTAAGGTGAACTTTCCTTACGTGATAAGGTAATACGTTGGTTTACGTTATTACCAAATTGAGTTGACATTGCTCCTGCGTTCCATTCGTTATTGTTTTTATTTGAACGAACTGATAATTCACAAGGTACAGAACCAATTGAATCCCACAAGAACATCAAGTCATAAGGTAGGTTACCTTTTTTCTGTTCATCTAACAAGTCAAGAATAAACGCTGCTACATCTTCAATTGTATGAATAGTTTCACGGTCAGTGTAAAGGAAGAAACCATTGTAATCTGTGATTTCACCTGTCTCCTCATCAACTACTTCATTTACTTGAAGACCCATCTGCATAACGTGTTCCCAGCTCCATTTCATCTCAGTTGTAATGAATACAGGCAAAATACCTGCTTTTTGGGCATTAACAGCTGCTTCAATCAAGGCAGTAGTTTTACCTGTATCAGAGTGACCTCTCAAGAGAACAATGTGTCCTGTTGGAATACCAGGAACACTTGTTACATCTTGATAAGCGTCTGAAAGTGGTACCCATTTCTGGGGTTTAAACTTAACATTACCACTCAAACCTTTTTTATCCTTGAATTTACCAAGGTTAAAACCAGATTTAAGCTCAGCAGATACTGCTGCTGCTAGTTCATCACTTTTTCTTTTTGCCATAATCAGAAGGGCAAATCATCAGTTTCTCCATCTTCAAACATTGAGTCAAACTTATCTAGTTTGCTCTGCTTAACTGCTTGAGTTGAAGTATTCATTGAATAGTGTGTTTTTGGAACCTCTTCAGCTTCTTTCTCATCGTCGATGATTTCACCTTCAGCTGGTTCTGGATTGAGCCAGTTTTGAAGAGCAATTTTCATTTCCTCGAATGAGATAGGTTTAAACATTTCCTTAGGATTAGGTTGATTTTCCAACCATGACTTAACCTCAGAAGCGTCATCAGACATAGGTGAGTTCTTCATTGAAGGACTTACAGTAGTACGATTGTACTTAGTACCAGTTGATTCAGGACCAACAGTAGTAAGTTTGATATCACGACCTTCGTTTACATCAGTGTAATCACCTACTTCCTCATCAATTGCAAGTTGTAGAAGAGCCTCATATGTCTCTTTACCAAACTGCCACAAACGAACACCTTTGTCTTCTTCACCACGAACAATAACCGGGGCAAAGTAACGAGCTTTAGGTTCGATTTTTTTAGCCAACTTCCAGTTTTCCTTATCGTTGGTCTTTTTCAATTGAGCTGCGAACTCAACAATTGGGTCTTTATCACCCCAGTTAATTGGAGAAACCATTACTGGTTTATCAATTCCATAGTGGAAGAACATCTCAGTAAAAGGCATTGACTTATTGTACTTAGAAGGTACAATACGAATGCTTTGTTTACCTACAGATGGTTTCCAAAATGCTTCCTTTCGCTCACCACCACCTTTATTGGCAGTTTTTTGCATTGCGCCTAGACGCGATCTGATTTCATTTAGATCCATAACTATAATTAATAATTGTTTATAACTAAATATACATAACTAATTTGGCATAGCCAAGTTAAAATAAGCCCTCTTTTGAAGGGCTTTTTTACTTTATATGTTGGGGGTATTTTTTACATATTATATGAAATACCATAAATGGGTTTACCTGCTATAACTAATTTAAAATTAGAAGCATCACCATATGTATCTTTTACTTTCTTTGGATTAAATGAAAAATCTAATCCGGCTTCACCTAAACCTGCTATTTCTGCATCCTCGTTTCCATCAGCATCAGCACCGGGTCCTATTTCATAATCGCTCATCATTTCCATATCATCTTCATCATATTCGAATTTTGTAGCTAGTTTATTTAAAAGTTCTTGTTTATTTAATTCAAGAAAAGATAAAATATCTGTACCTTCTTCTTCATTTAAATTTCTAGAATTAGAAGTAAGCTTATTCTCTACTAAGTATTTTTTGTAATCAAAATTGCTCATTGTGTCTAAATTATTTATTATAAATATATAAATTTTTACTAAAGTTCAATAATCTCGTGGATTTTAGTTCTTAGCTGCTTTAGCTCGTTTTGTTGAGTTAGCAAAATGGTGTTTTTGTAGTGTTGCCAGTCAATCTGGAAACGTGTATCTACCACCCCACCATTTAAGCTTTTAATAAGCTCGTTCAGGGCGTTAATTGTATATAGAGTGTTTGATTCTTTTTTACGATGAACCAAAATCGTGTTTTCTGGGATGCTAGCTATGTTAGCCATTTCAATATTATACGTTAAAACGTACTCATTGTTATTTTTAACCTCTAGTACAAATATCTTATTGTACATCACAGTATAGCTTCTTTGGATAGAGTCTACCAAATCATTTACACCATCTAACGTAGTAAATGTACAAAATAACTTATTATTCAAATCTGTGAAGTTTATGGGATTATCTGTCCCATAAATATCATACGGTAGGTCTAAAGTCGTAACTGTTTCCATGCGTAACTTTTATTGTTAATTTATGTTTTTCAAACACTTGATGAATATCTTGCAACACTTGTTGTTCTTCTCTGTCCCAATCAAACAAAAATGAATCATATGTGTATAAAACAATCCTAGTGTTTTTGTTTTTTAATATTTTAAATATATCCCATAAGATACGTACATTGAATGAAGTTTCCAAGTTTTGGAGTACATAATTCAAAAGCTTTTGAGGATTCATGTTTTCCAGCTTATCCTTATAATACTCATATCCGGATATAGGACATTTGATAAAACCTTGATATTGGAAAGTATCCCACAAATCATCTACATAGGCTTGAACCTTTCTAAAAAATTCAAGATTTTTATATTGAGACAAAATTCCTCCATATAGTTGTTGTAGAGTTAGCTTTTTGGCTTCCTGTCTATCAAGTCTATAAACTTCTGCAAAGTGACTATAAATATCCTTATCACCAAAATCATAGCCAACCAACCTAGATAAAAGAGTAGGATGGTAAGCCGTAATATCAAACTCAACAAGTTTAGAATTACGCGCTCTAAACGCTTTCCTACACCCATTTTCTTTATTGAGTGCGGCATAATTTATACCATTAAAATTATTGGAAGGTCGTGTAGTTAACGTTTTTATATTGTATTGAGTATACACTACACAACCATTGATGTCCTTATCAAAGTAATCGTTATATAACGTGTTATCCACGAATAAACCGGCACGTTCGATACCATTGAATACCCAACTAGCCTTGTCATTGTAAAATTTATTGACTGGTTTATCTATCAAATGTTCTAATTCCTCAAATAGGGCCTCACAATACTCATAGTGTTTAACAATGGGTACTATCGTGTTTATATCTTGTTTTTGAGGGTATTTGTGGTAGAGGAATTCATGGGCGGGTGTAAATTGTATATACGTAGGGGAGGTTAATGTGATGTCAATAAGCTGCTTAAGAGGAAAATAGTGTAGGAACTCTTTTTTGTCCCTACAATAAATTTTTTCTAAGTTCTTAATTAACAAAAATACCTTATCCTCAAATAGCTTTTCCTCTACCTCTGTATGGTAGATTGGAAATAGGTAACCTTTATGGTCTTGTATAGGCCTAATGTAGATACAACAGATTGAATTTTCTGCCGGATGAATAAAAGGTGAGTATGGAATAATTTCAACAAAGGCTTCTTTAACATTTCTGTTTTTGAATGTTTCGAATTGACCTTTATTTTCTATTAACCAGAACACTTATTTACCTTTTATTTGTAGTACTTAAGATAATCATCTTTTAAGTATCTGCCAAATTTAGGTAAGTTGAATTGTTGTGAAACTAAAACTGTTATATTTCTATTAACTCTAAACACTTGTTCTTTACCTCCTACTAATCTCCAAGGTAATTTAAATGCTATATATTGTTCATAATATATAGAAGGATCTTTAGAGATCAATCTATCATATAAATCTTTAGTAAACTCTATGTAAGTGTCTTGGTTTATAGTTTTAGCAAAATATCTTGTAAATTCTCCTGTTTGGTAATCTTGCTGGGTAGGAGGATTTTGGAGGTTAGTAGGAGCTTCTTTAACTAATTGACTTTGGTTAGTTAGTCTAGTGTAAGCATTATTTTCTAGGCTAGTATCATCTACAATTACTAAGGTTGCGTTAGCTTTATTAGTAGTAGGTATAGCAGTAGCTTGAGTTAGACCTGTTACAGGAACAATTTCTTGACTATCATTGGAATGAAGAGCCCCAGTGTAATACCTTCCATTTGATAATTGGTGGTAAGAACCACTAAATGGTAAAGTATTAGATACAAATACAAATTCGTCTGAATTAGCGAATAGGTTAGGTCTAATTTGATTAGGAGGATAGTATATAGCCATTTTAATTAAGTTCTAAGAAATAAATCTCGTTCAGTATATCTACGTCTTAATAATCCTTTAATTGTTTTACCTTGAGCTTTAGAATATTCTAGCAATTTATCAGCTGCTCTATTATAATCACTATTCACTAATAAATTTCTTAAAGAACTACTTCTAGACCAACCTGTTCCTACATTATAACTAAATGAAACTAAAGCATCATATTCATTTTGATTTAATTTAACAGTACTAGGTAAATTAGCTTTTAAGCTGTCTTCAAATTTAACAACAGATGTTCTTAAAAGTTCTGTAGCTACTTTGTCAGATGAAAGAACATCTCCTTTTTGAACTGCTTTTCCATTTTTATAGAAAGTATTACCATAACCAATAGTCCATTTATCTCCAGGAATAGGTTGATATGCTTTAAGTCTAAGACCTTCAAAACTTTTAATTAAAGTTAAAGCATTATTACTAAAAGTTAAATCTTTAATAGGTTTACGAGTTGGATCCTGATCTTCAAATTTTAGTTTAGCTATTTTTATTCCAGTTGCTATTCTTTCTTCTACTTCTGAAGTGTCAGGTTCACTAGTTGATATAGGATCTTTAAGAGTTATATCTTTAGGAATACTAAGTGACTCAATTTCTGTAGTCCAACTGTCTTTACTAATAGTATGAGATATACCCTTAATTAAGAATTGAAGTTTGTCTGGGTAATTTAAAGGTAAAAATTTACTGTCAATAGTAAATGTTTGATAAATTTTCATTCCTGATAAACCATCCATTACTAAATTTAGGTTAATAGGAATAAAACCAACTCCACTAGGTGATGCTTTTTTCTCAGCTTCAGCTATAGTTTGAGACCAAAACTTTTGCCAGTTCTTATTTAAAGTATTAATTTGGCTAAGTTCATCTTTACTTAAAGTTTTATCATCATACTTTTTAAGTAATGACACATAATTTAAAACATCATCTTTGTATCGATCCCAAGCTGTTTTTTCTTCTTTATCTTGAGTTGGATCTTCTTTTACTTTAGCTGTTCTGTCTGTTAAACCTTCATTCCATGATTGCAAAGCTGTAGCGTTTTCAGTTACAACAGCATTTACTGCTTGGGCCCCAATTGCTAAAGTAGTAGATAATTTATTAGAAACTTCTGTTCTAATACCAAAATCCCTAATAAAACTACCATTTAAACCTCTATCTGTAGGTGAAAAAGCATATACTTGGAATTCTGTAGGAGTATTATTTAGATTAAAATCTTCTATTATACCTGGGATAGGTTTATCATCAATAAATTTAATAGTGTTTGTTTCTTCGTCTACTACTACATCAATACTATTTACATAACCTAATGATGAATTTATACCTTGACAAATTCCTTGTAGAAAATTAAATAAGGAAATATTACCTTCACTATCAACATTAGACTTTAAAGTTTCTACTAACCAAGATAAATTTAAGAATATATTCATTAATTTACCAGCGTTAGCATTTTTATCACTAGTAAATTCTACATCACTTGGTAATTCTAAAAGGTCAATAGTATCTGTACTATTTATAGTTTCTAAATCAGGAAATTTGATATTACGAGTAATTACTTTAGTCCAGTCTGTAGCTACAGAATATTTATTTTTATAGATAAGATTATCAGCTACACTTAAATCAAATTTTAATGCTTTGGTTTTTTTATCACCATTAACATTATTAAAAATAAGATTGTCTTGAATCCACCTTAATAAGGTTCTAAATTTTATATAATAATTACCTTCACTTTGACCTTCCCAATTAACTCTACAAGCGTAAGTTGTATTACCATCTTTTAAAACTGAAACAACTGAAGTTGTTTGTCCTTTTCGTTTAGTAATAGTTATAGCTTTAGTTGAATCTAATTCTAGTTGTATACCTGTATATAAGAAATAAGTTAAGGAATTAAGACCAGCGTTGGTTGCTACAACACCACTTGGACTTGTAATATTAGATTCAGTTATTGGGGTGGCTGAAACTATATTGGCGTTTCTAGTTATAAAAGCTAGTATAGCTTCATCATCATAATTAGAGGAACCTCCTTGGGATGAATATAAAGTTTTATTAGTAGAAGGATCAACTACAAACTTAGAAGATTGAGCTGTTCCTGCTCCTGCTGCTCCTGAGGATTGGGAAATTCTAGTGACATTAACCTTAGCTTGAGTTCCATTAACATTAATATTACCATCATTTTGAATATTTCTTAGTTGGTCTTTAACTCCATCAAGTACTTCTTGGAAGCTATCTGAGGTTAGAATAGTGCCTTTACCTGTAATATCATTTAAAGTTAATGATTCAATAATATCACCTACACTAACTAAATTTATACTAATATCATAAGTACCATCAGGATTAAATGACCAATTAAAGTTAGTTATTTTACCATACAAAGCATCATAGTTTCCACTTAAATTTTCTCTACTTTGTCTTATAGTTGGTAAAATATTTCCACTGTCTAAAGAACCATTTAAAAATCCATTAGCTAAAGTTCTTCTTATTTGAGGAACTACTTCACCATTATTATTTAAATAATTAGCTCCCCAACCCCATTCTAATAAAACAGTATATCCTAGTCTTAAATAAAGAGCATCAATTATATTTAGTTGTGTTTTATTATATGCTTTAACTTGAATAGTGGCTGTTTTTAGAGAACCTCTGTTTTTATAACTAACTGTGGCTGAGGTTATACCAGGCATTGGAACTTGACCAAATTCAAGTCCTCCTAAACCATAAGCAGAGCTACCTAAAATTGATTGGTCATTATTTAAACCAGCTTTTAAGTTAAAAACATCTTGACCATCACTATTGAGTCCTTGAAATTCAGAAGTACCAGCAAATAATACAAAAGTTTTAGCTAAATTTTCTCCAGCTAAACTTTCAGGTAAACCTAATTTTTTAAGTTTATCTGCTGTTATATCAACACTAGATATTAATTTAGCAAAGGGTTGTTTATTATAAAGATATTGTTGTCTATCTTCTATAAAACCTTGACTTGGATTAGCCTCAGACCCATAAAATCTTTGTCTTACATTGACTTGGGTTGCTACATAATCATCAAAACTTTCACCTATTAAATTCATGAGTTAATAGCTTCAAAATTGTTTATTGCTTGAGTTGTATCGGATGGGATTCTCAATTGAACACCCTCAGGTAAATATAGACTATTTTGAGGAATGTTATTGTTAGCTGTAGAAATAATCCACCATAAAGATGAATCACTATAATATTGGTTAGCTAAAATATCAAATCTATCTCCTTTATTTGAAATAACATAGATGTCATTTGGGTTTAAAGGAATTTCAGGATACTTAACTGTCTGGTAAATAGTTTTACCAGTTGCTGTTCTAGTAGTTGGGATAGTTTGATAACGATTCATTTTAGTAGTTTCTAAATGTATTACCTTGTCTTGTTACAGCTATATAGTTTTCAGTTTGTTGTACTAAGTATCCTTCATTATTAGTTAAACCAGCATCAACAGCAGGTAAGAAATTAACATCTCTCTTATTAGCAATTAATCCTTTAGAGAAGGCTTGTTCATCTTTTGGAGTATCGTAAGGTAATATAACTCCTTTAGGTTTCCTAGCTAAGAATTCAGGAATTGGAGTAAATGTCATAGATACATCTATCATTTTAGGTAATTCAAATACTCCTGGGTTGCCTTCTCTTTCTTTTACACTTGGAGTAGTTTGTAAACTATCACCATAAGCATCAATACCAATTTCCCAACCAGCATCAAAATTAGCGGTATAAGTTAAGCTACTTATAAAACCAGGTTGGTCAAATAAATAAGCTCCAACAGTTAACTCAACTAAAGAACCTCTCATGTAACCTGCTGAACTATAGTCAGGCATAGTATTTGCTGCTAAATAATTTAGCTTTTTATACATTGGTAATAATTCTTGAACTGATTGAGCCATGACAGTCCAAGATAATGTTACCTGACGAGTAAATCCAGAGTAAGTGTAAAGTTTATCACCTCTACCTACATAAGAGATAGTATTCCATTCTGGGTTGTAGTTGTCTACAAAAGAATTTAAGAATGCTCTAAAATGCATAAAATCCTTTAAAGAAGGATTATCATTGTTTATAGCTGCTATTCTAAATTTAACTAGATCATTTAATGGGCCTCCAACGTCAGTTTGTTTAGGATTAACGTTAGTAGATCTATAAATTGGAAAGGCATTAATAGTATCAAGAGCATTAATACCTTTACCATTATTACTATAATCTATACCTTTACTATAGTCAAATCTGTTGTAAGTGGGGCTACCCGGATTTCCTAAATTAACTCTGTTTTCAATGTTTTTAGTAGTGTAGTCTGGGGCTGCAGATATAGTATTAGATACATATTTACCATTTTCTTTAGGTAAAGAAGCATATAATTCTTTTCTAAAATCTCTTAATGTGGTATTATAACGGGCATACCCTATAGTATTATTAGAAGAAAATGAACCTGTATTACTAGCCTCAATTAATTGATCTTGAGTAAGAGTTAGTACACCACTAGGTGTGCCATCTGTAGCTCTGTTATTATAGGAATTAGTATTAGTAGATTTAGTAGAAGTTGAAGTTCCATCTACTTCACTTATAGCATTGTAAGTGTTGTTAAATTCAGCAATAGATGAAACAAAACCCCCTATATTATTAAGTAAAAGTTGACCTTTAGCTAAAGTATATGTTTTACTAACACCATAATTACCTACTATTCTACTTAAATTTAAAACAGGTGGTAGAGCTATAACTGATTCAGGGTTAAATAAGAGAGCTTCTGAAGTGATTCGAGCTTCTTCTGATTCACCCTTTCCATTTATAAGAAAATTTAAATCAGTACGTCTATTAGAAGACGTATTGCTATTAGTATCTGTAAATGGAGTTGATAAAGTATTAAACGCATATAAATATTTTTTAACTTTATCATTATTAACACCTGTTCTTAAATAACCTCCACCAGGATTTCCAGCAAATCCTATAACAGTGTTACCTATACCTAATTCGGCACCTGGACCCCCTGTATATGATAAAATTTCATTATTTGAAGGTGAAATAGTTAGAGATCTGTTATTAGTGGCAACACCTGTTAAGATTTTGCTATTATATAGTTGAGCTAATCTATTTGTATTATAATCTTCTGCTCCATTATCACCTGCTGTAAATTCAGGTTGTAATTTTTCTAAGTAGGTTCTTTGGGTTTGTTTTTCAAAGTAAGCTCCAATGCCTACACCTGCTACACTAGCTAATGTACTTAAAGGATTATATAAACCATCATTTAAAGGACCAACAGTATTTTGTTCTCGAACTCCAATACGAGACAAAAGCTCTTGTTTTCCTATAAATAAAAGTCCTTGAGGGGATGTTAAGAATTTACCTACTCTAACCTCATCCTGAATTATAGCTCTAGGAAGACCAAATCCTCCTCTAAAGAAATCCGTTACATTACCACCAACACCACCTAAAGGAGGCAATCCACTAATTAACTGATAGCCGTTACTTTCAGGCTCATCAGGAATTTGTGTGATTACATAAGGTGCTTGAGTATATGTTTCGTACTTTAGAGACTTAAGATTAGTCGTTGAGGTTATTAAGGGCATACTTAACCATTAAGACTATTAAAGTCCGTTTACTAAAAATCCTCTGCCTTCTGGGGCGCCTAACTTATATCTATTTGATGTTAACTCACCATTAGAAAAATCTAATTGGGTTGGTGGAGGTAAAACAATTGTAGCTGCTTTTTGTGGGCCATCATATCTGAAATAATCTGCTTTTTGGATTTGCAAATTTGGATTTCCATCTAATGAGTAACCATCAGTTGGGTTAGTTGGTCCAGCCCAGTGCATTTGGGTTTGAGTTTTTTCAGTATTTTTTAATGGAATAGGAGTATTACCATCCCAGAAAGTTAAATCTGAACCTTGTACTTGGAGTTTGTTTAGTAATGACATATCTAAATTAATTTAGGGTTTGATTATAAATATTAACCTTTATTGGAGCTTAGCACCAGCTGTCATTCTACCTATCTCAAGGCGGTTCATATCTACAACCATCTTTATTTGTGATATAGCTGCTGGGATTTGGTTTAGTCCTTCTCTAAGGCTCTTTAATTCAGCTAACATTGGTGATAAGTCAACTTGTGCTTGTGGTGTTTGAGTTGCTCTCATGTCACCACGTTCCGCAACATTTAATGGCTTGATTCTAGCTCCTTCAGGCAATTGGACAATTTCAGGACCAACCTCACCTACTCTAACTGCTCCTCCTTCTTCTACTTCACCACCAAATTGAGCACCTGGAGGTTTAGCTTGAGAGGCTATTAATCCAACCATAGTAGCTGTACCAGCTGCCGCAGCTGCTATACCTACAGGACCTAATTTAGCACTTCCTGAGAATATATCAGCTATAGCTTTAGTAATTGATCTATATGCTGCTATTGCTCCTTTAGCAGCCATAGCAGCTAAAAATCCTACAGCTACACTTAATAATGGGACTAATGCTACAGTTGAAGTTAAGATTGAACCCATAAATTCAGCTATCATTCCTAATGGACCTTCAGCTATATCTGTAAATAAGTCTTTCATTTTATTGATAGACTCATTAAACTTTTCTTGTAAGGTAATATTTTCTATTCTTTTAGCTACTTCTTCACCCTCAGCTGCTGCTATTTCATCATAAGTTTTACCTCTATATTGTTCTAAAAGAAGCATTTCACTTAATTCGCCAACACTCATACCTAATGATTGAGCAAATGCTTGTTGTTGAATAACATTCATTTGTTGGAAGTCACTAAAGTCACCCATTTGACTATTAATTTCATCCATCAATCCAGTTAGATTATTGGTAAGAGCAAAATAACGTGCTCTTTCTAAATTAAGTTCTTTACCAGTTAATAATTCAGCTTCTAATTCAGCTGAAATAGAATCTTCAAAGTTAAGTAAAGAACTAGCTATTTGATTTACTCCTTCTAAAGAAGTACCTAATGCCTTAGCTTTAGCTACAGCTTCAGTTAATGCTGAAGTAGAACCTTTAAATTGAGCTAAAGTATAAGCTGAGGATTTACCAACCTCGGACATTACTCCTTTAATATCTAATTGAACTCCATATTGAGAACTTACAGATTGAGCTATTTCATATGAATCTAGCTTTTGTTTAGCAAAATCTTCACCAGTAGCTTCAGCAAAGAATTGTAATTTAGCTGCTTCCTCACCTGAAATTTTAAGTAATTTAGTTAATTCAGTTTGAGTGATTAAATTTTCAGCATTGATTTTACCTTGTAAACCTAATAAAGTAGTTAATTCACCTTGAGCTTTAACTAAATCTCTAGTGTTAATTAAAACATTCCCTGAAGATGTAGCAGCATCTGAAAATTCTGCTCTTAAATTTCTAGCTTCACTAGTTGATAAAGCTAAATTCTTTTGCAGTTGAACAGTATCTTGGTTTACTGCTACTATAGCATCCTTTAATTGTTTAAGGACAAATAATAATATAACAAAAGGATCACTAAGAGCTCTAAATGATTTTTGTAAAGTTTTAGAAGCTAACATTCCTAAAGCCTCAGTTCTGTCTACAACTCTACCAGTTTCCTCATATATTTTCTTAATTTCTGTTTCAACTTCAGAAAATGCTTCAGAGGCTGATGCTCCTATACCTGGGATTGAACCCAAAAGTTTAGTTAGGCCTCCAGCTACACCTAATGCACCTTGGATGTCTTGTTCAACTTTTAATTCTTTTTTACGCTGCTCAGTTTGTTTTTCTAATTCAGCAGTATTTAAAATATTAAGAGCATATTGTTGTTGGAGGATAGATAAACTTTTAGCTTCTTGTTCGGCTTGGGCTGTTACTTGAGATAATCTACCTTTTAAACCAGCTAATCTTCTTTGATTAATTTCTTCTCCTTGAACTGCTTTTTCTAATTCAGCTTCAATAGATTTTTCTAAATTTTGTTGCTGCTGAACTATTTTAACAAAATCCTCAGCTTCTTTTTTACGTTTATCTCCTAATGAAGTAGCTAGAGAAGCTTGTACTGTCTGGCTTTTTTGAATTAGATCATTATTTTTAGCTATTTGCTTACTAATAACATCAATACCATTTAAACCAGTTTTTTGGTTTAAAATAGCTTGATAAACCTGCTTATTAGTACCTAGTAATGTAGATTCAAATTGAGTACGTTTACTCTGGATTCCTAGAGTTTCTTTTAAAGAGTCAATAATAGAAGAAGAGATGTCTAAACTTTCTCTTCTTAATTGAGCAGTTTTTTCTAACTCACTATTGAGTTCCCTCTGCCTTAAAATTTCCTCTTGTGTAGCCATTAATCTAGGTTATATGTAATAAATATGGAAAGTCCCAAAGTTTGTTAATACTTTGGGACTCTTTGATCCTTACTATTATATTGTTTACTTACCTTAGCAAACTCAGGAGCATTTATAGTACCATCTTCATTTATGACATTGGTAGTGTTTCCTGATTTGGTTTGCTGTTTTTGAGCTTCTGCTTGTTTAGTGTAATGGTCTTGCAGTTTATTGAAAGTAAACTTTCTTAACCATACAGGCATATTATAGACTGTAGGATAATCATAACCTCCATTACCATGGAAAATTATTTCATGTATTTCAGTAAATAAAGACGCTCTAAAATTAGAAACGTTCTGCAATGTCAGGCCAAAAAAAGTCAAGTCCAATTGGAATTGTGCGAAATCGACCGTCCTCCCCCTCGTAGGACATATCCACATCTGGCATTGTATTTTTATAATGGTCTCTTAGTGCTCTTGAATCTGATGCTAGAAGGTAATTGTCTATAAAATTGACAATAGTACTCATATCACGATTACCTCCTACTGAAGTGATAATGAAACGGAATCGAGTGGTTAATTCACCTGCGTTAGGATTTACTTTTCTTAAACCTTCTAATTCTTTAGTGATCATTTTTTCATCCTTACCTGTTAAAAGCTTAAAGGTAATTTGAGTAGTAGTTTGAGGAAGTGTATAAGAAAATTCATTATTTCCCTCAGTTAGACCTGTAAAGTCATTATTGATGTTCTCTAGCTTAGATAAGTCAATGGTTTGTGTCTTACTTCCGTATGATACGGTGTAATTTGAACCGTAACCTAAGATACGAGCAGCCACTAATAGAGCATTCTTATCGCCTATTAACAAGTCTTCTAAGTTAAATTTAGGACTGATGATAAGTGATTCTAGTAATTTATCTAAAACTATACCTTGCTGAATATAGTTAGCGTTAGCTAGGATATCTTCTTCCTTAGCTGTCATATATTTCATTTCTACTTTACCTTCTTTAAGAGGATGTTCGGCTGGATAAAAGAAGCCTTTAGAAGGTAGTTCAACTGTTTCAGTTGGGAATTTAAATTCTGGCATAAATTATTTGTTATAACTTGTATGTTTATAAATACTATAAAGGGAGGTTCTTTAACAGGTTAATTAATATGATTTATTAAAACTTAAAGATTTAAGTTCTTTTTTGGTTTTCTCGTCAAGTTTATCTACTCTACTATCAATATGGCGATAGAGACTTTCTAATTCTCGTTGAGTGTTATTATTTAATAGATCTGTGTAATCAATACATCTATGTTCAAGAGCATTGTTGTCACGAATAATTGCTTCATCAATGCTTTGAAGAATATTGATTTGTTTTTGGAGATTTTTGATTTCCATATAATTCATAAACGTAACCACAACCATTGCAATAGTAATGACAGCAGCTACACCTAAAATAAATGATGTTGTTTCCATAGTTTGTTTAGTATTTAGATGTCAAAGAACCTATCCCTTATAGATTGAGTTGTAAGATAAAAAAAAGCTTGCCGAGTGGCAAGCTTAATTTTAATTTTGGTAAAAAACTTCTTAGAAGTTTAGTACACAGTAATCCATACCCATAGTAACAGTGAGGTTTACAGCACCCGCATCTGTATCCCAGTTATATTCACCAAAGTTAGCAGACTTAATGAATGCGCCTTTAATTACCCATTCTGAAACAATATCACCAACAGGACCTAATACTTGGATAGTTGGATCCTTCTTATAGAAGTCGGAGTAACCATCTCTACCTGTTACTGATTCGTGGTGTAAACGAAGCCATTCAATTACTGCTTGAGCACCTGAAGGTGTGATTGGATCGTATAGTGTCATAGTCAAATCATTCCAAACAGTTCTACCTTTTACTTTGCGGTAGATGTTGATATGGTTTAATCTGATTTCACCTTGATCGAAGCCTACCGCTGATAAACCTTTAATCATGAAGGCTGGAATGCCTGTGATTGAGAAGATAAATCTATTCTGAACTTTAGGTTCGAATGGGGTGAAGAAAATATCGTTTATACCTAATACTGCCATTTTGCTGTGTTATTTATTTTATTATAAATATTTGTGTTTGAAACTTTTACGCTGGGAAAGTTGCACCAGTTGGTAAGACGCTGAAGTCAAGATAGATGAATTCTGCTGTCTTAGTTGGCTGGATGAAGATTTGACCTACTAATTGGTTTCTGTCAATTACGTCTGCAGTATTATTGGAATCATCCATGATTACTCTAAACGCGTATAAACCTTGTCTCTGTTGTACTGACTCTAGATATGGGTTTACAATTGATAGGAAGTTGTTTCTAGTTGTTAAAGTATTTTGTTCAAACACTAAGTTGTTAGCTACTTGAGAAATGAATCCTTTAAGTTGAATTAACAATCTACGAACATTTACTCTATCAAGAGCAGATGACTTAGTTTGTAATGTTTTCTGACCGTATACTACAACTCCAGTTCCTGGGAATGTTGCAATTGGGTTTACTTTACCTGTATAGAGATCATCACGATCAGCTTGAGAGAGTTTTTGTTCTGCTCTAATTACTTGACCTAAACCACCTCTGTTAATACCTGCTGGAGCAAACCATGGATCAGCAGCTCTATCATTGAAGGCATAAACACCTGGAATCAAAGCTGAAGCTGGTACCCAAACATTCTTACCTGTTTCTGGGTCAAGTACTTGACACCATGGCCAGTAAGTAGCGGCGTATGAAGTATCTCTAGAAGCAGCTTGAGATGTTACAGCTCCTACAGTTGAACCGTAGGTAACCATATCTGGAATGTAGATATTGTCTCCTCTATTCTGAGTATTTGTAATGATGCTTGTAACAGCTGAGCTATGAGAAGCGAAAGAATTTACTAAACCTGGAGTTACTAATAGATTGAATCTGTAATCATCTTGGTTAGATAACAAGTTGATCATATTAGTGTAATCAATTGCTAATAGACCTTGTGAGTTAGTATTAGTAATTAGGTTGTAGTACTTATTTCCAGCTGTAGATATAGGATCACCAGTTGCGGCTGTGAATGAACCACTAGCGTTTATTGGAAGTGAGCTTGTATAAGCTGGTTTAAAGTTTCCGTTATTATCAAAGTAATTTGGAGTAGGAGTAGTTACTGATTTTACTCTAATGTAATTTGATCTGTTAGCGTAAGAACCTGAAGTGGTAAGCTGATTAGTTGATGGGTTGTAGTTTTGAGTTTGGTCACCAATTACAGCTGCAATGAAGTTACCTTGAGTTGGATCTAATGATAAGTTAGTCCAAGTCTCTAATACAATCTGACTGTTTGTAGTGTCATTACCTTGTCTTACTAATAGAGTAAATGTACCTGAAGAAGTACTAGCATTTTGAATTGCCCATCTAACGTTATTTGAGGTACCATTTACTAAAGCTCCAGACGTATCTAGTGCTCCTGAACTGTTCATGATAACACCTTCAGAGATAGTTTCCAAGATGAAAGCTTCAGTACCGGCAGCATTAACAATTGAAACACCAGCACCAGCACCACCACTTACAGAGGCTGTAGCTGTAGTAGCTGGAGCCCAAGTTGCAGAAGCACTTACTACTCTAGCTACTAGAAGTGAAGTACCGCCGTTTAAGAAGTAATTGTAGGCTGTTAAGGCTGTTAAGTATGAGTATGAATCACCACCACTAACAAAAGCACCACCAAACTTGTTAATATAGTCTGAGTAAGTGGTTATAATGGTTGGGATTTCAACTGGTCCTTTTGTTGTTGGGCCGATGATAGCTGCTCCAACTGCGGCTGGAGTTTGAGTTAAAAATGACTGATCGTTTTCTCTTGCTAAAACACCAGGTGATACTAAAGTTTCTGCCATTTTGATAATAGGTTATATTTTATTATAAATATCAAGCCCTTGTTCAAAAAACAGCTTGATATACGCAACCTTAAAAAGACAGAACTACTTATATCTAATAAATATTAAGTACTTTTTCTAGAGATTTTATTACCATCTCTGGGGTAATTGATTTAGTACATTCAAAATGTCTTGGAGTATCTTTATGATCTGGGCACCATTCCCAATCTCCTGGGTTTAGCCACTCACGATTAAAACATCCTGAACAAAGTCCTGCCGGAGTATAAATACGCTCACAATCTTCAAATTCACTGTATGGTTCTGAGAATCCTGAGATGAGTATTGTTTTTTGTCCTAATGCCCAACTTAACCAACTTAAACCACTACCTACACCAATAAAAGCATTAGCATGTACTATGTCATTCATTCGGTCCTCAAGTGGTAAATTGCCAGTTTTATTAACTACATTCTTTAAAGTACCACCTAATTTAGAATCATGCCATTCATCATTTAAAGGTTCACTTGTAATCATAACTGCCTTATAGCCGTTATCATTTAACCAGTTAATGACACGCTGCCAACCCCCTGGGTAATTCCAGTACTTAGCATGAGCTGAAGCATGAGGGGCAATTACAACATATTTTTGTTTAATTGACTTTGGTTTTTTCTTTAAGTATACTCTTGGTTTAATTTCAGTATACTCTAAACCTAAAATGTCTGATGATGTTTGAGCTAAAGGTAAGTTTTTAAACTCACGAACATTTTTATCTAAGTTAATTGAATGGTCTTCATTATAGAACCACCCAACATTATACATGGCATACAAGTCATGGACTGTAGTACCAGGTTTTACAAATTCAATGTCTTTGTAAGTTTTAGCAAACCATTCATTATGGAATGTAGATACAATAAGTTCACATTTATGTTTTTTTCTAAACTCTTCTATATGGGGGAACCATGCTAAAGTATCTCCTATGGCTGAAGAATCCATATGGATGTAAACTCGTTTACCTTCAGCGTTATATTTGTGTTCAAATACTAAGTCATCATCTTCATATACTTGAACTAACCAGTTTGTAAAGTATTTACGATTGGTACGAGTCCACATATTATTTGAGATACTACTTTCATGTACTACCTCATTTTTGTCTTGGTCTATAAATTTTACAATATAGTCTCCTTTTTCAGAACCTAAAACCTCTAAAAAGGCACCATCAAGAAAATGACATATAAAAGTATTTTTAGACTCCTTATAAGGTAATCCTAAAATCTTTACATTATTATAAATTTCCTTTAAGACTTCTTTCATATAACTCTACTAATTCTTTTGTTCTGTTAAACCAATCTAGTTCTTTAGCTGTATTGGAACATCTTTCTCTGTAACTATCCCAATTATCCATTATATCATCTAATCCTCTAGTCATTTCAAATATGTCACGAGGTGCTCTCCAACCACCATGAAATACAGTTTCATATTCCCAATCTGCTATAACAGGCAAACCTGCTGCTACAGCTTCAATCATTGTTAGATTTGGGTGACCTGCTTCCAACATTGTAGGATGAACAAATATATCGTGTTGATGATACAAATTTAATAATTCACTATTTGGTAGATCAAATATAATGTTAAGTTTTGGATAAGCCAAAGTCCATAAGTGATTATTAAAGAAATGTTTATTGTTTGAAGGGCCAGCTACAGTTATAGGTAAATTACGAGATTGAGCTAAAGCTATACCATATGCAAATCCTTTTCTATCAAAACCTGGATTACCTGCTAATCCATTGTTAGCGACCATTAATAGTTTAGGTTCTGTAGGTTTAGATTTTTCTATTGGGTAAAATTCCTGAGTGTTAATTCCATGAGCAAAATATTGAACTTTTGGATGATCAAAATAGTCTACTAAGTATCTTGCAGGAACTAAAGACATTGTAGAACCTTCTATAGCTTTCATGTTCTCTCTAAAAACATGACTATCCTTACCATAATGATAGGCATGATGGTCATGTAATTGAAAGACATAAGGAACATTTTGTTCCTGAAGCATTAAGGCTAAATTGCCAACATGACAATGAACAATGTCAAAGTCACCAGGGTTAATTTCAGTTGCAAATTTGATTTCTGACTCATGTCCGTGTGCTAAAAAATTTAAATGTAATTCCCATACAATCTTTTCGATTGCACCCCAATCTTTAGGTGGAACATCTATTCCACATGCAGGATGTACTTGACAAATTCTCATTCAGCAGCGTATATTAAAGGACTATTTTCATCTGTACCTTTAAATTCTTGTTCAATGATGCTGAATCCAGGTAAGTGTTTAGTATAGATTTTTTCTGCTGTTCCTACTCTTAAACGAGCAACATTACAAACCCATAGATCAAAAGCATCCCAAGGTGTTGAATTTGCTAAATCTACAATTTTGTTTATTTTATCTTGGTTTATAAGATATGATTGAGCTGGGATAAATGGAGTTACATCTGTATAAATGTCCTCAATTTTAGGTCCATTTAAATTACGATTTTGATATGGGTTACCAAATCCGATAATATCCATATCTGTTTGTTTAGCTAATCTACTAAAACGTTTTAGTGACTCATACAATTCATTATAGTCTGAATCTATAATAACATCACCTTCAAATATTAAGATATAATCATAATTTGGATTGTCTTGAGCTAATAAAGCATTTTTATGGGCTAAATAACAACCATAATGACCTGGGGCTAGTTTATAATAGCCTGGTTTGTCTTGTACCTCAGTTGGTCGAGCACAATTTTCAGTTGGTGGTGTTTCAGTCCAGATTGCATTTACTCTTTGTTCATAAACAATACCTGTTCTATTACAGAAATCTTTAATGTTTTCAATTGATCTGATTTCTTTAGGATTAGTTTCAGGTTCAGTTACTAAATGTATTAGTTTGATTTTAGGAACAAACCATTCAAACAAACCATTATTA
>Ga0222714_10001585_pt1 | contig 25493 bp, 35 predicted proteins | sample C33_3DmetaG_FD_165048 | JGI IMG/M metagenome (GOLD analysis project Ga0222714, IMG submission 165048) | Estuarine water microbial communities from San Francisco Bay, California, United States - C33_3D | ecosystem: Environmental > Aquatic > Marine > Unclassified | place: USA: California...
GATTTTCACCATTTCGACTGTGCGTCAGGCGCTCGACCTGTTCGGCACGCTCGGGGCAGACACCCAAAAGACTGTGGCGAATGCATCGGGTACCATTTCGGGGCTTTCGGGAGTTATGTTCAACGTCGTAAAGGTCGTCGAAACGATTGCCGAAAAGGATCTCGGCCCCATCGCGCGTATCGCCTTGTGGGGTAGTTCGCTGGCCGTGGGCGCGAGTATGCTCTACGGACTCAACCCCGTGCAGATGGCTGCGATCGCAAAGGGTGTCACTCGATTGATTGGGAAAATGTACAGGGAACGCAAGAGTTACTACGATATGGCTGCGACAGTTTACAAATATGTCGTTAAAGGAGTACGAAAAATGAAACGGTCCAGGGCAGTCACAAGCAACTAAATTTTATTCAGGAATCCAAAGATGATCCCAAGAGGTCACGAACACAACTTGGGTTAAAGAAGAAGCACACAAGGTGATCAGAACCAACAACAAGATGTCTTTTGCTTACCTTATGTCTTTCGCGCGCAAGGTCGACTTCGATCTTCAGGATCCCAATGGACCGATGAAGGATCTCGAGGCATTCGTGGCTGCTAGGGTCGAGGAGGCAGTCACCAATACCGAGAACAAGTTCAAGGGCTTGGTGGGAATGACAAAGAACCATCTGCCCGACATCTACAAGGCGGATCGAGCCTTGGGAGCAAAGTTCAGGGATCACCTGCTCTCCACGAACATGGTGGAGATTGAAACCATGGATCCCGAGCCTGAGATCCTGGCGGTCAAGCCAGCAAGCATGTCCAAGGGCAAGGAGAAGATGGAGATCATGCCGAAGACCATCTGTGGATGCATCACCAAGGACAAGAAGAAGCCATGTCAGCGAACCGGTGTGGAGGGCTATGGTGGGCGATGCGGACACCACAAGAACACGGAAGGTCCTCGGGTGACCAGTGTGGAGACCGTTGTTGTCGCTGCCGAACCCAAGAGTGAGATGATGGCACCAACTGAGCCCGGACCGTCCGAGACACCTGTGCACATGACGGTCAAGAAGGTGGACGTGGTGATGGCACCTGCTGAAATAGTCGAGGATCCCGAGGAGACTGTGAGGCGCCAAGCTGACTTCAGCGAGGAGGAGCGCAAGTTGGTCGAAGAGATGACCGCCAAGATGGGAATGACCAACAAGGATGGTGAGATCCTTCACGAGGAGCTTGAGGAGTGGAACCCCTTTGAGGACGACGAGGAAATGGAAGAGTCTGACGATATGGACTATGAGTAACTTAAAGAAGACAATTTAGTAAATAATATACACAATGTTTCGAGCAATTGGTATTGCTGCGGGCATGTGGGGTGCATCGACCGCCCTCACCTACGCGCACTATCGTTTCTGTTTTCCCTGGTTCACAATCGCCGAGCCATGTCTGTCCATTCAGCGAAGTTCCGTCTTTTTGAACACCACCATCCAAAATTATGGGTACATGGCGGTAGGTCTTCTTGTTGATGCCGTGCTCAAATACATGCCACCGGTCATGAGAAAGACGATTAAAGAAAAGACTCCCAAAGAAGAATAGAACAAGGATGTGGTTTGTGCCGTTATTTATCGGTATCCATTCCTTTTTTGAAAAGAAGCTTTCACCCAAGAAGACACATACACTTGTGAACTTGTTCCACATGGCCTCCGTGTTTACGTGGAATCCCGGTTTCGCGGTTTCCAAGAGTTACTTCTTGGCTGATTTCTTTTTACTTTACAAGAATCGTCAGTCTTATCCAGGTCTCTGGCAACTTTTGCTTGCGCACCATGTGGTCTCCTATGCAATCTTGGTCACCGAGCAAGAGAGTGAGGATGTTGACCTTGCGCTAAAGTGGGCGGAAGTATCCAATCTGAGTTTGGCAGTCTACGAGTTATATCCCAATACATTCACCAAGACCATGAGGGTCATCATCTATCCGTGGAGTCGGTGTGTGATGCTTCCGATGGTTCTCGTGGAATCCACCAAGACCATAGGTGTCAAGGCTCTTGCACTTGGTGTTCCTATTGTGGGCGGGTCATTTTGGTGGTCCTGGAAGATAATTAAAGATTTTCTGAGAAAGTAAATTAGATATGGACGAATTGGTGAGAGCAATTACTTTGTTTTGGGGTGCGGTCTACGCGACGGTTCTGCTAGCAAGTGCGTGTCGTTCATGCGTGATTCCAATGTGGGTGTCAAGATTTAAGTCTCGGCAATAGAAGGAGATGTACCGGTTTCCCACTGGGTTTGTCGTGACCTCAATGGGACACACGATAAGTTACGAGGTAGCCAGGAGGTTGGTCTCGTCCTACGTTGCGCCCACCAAGCACAAGCGTAGGGTCGGTTCCATGCTAAAGAAGAAGGTCGCATCTGAACAGAAGTGGATTTGTGGATTGTGCAGTCACCTACTTGATTACACTTACCAGGTAGATCACATTACACCACTGTTCAGAGGGGGTACGAATGATAGGTACAACTTAATGGCGGTATGTCCGCACTGTCACGCCAAGAAGAGTTACGACGAGAGGATTGATTTATAATTTAATCAGTGTCACAGTTAATGCAAAAATTATATAATAAACATAAATTTTGCCTTTATTGGTATTATATTCATCAAACAAAATATCACAGGGATCTCTATTTCCTGTTTTTTCGTCGAGGTTCATTAATTTATTTTGCAGCTGTGTGATTACGCACTTATTATTATTTAAATACCAGTGCAATCGCAGAAATACCAAGAACGCAATGTAAAGTAATTTGTATATTATAGTTGTGTCAGTTAGCATAATATAGATCGGTGAAAGGGAAACATAGAAAATTACAGCGTTGTGTATGAAAAGTAAAAACGCCAATATTGCTATTTTTCCTTTTCCAGATTCATTCATTTTTTCTTTATAGTGTTTATTTTTCAATAAATCCAATACAGAAAAAATCAAGGATAGTAAAGCTATGATGAACATTCTATTAAGGAGTGTTATTATTTTTAGATGACCACGATTATGAAAATAAATAGTTATTGCAGCCGCGATTGGTGCAAGGTTTGATTCCAAATATAGAAAAATCAATGATTAGTTTGTTGTCATTGTTTCTAGTGGTATAAGAATTAATCTTTTTACATAAAGGACATTCCACGACAATCTGGAATGACCAATCATTTTTGTGAACACTCATGTTCTTTATGAGTTCTCTTCTCATTGCTCTGGATGGAGAAAATTAATGTATCTTTACCGAGCACTGTTTAAAATAGTTCTTGTACTTGGGTTGATCCATGCGCATCACGATTTCATTGACCAGCAAGGAGACGTTCTTGGGGATGCTCTTTTTGGTCTTCTTCATGAGGTCGTAGATGAAGGTCATCCTAATGAACCTCTGTTGGCACTTGTCCGGTCGTACTGCCTTCCGATGGCTGTTTCCGGTGAGCATGCTGTCCAGCGCGAACAACTGATCATACAGAAGGGACTTGAGATTGAGCACCGGGAGACCCAGACTCTTCAGTGTCTCGACGCAGCACTTGGTCTGTGCCAGTCGGTCGGCACCTCTTTCGGTGTATTCGTTTCCGATGCGTTCTTTCATATATCCATTCACTACGTGGATTTCTGCGTAGTCAAATCCGGTCTTTGCATCCGCGAGGGTGATGTCGATGACATGCGGAAGCTTGGTGGCGATGCTGACCTTGAACAGGGGTCCATAGGGTTCCGCTGCCTTTTCCATGACCTTGAGTAGGAACTTCTTGAGTTTGGTTTCCTTGGAGATATTCTCTGCGCGCGAAAGTTTCCCGTCCTTCTTGAACTTGAGGATGAGCTGTCCGTCGTAGTCCGAACTCGGTGTCATCTCCATGGCGACGCGAATCTTGGGATCCACAAGTTTCTTGGTCTGCTGAAAAACTTCATGGATGACCTGACCTCCGTAGAGGAAGAATCCGTTCCGAACCATGGAGACATCATCTGGAAACTTGGCGGCCTTAATTATCTTGTTGAACCGCTGGAGCACGTCCACGATGACAGCCTTCTTCAGCTCCGGAGCATCCTTGAGGGCGATGATGGCCTGCTTGGCATTTTTATTCAGGGACTTGAGGAACCCATCCTTGTTAAAACGAACCGGAGGTCGATTTAATTTAGAGATTAGACGCTCCATATTATCAGTAGCACAGGAAAAATGTCCGACTGCATGATCTGTTGCGAGACCTTCACGGGTACCCGACGCGCCAAGGTGTCCTGTGGAGGATGTGATTTCGCGGCGTGCGTCCAATGCACCCAGACCTACATCCTCTCGAAGGAGATGGAGCCACACTGCATGGGCTGTAAGGAGCCCTTCGATCCCAACTTTCTGATTCAGAACTTCAACAAGACATGGCGTCTCAAGGATCTCAAGAATCACCGAGAGAAGATCCTACTGGACCGCGAGAAGCTCCGCAAACCGGAGGTCTACTCGGAGGTCATGGCTCAGCGCGCCCAGCACGAGATCGATCAGGTGATGTACTTTTATCGATACGGGTTCATAGCTTCACACAAACCCATCTTTACGATCCATAAAACTTGGAAGTTAGGTGATTTCATTAAGAAAAATCTGCGCGACACCCTACGACTTTGGGTTCTGGATTGGAAAAAACGCTACGACATGCTCGAGACGAGATATCTTCCGCCGAATGCGATGTCGGCCTACATCTACATGGGCAAGATGGTCGAGATGGAGTTGATGGAGCATCCCGAGCTTCTCTTGTACAAGGACTGGTGGGAGGAGAAGCATCTCGCCGTGTGTTCTCGCTACCCATTACACGAGATCGTCAGGAGGAGGACGGTAGCCCCCAAGGTGGTCTACAATCGCCCATGTCCACTCGAGGGTTGTAACGGCTTTGTGGACACGAGCAAGTGGACATGTGGCACCTGCAAGAAGCGCATTTGTAAGGAGTGTTTCATCGAGAAGGAAGAAGGTCACGAGTGCAAAAAGGATATGGTCGATACGGTCAAAATGATCATGAAGGAATCGCGTCCCTGTCCCAAGTGTTCCATCTACATCCACAAGACCGAGGGCTGCGATCAGATGTGGTGCACCCAGTGCCACACGACGTTCAGTTACCGGACGGGAGAGATCCACACGGGGCGAACCCACAACCCCATGTACTATCAGTGGCTGAGGGAGACGCGTGGCAGTGTTCCGCGAGAACCGGGAGATGACCCAAATCAGCACTGCATGACCGACCCGACCACGATGCTCGCCAACCTGACGCGGATCGGCACCGACCGCGAAGAGGAGAGAGTGATCGTCGGAAAGGTCGAGGGGGTCGTCCGTCTCAAGGCCGAAACGCAGAGGGGTTTTGCGTGGAACCTGAACTGGTACCATAGGGAAAACTATACCACCAATACAACTGGGTCCGATCTGAGAAAATTGATGGTCGAATCAATAGACGGGAATATCTGCGATGTCGTCTGGAAACGCAAGATCCAGATGATAGACAAGAGGTCTATGCGCGACCAGCTGTTCCGCGACTGCATGGACACCTTCGTGGCGGTGAGCAGTGAGATGGTCGAGGAGTTCTGGAACCACTGGCAGACCCACGGGACGGTTGACGCGACATTCGGCGACAAACTGGAACGTCTGTTGGCGTATGTGAACGGTCAGTTTGGTGTCTACGGCAAGGCTATGAATATTGTGGCGCCGAGACTGGAGATGGTGCACCACGGGCACGACTGGCGCGTGGAAGGCAACAAAATTCGCTATTAAATCTAGAGATGTCCGATTGGTTGATCGTGGGCATCACTGGATTTTTGGGTGGGTTCTTCATCTACATAGTCTGTCGTTTTGCTTACGTGGCCTTTAAAAATTAATAGGTCACCTTACACCACCAGCGGTTAAGACCGAGATACTCAAAGACGATGTGAGTAAGGGCTCCCGCAAGCACGACGGCAACCGCGGGATGCACCGGGAGATTTTTGGTGAGGACGAGGAGCACCAAGAGCACCAGCCCCACAACCAGTGCCTCGATCGCGACGGTGGTGACATTCCTCATTTAGTTATAGCGGTGAAATAAAATACTTTCACTTCCTGTCATAGGGCGGTCTGCATGAACCCCAGCGACAATCTTGCTGATGTGATGGATCTCCTTCTGGGTGAGGATCACAAGCAGTAGAATGGAAGCTACGAGAAGTGTAGTCATTTAATATGAAGTACTAAAAATTATTCAGGTGATCCAATTAAGGGTTACGGACATGACAATACAAGAAGATGGCTCATTACAAGATAAACTCGTCTGAACTGGGTAACTTGGCTGGCTACGGTGCCAAGTTCTGCTCGCCCCGCGAGGCTGCCGAGAAGTTCTGGAAGCGCAACCGACCCGGTGCGTTCAATGAATACGTGAAGAATCACGGGCAACCGACCTGGCACAAGAAGGATGCGTTTGTCTACGGGAATGCCAATGCCAAGCAGATCATGGAAGAGGCGCGCAAGGTCAACACCGAAACGACCAGCGACATCGGCGGGATACTGAAGTCCGTATCGGATGACAAGCGAGCCACTAACTTCACGCCCGAGCAGAAACAATTCCTCGAGGAGGCCACTCGCACCAGGGTTTTTCAGCATCACGGGACGCGCAAGGAAGATTCCACGCTAGACCAGTGGTGTACACAGAATGGCAAAGACGCACATAAGCCCACCAAAAAGTTCACGCTTCAAGTCCATCCAGAGGTTACCCTTAATGGGTACATAGATGGAATTACAACCGACGACGAACTCGTGGAAATCAAGAACCGCGCGGGTGGCAGGCTTTTCAACGAGGTGCGCGACTACGAGATGGCCCAGTGCCAAGCTTACCTGCGCATGCTCAAAATCGACCGAGGTTTCCTGGTGGAATGTCTGCGCCAGGAAGGGCGGGAGCCCAAACTGAACACTATTCCATTCACCCGGGACGATGAGTTCTGGGAGGACACGATCGAGCGAGTGCTGACCAACATCTTCGACCCGCGCTTCGAGTGCTTCCGCGTCACCGAAACCGATCAATCAGCATCCTAGACACGTAGGGTATTTTGTCTTTATCTTCTAATAAATTACTAATTACATTAAAAAGTTCTGCCTTCTTTCTGTCCCGCTCCACCTTGTTCTTGAGGTCCCACGGATTTCCCAGTCTCTTCATGGTCGTGGTGACCCATTCTCCGTCCTTGCGGTAACTTACTTCCTGCTTTTCGTCCCAATGCATTCTGTGTACCTTCCACGGAACTCCGTCGAAACGAAAGGCAACCAGGGTCATCGTCTGTATCGGTGTCTCGAACATCTGGCGGATGCGTCGCTGGATGACCACCAGTGCCTCTCTCAATTTTTCGGGTTCGGGATTTTCGATGTACTTGCGGATGTCCGCCGGGACGGGTTTGGTCTCTCGCATCGAGAACAGAAACTTCTTCCGCTTCGGGTGCTGAATGGTCTTGTAGTCCGCGCGGGGCATGATCTCGATGGTCAAAGGGTGGTACATGTACTTGGGCACCTTGATGATCGTCCCGTCCTTCATCTTCTTGGACTCTACCCCCTCCTTGGGGATGTAGACGGCCGACGATGGGCTCAAATAAAAGTCAAAAACAGCATCTTTGACCTCCATACTGGTATTAAACGATAGAATAATTGCGAAGGTAAATGAAGGTAACATTCCCGGGATGGTTTGGATGGTTTGAAGAAGAAACACTAGAGGACAAGGACAAAGTGTCTATTATTGAAAATTGCTTCATGGAAATAAAAGACGTTTATGCGGAGAAATTGTTGTGGCCATCCATTTACATGGAAGAAGATGGTTACGATTCAGAAGATGATCTAGAAATGATATGGCATTATTCTGAAGCTCAATCTTATTTGGAAGAATATCTTGAAAAAAATGGTTACAACAGGGACTACTATCATATTATGCACGTCGAGGCTACATTTCACGAACCTGGTAAAGAACCACGTAAATTAAAATTTTACGTAAAAGAAATTACATGCGAAATCCGTCATCCTGGTGGAAATTGTCCGGATGAAATGTTCAAATGGTGGGTCTGTGAAGATAAGTATGGTGATTTTGATGAATATATTAACGATATACCTGATGAGAATTATAGAATTTTTCTTTATTGTTTGAATAAGGCTTGGCAAGATGTCAAAGCCTTGCCCGAGTGCATCACAAAACTGATTGACACTCAGAGACCTAAAAGGTGAAGACTAGTATAAAAGAAGCACGCCAGCCCCGTGGTCAAGAATATGAAGTTGGTTTGTTCTTCACACTTTCTGACGGGTTCGGGTTCCTGTTCGGGTTCTCCGTTGACTCTAGGCAGTGTTTCGGCACGGCACAAAGGACAAACAATGTTTCCATGAATATTCCAGTCACGGACACATTGATAGCAAAGTTGATGACCACACGGATTCATAGTGACGGTGGTCTTATCGCAGATATCATCGAAGCACACGGGGCACTCGGACATACCTCTCTAATAGTTAAACATCACAAAAAGACTGATGCCCATGAAGATCATATAGATCACAGCAAGACTGAATCGCATGGTCCGGTCGGAACTGGTGATCCCCTTCTTGATCGAGCGCATCAGGTAGATCTGAAGGGAGAACGCCAGAGACGCCAGGAACGCCAGTAGGTACGTGAAGGTCTTCATAGCGAAGATGCGCTTCTTGGAGACGAGAGGACTGGTGGTCACCATGAAGAAAATTCCAAACAGACATACCAGTGCAAATGCTCGACCGGCCTGAAGGAGACCCATCTGGTTGTCGTCGATCTCCAGTTCGGGTGCCTCGCTGCCAGACTTGAGTGCATTCATGACATCCAGGCGTTGGCGCTGACCCTCAATAATAAAGGCACCGCAAGTCTGTTCCATGCTCACCATGAGGGCACCGAAGGCGGTCGCAACCCCGAGGTTGGCGAGACCTGCCATACATGACGTGTTATTAGAGGCAGCGTTCATTCTTTACTTATTGTAAGAGATAAAAATATGATATCTCGTTCTGGGTTTATTGTTCCCAGGGATCGTGATATCGAAAAATTATTGACGGTCACCCCCGAGGTCAACACGGACTATGCACCTCGAGGAATCCCATTCAAAGTATTTCGACGCAACAAGGACAATCTGTGCATTCCGCAGCACTACGGGAAGCAGTACGTTGAAGCGAACCCAAGGGACAAGCGCCCTGATCCTGTCATTTACGAGATTCCCTTCTCGGGAAAACTCCGCAAGGACATTAATCAGCCAGAGGCGGTCAGGGCGGTCCTGGAATCTATGAAGGCATGTGGAGGTGGAGTGCTTTCATTGCCATGTGGTTTCGGAAAAACGGTTTGCGCCATCAAGATCGCGAGCAAATTGGGCGTCCGAACTATGATCATGGTGCACAAGGAGTTTCTGGCGAACCAATGGAAGCAACGGATTGAACAATTCTGCCCCGGGATGACTGTGGGAAGAATTCAGAAGGACAAATTTGAGATCGATCATCCCTTTGTGATAGGCATGCTGCAGACATTCACGTCTCGGGACTTTCCGGTCGAGGCATTTGAATCCATAGGGTTGGTCATAGTGGACGAGGCCCATCACATATGCGCGAGGGTCTTTTCGCAGTCGATGCTTCGCATGTGTCCGAAGTACACGCTCGGGTTAAGTGCGACACCAGAGAGGAAAGATGGACTCACCAACGTCCTCTACTGGTTTCTCGGTCCGCAAGCATATATGGTGGAGCGCAAGCAGGACGACGAAGTCACGATGGATTCCATCAAGCCCAAATTGGACATCTACCATCAGCCATTTCCCACGAGCCGCTTCGGTAAGGTGTCCATGGCCGAAGCCATCACGATGTTGGTCGAAGATGCAGAACGCAACAAGATCATCCTCGAAAAGATGAATGATCTCAGGCATCGCAAGGTTCTTATCCTGACGGACCGACGGGATCACTGTTTCTGGCTCAAGGAAAACATACCAGACTCGGGACTTTACATCGGTGGCATGAAGGAGGCAGACCTTGACGAGTCCGCAACCAAGATGGTGATCATCGGAACATTCAACATGGCACACGAGGGCTTAGATATTGGAGACGTGGACACGGTGTTCATGGTGACGCCCAAGTCGGACGTGGTGCAAGCCGTCGGGAGGTGCATGCGCGAGGGTGGTTCCAGACGCAACCCACCCAAGATCATAGATCTTCATGACAACTGGGGACCATTCGATGCGATGTATTACAAGAGGCGAAAGATTTACAAACAATTGGGGATAATCAAGGATGTCCCTAAGAAAGAGGCACCGGTCATTCTCGATTTCTTGGATTAAAGAAAAGAAAACAAAGGTAAGTACGAAAACAATGAACACCTACGTGCGCAATCTTATGACCCAAATGGACGTTGTCCCTTGCTTTGATCTGGTGATCCGAGACCAGCCTTTTGACTTTGTGGCGACCCTAGAGAAGCACGAGCAGATCTACGTCAAGACCGACAAGTTCTTCCTCGTCATCCACGAGGATGGACTCAAGGTGTCCAAGTATTCCCGCGATCGTCTTCTCAATCGCGGATGCGTCGGCGTGGTAAGCAAGAAGAATCTGAAGTCATTCCTGGAAGAGATGAAGAACAAGATGCACAACGACCCCAAGCTCAAGGACTTGTTCATGGAGCCGCTGAGGAACACGATGAAGAATCGGATTCCGAAGTTGCCAAAGAACGCACTCAAGGGTGTGAAGTTCGTGGTGACCGGCGTCTTCAAGCGCTGGAGCCGAGACGAGTTCGTTGCACTGATCAAGAATCACGGCGGAACAGTCACGAGTCAGGTGTCCGGTCAGACTGACTACCTCGTGGCTGGTTATGATCGCGGGAACGTCAAGTGCCGCAACGCCAGGGTTCACGACACTGAAATTCTAAATGAGAATGATTTCAGGGAGCTGCTTACATTCCCTTAGGAACGGGGACTGCCTTGCCCGAGATGGAATACTCGATGGTGATGGGAACACCACCCCCCAATACACCACCCCCGCGGGTGATCTCCTTGGGCTCCTTGAGCTTCTCGCGCTTGAGCTTATACGAAAAAACCTTGCCGTTCTCTCCGCGGGTGGTCTCTTGAATGGTGACGATGAACGTGCACTGACCCCTAATCCTCTTTTCGCGGCACGCCTTACTGAAACCTTTCCTTGCCGCCGAAAAAGGAGTTTTAGAAACATAGCGACCTCCATCTGATGGGATAGAAGTCTTCTTGCCACCTTGTCCTGGCTTGCGGATATCAATAACAGTGAATGATCGATCGGTACTCTCCATTTCTCTTTACTCTACTTGGACATTATTTTTCAACATCATCCCTGTAAGTTCACCGGTCGGTTCCTTTATATTTGCGAAATTTGGAGGGTTGGTGACCGCAAAGGGAGCCTCTGGAACCCGGATGGGTGCACCCTGGATTATGTAGAGGGATCTCGTCCTGTCATAGTAGATAATCAGAAGTAAAAGCAAGACTGCGATAATAAGAGTCATTCTTGTAATTACTTTATAATTTTTGTCAGTGCCTCGCCCAAGGTTTTGTCAAAATTTACATCCTCTTTGGTCTTATTTTTAGTTTTGTTCCCGAGGGGTCTCGCATTTCCCACGGGAGCCACGAGGGGTGCCGCACCTAACGTGGCGTTCCTTGTCACAAGATTGCCGTTGTTTTTCGCGAACCCCGTGCTGGTGTTGCCAAGATTAACACGATTGCTACCGGCATTCACGTTGATCTTTGTTTTTGGTGTCGGTTCCGCTTTCGCAACTTCGGGTCTTGGTTCGCGATTTCCGCGTTGGGTGAGGACATTCTCGTTGGCATTGATGACCACCTGTTCTGCATTTCCGAGGACCGTCTTGAACTTATTTTCCGCGACTGGAACTTCCGCGCGGGTCTCGCGAACGGCGCCAATATTTTCACGGACCTCGGGTGTCACGGGGCGGATGTTTTTGAGCTTGTTCTCCACGCGATTCAGGTTCGTCACCTGATTGATGTTGCGGTTGAGGACGTTCATCTGGGTTCTCTCGGCTTCATTGAGACGGGGCTTCGCGGCGAGTACGTTCCTCTGGTTCTGCATCTGGCGCAGGTTGGGTTCCCTGTTGGGTTCCCTGTTGGGTTCCCTGTTGGGTTCCCTGTTGGGAGCAGTAACTGGCGTACCGCCGAAGATTCCCGAAGCGATGTTGGCGACCCTGGTGGCGACGACCTGTCTGACATTCTCCTCCGGAACTTTATTCTCCTTGGCAAAAATCTCGATCGCATTCTTGGGAGGGACCATAACACCTGCAATCATCTGGCGATTAGCCTTCTTGACTGAAATGAACTTGTAACCCTGAACAATGAGTTTTTTGAACATGGGTCCATCCTTAATTATCCTACGACCGGTGAGCGGGTTGACCACCTTGAGTGGCTTCTTGGGAGCCTTCCCCTTGGCAAGCTTGATATCTTTCAATTTGATACCTTCCTTGGCAAGAGTCTTTTTGACCTTCTTGATGGCCTCACGTTTGGCTGAAGCAGGAATGTTCTTAGCCATATCTACTATTTGGTTACATTTTTTTTGATGTTTTTTATACTTCTGATTGTGTTTATTGTTTTCTTGTGTTTATTAATATTTCCGCGCATTGGATTTACAACGGCGAATAGGAACTTTTTACTTGTTTTCGACCTGAATACTTCGGATAGCTGAGTACTTTCTATTGAGTTAATTATTAGTGTTTTTGATGCATTAACTTGTTTTTTAAGATTTTCCAACGCTATTGAATAACCTTTAAAATTATTCTTACTATTTAAGTTTTTTAATATTTCTAATGTCGTATCATTTTTGTTTATTACATTTTTCACTGAGGCAAAATCTCGTGGATTGAACACTGTTTTTAATTCTTCGAGAGAACGTGTGATGTACAAACCTTCAAAACATCGCTTTGTCATCTCGAACATGTATTTTGCTACGGAATATTCTTTTATTTGTGGAGCGCTTGCTATAAACTCTTGCACTACATCGGGTCGATTTAATATAGCTATTTTTGAATTCGGAGTTTGCATCATGCGAGTAAAAGTTTCATCTGGTGATGCTTTTATAAATTTACATAAATTAATTAATACAAAAATATCAAAAATTGTTTCAGGTTGAATTTGTTTAAACATTGTTTTTATTCTGTCATCTTCAACTTTATTAATATCTTTTATTACTTTTCCGACAATACTTGTTTCGTCTTTTTGTGATCTTTTATTGAATGATTTTATGACATATTGTGATAAATCACTCAGACCTTGTAGTGACGTTTTTGAACCTGATATTGTTTGCAAGTATGATACTGGGGTTCCCATGTGTTCAAATATATTCATTCCAAAACAAGCCATGGACATTGCAATTGGACTTTCGTTTCCACAGAGATCTACAATATTTAATTTACTTACACCTTTTCCCAACGGACCTTTTAAAAGTGTATTTCCTCCTTTGATTGGTGGAAGAGTATATACAACATGGGCGCGCGAACTTTCGGGATTAAAAGGCGTGGGGCGGATATATTTTTGTACATAATCGGCATATGTCGTATCTCGCTCGGAATATTTTTCCGAAATTAAAATCCGAGTTTTATTTGAACTGTCCATAAATACGTCAAATATTGGTTTAAAAACGGAAACTTTTTGAGTTCTGAAAATGCCGGCAACCTTTTTATTAATTTTAACTTTTGTCACGTATTCATAAAGCGAATCTACTAGTGTTGTTTTGCCCGAACCAGTCACACCGAGCATAAATATATCCAGTTCCTTTTTTGGTGGATTTTCAAATGGCACAAGTATTTGATTAAATATATTAGGACTTATTGCTCCAGACTGAACGCGAGCAATCTCAAATCCTTCATTGTTTAATGCACCGAACGTGGCATTGTTATTGTTTGTTGATTGATTTACAAACAAAACTATTTCTGGTAGATTGAATATTTTTTCAAGAATTGGTTTAATACTTGAATTAAAATTATTATAAGTTGGGGTTTTAAGCCACGATTCAAGTTTATTTTTATTTTTAATGTTTACAGAATTATTTTTCGTAGATTGTATAATTTGTATAGCTCGCTGGACAAGACCTTTTCTTGCGTTATTAGATGAAACATTATTAACAACAAATGTGTTTAACCAGCTATTTAATTGTCTTACATTAATCTTGTATTTTTTCGCAACAATGGTTTTAGCCGAATTAATATTGACTTCATTCAAAAGTTTAGAATTCTTCAACCTGACTAAAAGGTTGCGATAGTCCACGAGCGCGTTTCTATATTTCGACGCAACCGTGGAACCCTTTGGCGGAATAACGTTGTTGGGTTTCAACTTATTCAACAACGTTATGACATTATTTGTTTTTTTCTGAACATTGTTCAGCTTGGCGGTTTCAGCCATTACTATTATTTGAAATCATTTTATTTTTTAGAGGGGTAAATCGGTAATGGAAGATTTTTGCCAAAACGTTCCGTTGTTTGTTTTGCCCATAGCGTTTTTTTAGGAAACTTTTCTTTTGGTAATTTGTTTACGAAATAAATCAAACCAGCTTTAAGTCTATCATTGTTTTTTAATCCAATATTGCCGAGCTTTTGTAATATTGCGTTATTCGTAGGGATACTTGAGTTTTTTTTAAGTGTGTTAATGTAGCTTTCTATTTTTTCTTTATCGGCGTCACTCAGTTCGCTACCTACTGAGCCGCCGGGACGTTTCCCTGGCTTTTCTTGGCAATGACTGCGGCAATGACTGCGCTGGCGTAAGCATTGACTGCTGTGGTCTTATTATTAGCAGTACTATACGCATTCTTGGCTGCACTGACTGTGTTGACTGCTCCGACATTTACACTGTTGGCATAAGCATTGATCGCATTGGCGTAAGCACTGACCGCGGTGGATTTATTATTAGCTTTATTATACGCATTCTTGGCCTTATTATACGCATTCTTGGCAGCATTAGGTGGGGTGTTGGCGGGGGTGTTGGCGGGGGTGTTGGCGGTGGCGGGGGTCTTCACCTTTTTAGCCGCATTCACGGCATTGATCAAGTTGATAATTGCCTTATTGAAGTTCGCGGCCGTTTTAATATTACCAGCCAACCTGCGATTACTATTTCTTCGGGTTTTCACCAAATTCTTAATTTCAGATAGAATCTTGATCAAAATTACCCCACGTGTAGGTGCATTTGTACTTCCCGTAAATTCCTTGACCTTGTTCAAGTTATTAGCAGCACTCTTATTAGGTGCTCTATTATTTCCGTAATTTCCAAAAGCGGAACTCAAATCGATTTTTGAATTAGAGTTCTCAAGTGTGGTTGCCAACACAGCACATTTTTCGCCAATATCAGTAAACCTTGTATTCGCTGCCACTTCCGCCGCATTTTTAAATGCTGTCACGAACTGTGATTTATTTTTTGCGTTAGCAACATTAAGTTTATTCAAGTTTGCGTTGTTGTTAGTTACAACAGCGTTTCCACCAGCGTTTTCCATTTATGATACTGGAGATTTTTATTCACCCTGAGAATTCTATCTAGCCTTTTCAATTTTATTTATAATATTTACTGTATTCTTATTTAATTTTACTCGAGAATTCGCAGGTTTTATGGCCTCAATAATTTTGTTAATGATCACTGCGCGGGTGACCTGATTAGCCGGAAGAGCGATGAAATCCTTGACCTTCTGTGGGAGTTCACGGTAGACATCCTGGTTGAATTTTTTATTCAGGAAGCCAGGGTCATTGAGGGACAGTATAGCATCACGCAGAGGCAAAAGATCGGGAACCTTCAATTTTGTCAATTCATTCGCAAGTGCGTTACGAGTCAAAAACTGAGGTGTCTTTACTCTAGGGACTTCAGTCGGTTTCCTTTCCCGCTCGAAACGCAACCTTCTCTCTAGGTTTTCCTTCTCCAACTTTCGTTCAATCTCTGCTTTGAGAGCATCTTTGTTTTTGGCTTGAGCCATCCTTACAAGTGTTAAAGAAAAAAGACACCACCTGAGAAACATGGCGACCGTTGCTCATCAGATGTTCCATGCCTTTGAGGATACCTACAAGACCTACAAGGATGGTAAGGATGTCGAGATGGAGATACGTCTAGGCAGAAAGCACATGAACGGTATCTTCGACACCAACATTCCTCAGGCTCAATGGTCCAGTGTGAAGAATGGATTGGACATGTACACCGAATGGGAGATGACGGATCATCAGAAGTTCATGGTCTTTCGTGGAAAGAAGGGTGTGCGTCTTACCGAGGAACAGGACACAGGTGAACGCATCTGCGTCCGGAAGATTACGCGGGAGAATAAGGATTTTCCACTTGATGTTTGGTGTGTTCGTTTTGGGGTCTCTGTGGAGAAGCCCATCAAGGAAGCCGACCATCCCGACGAGTTTGACGACACGCTCGAGAAGGAGCGATGGTCTTACGTTCGCAAGAATCTGCGGATAGACTTGACGATCGTCACGCCTACGGACATGGATGCCGAAGAGCCTATGCATCAGATTGAGCTTGAGATTTTGCCACCCTACACGGACGACCGGGACACGCTTTTCAATCAGATGTATAAGGTGTTTGACATATTGAAGCTTATGCAGTCGCAACCATAATTCCACCCAAGGCCACCAAGACCACACCAATGAACTTCGCGAGTGTGAATGATTTCCCAAGAAACATGAACGACAGAATTGTGATCGGAATGGTGTTCAGGGCGAGCATGGCTCCGACGTAACCTGGGTTAGGAGAATAGGTCACTGCATTTCTGTAAAGAAAGAGGGTCATACTTCCAATGATAGTGGACAGGGCTAGAAGACCTAGGTGATTACTTTTCATGGCTTTCAGGTCGTTCTTCTTGTGCATGTAAAGGAACAAGACGAAAATCAGATAGAAGGGCAAAGCGAATAAGATAGTCTCGTGGGCCGACATTCCTTCGCGAATAAGTTTCGAGACGATGAAGTTATTTGCCACCGAGAACAAAACGGCGAGTAGCGAATACCCTATCCAAAGTTCCATAACTATAGTTAGTCGAGAAATTGATATTGACCGAAGTCTGGACCCTGGGGCGGTTGCTTGGACTGACCGAAGGAGGTCTGGGTGGCATTCCAGACTAGACCAAAATTATTATTCATGAAATATACCATTTTTAAACGTAAAACACACACACACGTGTTTCCTTTCATAGCACCTTTACACAAGATATCATTAATGTTCCCGTCAGCGTCCTTGGACAGAGTGTCCTTGTCTATCTTCACGCGGAACCTATTTTCCTTTAGATTGCTGCGAAACATGTTCTGAATCTGTTCGCGACCCATTTCTTTTCCGAATATATCCATGGCATTGGAGCAGACATAATCGACTATGTATTTTTCAATTTTGGTTAGCCAATCCATAAACATCTTGGAACGTTCGCTTTCATGTATTTCAAGTTCCAGGTTGTACTTGGGTGCACCATAATCGGTTTCGAAGCACGAGACTCCGAATGGACAGCGAAACTTTGGTATCTGCACGTCCGGTCCTTTAATGAAAATGAATTTAGAATCATCAGATCCTTCGATGATAAAATCAGAAGCAGTTGTTTCGTTAAACAACATATCATTTTAAAGAGAAGCATCTCTTTAATTATACAAATGACCGTGGTAATCGATGGAAACATTGGAGCGGGCAAGACAACACAATTGGATATGCTTGCGTCCAGCGGTCTCAAAGTTCGCAAGGAGCCTGTCCAGGACTGGCCGGTGGACAAGTATTACCAGAAACCACAAGATTGGGCGTTCCTGTTGCAGGTTGCCATTCTCGAGTCCAATATGTTAGAGGAGGGGGTCGCGGTATACGAGCGAGGGCCGATCCCCGGGAGGATGGTCTTTTGGGAGGACTTGGTGATCCGCGGCGAGATAAAGCGGATCGAGGAGCACTACTGGTACGACAAGTTATGGGAGCGAATGAAGTGGTATCCCAAGAAGTACATATTTCTGAACGTACCCCCGGAGATGAGTCACGAGCGTGTCAAGGCACGTCATCAGAAGGGCGACACCTTCATCACCTTGAAATCGTTGCAGGATCTTTATGCCCGATACATGAAAATGCTCGAGACCATTGGAGAACACTGCGAGGTCCATATCATTGATGGAACTAAACCCATAGACCTAATTCACGCCGAAGTACTAAAAATTATTCAGGATGACAAATAGTATAGGATGGTCACGATTAACACCATGGACCTGTTCGAACTCGCGCGCCAAGCGATGGAAGAATCATTCCCATCGGTTGGAGCAGAGACATGTGACGTGTCAAAGTGCGTGCACTGTGGCGGAAAGATGCTTGAAAATTTTGAAACCGAGTTGGTATGTAGTCAGTGTGGTATTGTGGACGAATCTCGCGGAAGAATTGATCAAGGTGCCGAGTGGAGTTCATGCGTGACCGACGAAGGCGCCAAAGACGGGTCGCGTGTTGGGATGGCACCGAACCCACTTTACAACACGTGGGGAATTGGATCAAAGATGGGCAAGACAAAAGGGATGTCAGTTGCGCAAAAGCGTATGGCCAAGATTGACTTTCATATTTCATCCAACCACAAGGATCGTGCGCTTCACCAGTCGTACTTGGATATCCAAGAATCGTGCGCAAGGTTGGGTATATCCCCGAGTACCATCGAGTTGGCCAAGGTATTTTACAAGCGCATCAGCACCAAGGGCATCACGCGCGGCGTGGTCAGATTAGGGATGAAGGCAAATTGTGTTTACTACGCATGTAAACGCGAAGGCGTTCCTCGGACTCTGCACGAGATTGCCGGGGCCTTTGGTGTCGACCCAAGGGACATCAGCAGGACATCGAACAAGTTCCGCGACTGTCTTGATGAAGAGGACACAGAAGAGCGCGTGACGATGGCGAGTGACATGATTCCTCGGCTCATGAACGAGATTGAATCGACCGCGAGTAGAAAACACGTGTACGGTATTGTGAATTTGTGTAAGCGCATTGAAAAAAATATTGAATTCATGGGTAAAGTAAGTAGCGGAGTTGCGGGTGCATGTATCTTGTATTCCCTTGAAGATGTAGACATAGAAAAGATAAAGGATGTCACGAATGTCTCGAAAATAACGTTGTCAAAACTAAAACAAAAAATTGAGATGATAGAAAAGGTTATGGTATGGACGGATGGTTCATGTATTGGAAATCCGGGTCCCGGTGGCTGGGGGGTTTTTATCAAGGACGGTGAGAATACATACGAACTTTCACAAGGGGTCAAGGAGACAACAAATAATCGCATGGAAATTCAGGCTGCCATAGAAGCGGTCAAGTGGTTGAATAGCAAAAAAATCGACAAGGGTGCAATTATCCACACGGACTCTAAGTACGTCAAGGATGGCATCACCAAGTGGATGAGTTCTTGGGTCGCCAAAGATTTCAAGGACATCAAGAATGATGATCTATGGAGAACTCTCAATGAAATAAATTCACCCACGATCGAGTGGAAATGGGTCAAGGCACACGCCGGAAACGTCGAAAACGAAAAGGCAGATCAACTTGCGCATAATCAAGCACTTAAACAAAAACAAACATTAATAAACTAATGGAACGTCCGTCATTGTGGATTTCTACTCCTTGTTACGGGGGTCAGGTTCTTCGAGAATTCAGTACCTCAATTTTAAATCTTTATAAACTTTGTATACAACATAATATAAACATAATTTTTGATTCTATGGAAAATGAGAGTCTTATTCCACGTGGTCGTTGCGTAGCTGTGGGACGTTTCATGCAGCTTCCAATGGCAAAGGCATACACGCATTTCATGTTTATCGACGCGGACATTGAATTTCAACCAGAGTCCGTGCTCCGACTTTTGTTTTCGGGACACGAGGTTTCCGTGGCGTGCTATCCAAAGAAATACGTGAACTTTCAAGGCGCCAAGAACGAAATCACGCAAGGCGGCGACCGCCCACCGGAGATGGCGTCGGCGGACCTTGTTGTGAATCTTGGAAAGACGAGTACGGCAGTCGTGAATGGATTTGCCGAGATCCTAGACGGACCCACCGGATTCATGATGATCAAGCGAGAGGTATTCGAGAAGATGGAAAAGCACTACCCCGAACTTCACTGCAAGAATGATCACGCAAACAGAGATTTTGAGTTCTATCCGGCTCTATTTGATTGTATGATCTGTCCGGTGACAAAAAGGTATCTTTCAGAGGACTACGCATTCTGTCGCCGGTGGCAGCAGATGGGAGGAAAGATTTATGGCGACACGAATACGATTCTTGGGCACGTTGGAAATCTCACATTCAGTGGGACGATGGGTCATCGTATTAAAAGAGTTAGTCCAGTAGATTAGAAATGTGGGGGTTCGTTGTCGTTGACGTGAATCACCAGATTGCAGTAAGAACACTTAGCGTCTTGATTGGGTTGACAACTCAGCTAACCAAACAAGGGGTTCCGTGGGAAGTGAACTATTCGTCAAATGATTCAGAAGACAAACGTGGTTGGTTTATACAGGGACTCAAAAAGTACGACACATTGGTATTTCTTGATCACGGGACGTCATTTGATTTAAGACCTCTTTTGGCCACCCCATGGCAGCAGGTATGTTCTATGTTGATCGTACCGTCTTTCAAGAAGATGATCGATTGGGACCGTTTTAAAGAAACGTGCACACTTGAAATTGAAGAACCCCTTGAACAGCGTGCGCTTGCATTTGACACCGAAGTGAACGAAAAGAAACCCATCCCTGGACCCGGGACACAACTTTACCCCGTTACAAACTCAGACGCCCGTGTTTTTCTTCTGGATTGCAAACAGGTTATTCGCAAGTTGAAAGACAAGAAAGGAAATTTTATTCAGGTTCCTTTGAAGTCCACGGAGTGGGTCAGATTTTTAAAGGAGCGCGGTGTTCAGATTGCGGCAGCGGTGGACATCCCTTGTACGAATACGATCGCGCACAAGTGCGTTAGTGGTTTAGGGAAATCAAACGGACTTAGGATAGATGTTGCGTCACGTCCAATGGGTGATGCGAACCAAACCCCACATGTTCCCGGCGCCACAGCCAATATCCATTGAGCGCCAACATTTTACGCAGCTGAACAGTCATCCGTACGTGGTTTCTCCAAAGGCAGATGGAGAGCGCTTCTTGCTGGTCACCCTAGGTGATCGGTCTGTGCTCATCAATCGTGCTTTTGAAGAAACGGACGTCAAATTTAGATTCAAGAAAGATGCCCAAGAAGGTACAATCTTGGACGTAGAAAGGATAGGAAAAAAGATTCTAGTCTTTGATGCCTATCAGGTGAACGGTGAAATTATCAAAGACCAACATTTGGATGAACGACTTCACAAGGCGACTATCATTGTCAAGGGCATCCTCAAGACTTCCAGGGATCCATTCAAGATCGAAATGAAGCCGGTTTTTGAGAGAAAAGATGTAGACAAGGCCATCACGACGGACTTTGGCTACGAGACCGACGGAATCATATTCACACCCAAGGATGAACCGGCTCGTGTCGGGACTCACGAGACCATGTTCAAGTGGAAACCGCTAGAGAAAAACACCGTCGACTTTCAGGTGGTTCCTTCTATTAGGGAGATGGAATATGGATACGACCTATATGTTCAGGAACGCGGAAAACTCATCTGCGAAGCCAGAGTACCTCGGGTCTTGGTAGAATCTCACTGGATACCTATCATGGACTGTGGCAAAGGTCAATGTCTTATCTTGGAGTGTGAATACATCCAAGGCGATCCCAACTTCTGGCGTCCCGTAGGTATCCGCAGGGACAAGACGATGCCGAACGCCCGAAGGACCTTTCAGAGGACCTTGGTGAACATCGAAGAAGACATCCAGTGGAACGAGTTTAAATAAATTGTTAGTAGTTTATACACATGGAGCCGATCCTTGTTCCGAACCCATCTCGCTTCACAACATTTCCCATAAAGTATCCAGATCTATGGAAACTGTACAAGAAGGCTATTGCTTCCTTCTGGACCACGGAAGAGGTTGATCTTTCTGCCGACATGAATGATTGGAATAAGATGAACGACCAAGAAAGATATTTCATCAAACACGTTCTTGCATTCTTTGCGGGTTCGGATGGTATCGTGATGGAAAATCTCAACTTGAACTTTGCCTCGGAGGTCCAAATTTCCGAAGCCAGATCATTCTACAGTTATCAAGAGTTCAACGAGTCCATCCACGGGGAGACCTACAGTCTGCTCATCGATACCTACGTCGACGACCACGACGAGAAGACCAAGTTGTTTAAGGCGATCGAGACCATCCCGTGCATCCAAAAGAAGGCCGAGTGGGCGATGAATTGGTTCAACAGGGATCGACCATTTGTCGAGAGGCTGGTGGCGTTCGCATGTGTCGAGGGCATCTTTTTCAGCGGTGCCTTCTGTGCCATCTACTGGCTGAAGAAGCGCGGACTTATGCCGGGTCTGTGCTTTTCTAACGAACTCATCTCGCGGGACGAGGGACTTCACTGCGACTTTGCGGTGGCGCTTTACCACCACCTCGAGCAGAAGCCGTCCGCCGAGCGTATCCAGGACATCGTGCGGAGTGCGGTTCACATCGAGACCGAGTTCATCTGCGACGCGCTTCCGTGCAGACTGATTGGGATGAATTCCGATAGCATGACCACCTACATTCAGTTTGTGGCGGACAGGCTATTGAAGCAGTTTGGTGTGGCACCCATCTGGAACGCGAAGAATCCGTTCGATTTTATGGAGATGATTTCACTGGAAGGCAAGACTTCATTCTTCGAGAAGCGGGTCAGTGAATACAGCAAGATGGGCGTGGGAAGTGACGCCAACAAGTCCATCAGTTTCGAAGACGACTTTTAAAGATGTCCCTTGCAATCGACCTCAAGTGTGGCACAGGAAAGGGTGTCTCGTTGTCTAGTGCGACATTCAGGACGTCGCCATTGTCCCCAGTGTGTTCAAATGAAAAGCAAAGGATTGCCTTGCAGAGGTACTCCAGACCCTTTTCCTTTGGATTTCTAGAAGGCTTGAGTTCAATCAGGTTGGCTTCGAGATATTGTCTGAACACGGTTCGGTCTTCCATTTATTTAATTTAAATCCATATCTTTAATAAAGATGCTTTTGTACATTCTTGGTCTAGCGTTACTTGTCTTACTTGCGATCGTCCTCAACGACCCGATGGATCCCGAGGAACTCGCGAGGTTCTACGCTCCCAGGAAGATTATGAATTGGGATAGCCGGGCAATCATTGCTCCTCCTATGATCACGGGTCCACCTGAAATCATGGAGGCGTACGTCAAGAATACCACCAAGGAACTTCTGCCAAAGAGACGAGTCAATCATACAAACGGTCACACGATCATCGAGGGTGTTCCTCAGATATCGGTGCCCATGCGCAAGGTCTCGGGCTATGTTGATCCAAGCGATCCCCCGCCGCTCCCTGGAATCAAAATAAGGGACGCCAACGGTCTCGCGGTCATCGAGGGGACTCCGCAGGTCGTCTTGCCTCCAGGGGTGCCTCCGGTGGTGTACGGACTTTCTCTCAGGTAATATTAATAATGTTTCTCTACGAAGACTTCAGTTTGATTGTCATAGTGGCGCTGATCTACGGTTGGCTCTACAGCAGGATGCCCAAGGACTCATTTGGATTCGCCAATGTCTTGGACCCCTATTACTTCAGTTTCAGTACAATGTCTACCGTTGTTTACGGGGACTTCTTTCCTAGTACCACGGGTTCAAAGTTGTTGGTGATGTCCCAGCAGATGCTTGTGATGACCGGAATGGTTGCACTTTTGTCCGTTAGGTTATTAAATAAATGAATTTATATATAGTTATATGAATAAACATATTTATCGCCCAAATCCAGAATGTGCGATAGGTAATCTTTCATTGTTGATGGGCACACATGCAATGAAATGTATAATGAACAATGTTCAGCCAATGTTTCACTGTGACGTAGACCTTTATGGACGATCTGAAATTATTTCAATTCCGAACAAGACGGACAACGATGTCCCGATTGATAATGGGGTTGGTCACGTGAATGGGTTTATTCACATGCAGTTTCCTGACATAGGAAATATGATGCGTCAGATTATAAAGCCAACTTCAAAATTGGAGGAATTGATGAATGAGCTTAGACCCGAGATAAAGGATTGTAAGGTTGGTTTTCATATTCGCCGTGGAATTCTTGCCGAAGATTCTAAAAAATTTGCATTTCACCCATTTGCTTCACAGGAAGCTATTGACGCTATGATTACAGAAGCAAATCGTTTGGACGTGCCTGTTTATATTTTGAGCGATTCCGACAGTACAAAAGAATATTTCAAATCAATGGTCCCAAAGGCCGTTTCACTGGACGTGGAAATTGGATTTACTTCGGATGAACATTCACAGAAAAAGGAGGTCGAAAACGAAGAACTTCACAAAAAGATGAATAGTTTTGCGGAATGGTTTTTATTGTCAGAGATGGACACGATTTACATGACGAGTGGAGGTATTGATGAGAATATGGATGCAAAAGCACCTCATGGAATCACGTCGACGTTTGGTTATTCGGCGGCTCTTTATGGAGGTAAAATTCCTCATTATGTTTTTAACGACGGAGTAATTTTCTATCCAGAACGCAAAGACAAAATAGATAGCAAGCGTTATTTTTGGTCTGATCCAGGACTGGTGAGATGAAATAAATTAAAATAAGATATTAGTGAGATGATCACGCTTCAGCAGATCGATATGTACAGCGGTGTCTGGTACGAGCAGGCATCCATGAAACGAGGTTTCAATGCAGAGGGTCAGATGGACTGCATTGGAACTCGTGGAATTTACAAGCAAATTAGCAAGGACGCTCCGGTTTTGGAGGCTGACACCAAGTGTCGCCACGGAAGTTCGACCGCACCCCTGACCGGCATCAAGGGCAGGGTGGATTGTTCGACGACGCCGTGCAAGTTGACGTTCCCGATCCTTCCATGGATTCGCGCGGAGTATAACATCTTGGCCACGGACTTCGGACGTTTTTCCATCGTGAGTGCCGGACCTGACTTCATTCAAGTCTATTCGCGGAAGCCATGTCTAAATCCAAAGGAGCGTACTGCACTCAAGGAGATGGTAAAGAACTTTGGTTACGACCCTAACGATCTCAGGGACACGCCCACCGAATGTGAAGTTAACGACCTTTTAAACATTTAATTATAAATAAATTAAATGTCTCTTTACTGTAATTTTAAAAATGACAATGATGTTCTTGTTAAGTTAATTGATCATCAATTTACAGCTAATTTTTGTTTGAGGGATAATCATGAAGTCATGTTTAGAAGAATTAATACATTTTTGATTAATAATAATATAATAAAGAAAAATATAATTGATCTTGGTGCATGGATAGGCGATAATTCAATTCCTTGGGCAAAAAATATAAAAGATATTGTTTATGCCATTGACCCTTCATATGATAATTGTGAATACATAAGAAGCACATGCAAAATAAATGAAATAGAAAATGTTTCTGTTTTACAATATGCTATAAGTGACACAAATGAATTACTTTCTACAAATGAAAATTTACATCACTGTTCTTTTGTTTATAATAATCCAGGTAAAACT
>Ga0222714_10001586_pt1 | contig 25478 bp, 22 predicted proteins | sample C33_3DmetaG_FD_165048 | JGI IMG/M metagenome (GOLD analysis project Ga0222714, IMG submission 165048) | Estuarine water microbial communities from San Francisco Bay, California, United States - C33_3D | ecosystem: Environmental > Aquatic > Marine > Unclassified | place: USA: California...
CTGGTGCTGCAGGGGCACGATGCCGAAGCAGTTTCCGCACGCACCGTCCTCGGTGAGCTCGGCGACCGCGGCACGACGTCCTCCTCCGCGGATCGCGTTGTAGATGCGCAGCTCGTCCGGGTTCATTCCCTGGGCGAAGACGGAGCGCTCGCCCTCGAGGCGCTCGAGCTCGCTCCTGGCGTCCGCGCGCTCGGCGATGAGCGCCTCACGCCGTGGCTCCAGCACGCGAAGCGCCTCGGCATGGGCCTCCTCGAGTTCGCCGAGCCGCTGCTCGGCCTTGCCCAGCTGATCGATGAGACCGAGCGCTTCCTGCTCGTCGTTCTGCAGCGATCGCCGCACCATGTCGAGCTCCGCGCTGACGGCGGCCTCCTCGCGCAGATTGCGAACGGATCCGAGACGCTCCTCCAGCCGCCGGAGGCGGTCGCGTCGATCCACGGTCGACGACTCCAGGCGGCGTTCCTCGAGCTTCATCTCCTTGAGACGGTTTCGCGTCGTGTTCAGCTCGCCCTCGAGAACGAGCGCGGGCTCCTCGACTTCCTCGAAGCGCGGGTCGAATTCCGCGATCCGCTGACGCGCCTCGTGAATGCGTGAGTCGAGCTTCTGGAGTTCCTTCAGGGCCGTCCGGTGCTGCTGCGTCATCTGTCAGACTCGTTCGGGTTTTGATCGACCGGTACGCCTCGTCGCGGCGCCCAGTAGGTGGGGTCCAGCTCCCGGAGCTCCGCCGCCAGTCTGGCCTTGGCGGTCATCAGCCCGAGCTTCTCCCCCTCGTCCGCCGCGGCCTCGATGTTCCGCTGCACTTCCTGCACGCGCCGACGGAGCGCCAGGACACGGAGGCGGTTCACCGAGTTCGTGAAGATTTCCAGCCCGTGCTTGAGGTCCTCCGGATCGGCGAGGAACTCGTCGAAGCGCTGGGCGGCGACGGGGTCCATGGACGAGGGAGGGACACGCAACTCGGGGTCTTCGAGAAGCGCCACAAAGATGGCCCGGTGGTACGGATCTTCAAAGTCCTCGGGCGACACGAGCTCCGCGGCCCTCTCCACCCACTCCACTCCGCGCACCATGACTTTGAGGAGCTGACGCTCCGCGCCCATCTTGTGGATCCCGGACCGGGCGGACCGCCGCGGCGGGGCCGGACGCCCGACGGGCTGCCGCGCGGGCTCACCCCGCCGGGCCCGCGTGATTTCACCTTCCAGGGTCTCACGACGTACCCCGGTGACTTCTGCGACGCGCGAGACGTAGATGTCGTGCAGGGCAGGATCCCGGGCCGCACGGAGCGTGGGCAGCAGCCGGTCGACCGCGGAACGCCTCCGCTCGATCGACTCGAAGAAGTGCCTCTGCTCGAGGATCTGGATCTTCCTCTCGAGGACGTCGACGGCGTCGTCGATGAGCGCCGAGAGTGCCGCAGGCCCCTGCTTTCGCACCAGGGTGTCGGGGTCCTCGCCGGCGGGGAAGGTGACGACCGCCGGGTGCATCCCCTCCTCGAGCAGGACGTCGCCGGCCCTGAATGTCGCCTTCAGCCCCGCCGCGTCGGAGTCGAAGAGGAGGAATACGCGGTTGCAGTAGCGTGACAGCAGGCGAGCCTGCTCGGGGGTGAGCGCCGTGCCGAGGGGCGCGACGGCGTGCTCGAAGCCCTCCGCCGCGAGCGAGACCACGTCCATGTACCCCTCGACCACGAGGGCCGACTCCTCGCGACGGATGGCGTTCTTGGCCCAGGACAGGCCGTACAGCGTCTGTCCCTTGTGATAGATGGGCGTCTCCGGCGAGTTGAGGTACTTCGGGCCCTCGCCCTCCAGGATCCGCCCGCCGAACGCGACCACCTTGCCGCCCAGATCCATGATCGGAAAGGTGATCCGACCGCGGAAGCCGTCGTACGGCTCGCGGCTTCGCTCGCTCTGCTTGAGCAGCCCGAGCTCGAGCATCCGGTCCTCGTCGAAGCCGTGCTTGACGGCGGTCTCGCGGAACCGGCGCCACTCGTCGGGAGCCCATCCGACGCCGAAGCGCTCGGCTACCTCCATGGAGATCCCGCGCCCCTGCAGGTACGCACGGGCCTTCGCCCCCTCCGTCTCGTCGAGGAGCTGCTCGCGGAACCAGGACTGCGCGAAGGCCGTGAGCTCGTAAAAGGGGCGGTTCGGATCCTCCTCCTCCGTCGTCCTGCGCACCTCGCGGATCTCCACCCCGGCACGGCCACCCACGTACCGGACCGCCTCGATGAAGTCCATGCCCAGCCGTTCCATGACGAAGCTGAAGACGTCACCGGACTTCCCGCACCCGAAGCACTTGTAGAAGCCCTTGTCCGGCGCCACATAGAAGCTCGGTGTGCGCTCTTCGTGGAACGGGCAGTTGGCCTTGTATTCGCGCCCGGCCTTCTTGAGCGACACCATCTCGCCGATGATGTCCACGATGTCCGCGCGGGTGCGGACCTCGTCGATGACGTCGTCGGGGATCATGCAGCGCCTCCGAACACGGCGACCGTCACACCGGCTCCACCTTCGGTCGGCCCGCCCATGCGATGCGTACGCACGCGCCCGTCCTCCGCCAGGATCTCGGTGACCCGTCGGCGCAGGGCGCCGGTCCCCTTCCCGTGAATGATCCTCAGTTCGGCGAGATCCTCGAACACCGCAGCGTCGAGCGCGCGTTCCAGCTCGAGCTCCATCTCGTCGACTCTCATTCCGCGCAGGTCCACCTCGAGGCGCACCTGCTCGTCCCTGGGGGGCCCCTTCCAGCCGCCGCCGCGCCGTGCCTCGCTCTCGGCCGCGACCTCGAACGGTTCGAGATCCGTCACGGGTACCTCGATGCGGAGCGCCCCGACCTCCACGGTGGCCCTGTCCCCCCGCAGCTCGGCCACGCGGCCCCGCGCTCCGGTGTCGCGGACGCGCACGGAGCCTCCCGGCTCGATCGTCCGGACGGTCGCCCGGGATCCGCGCGTCGGACGCAGCGTGCCCGACCGGTCGGCGTCCCGGTGGCGTCCCGCCGCCCTCTCGACCTTTCGCCGGGCTTCCCGGGCGGCGGTCTCGACGTCCTCGCCCTCCAACACCGCCGCGCGCATCGCGTCGATCGCGTCCTCGACCTCGGCCCGCGCCTCGAGCAGCAGTCTGCGCGCGTCGGCCCTCGCGCGACCCTCGGAGGTGCGCTCGGCCTCCTCGAGCGTGTGCGCGCGACGCTCCACGTCCGTGCGCTGGCGCTCGGTGCGCGCCCGCTCCGCGTCGAGTTCGTGCAGGAGCCTCTCGACTTCGCTCTCCCGCGCCTCGAGACGCTCGAGGAGATCCTCGATCCCGGCGGCGCCCTGGTCCCTGTACCCGTCGGCCCGGTCGAGGACGTGCCCGGGAAAGCCGAGGCGGCGGGCGATGGCGAGCCCGTAGCTGCGCCCGGGAAGACCTTTCACCAGGCGGTACGTGGGCTCCATGCGCGCGCCGTCGAACTGCAGGGATGCGTTCACGATGCCACTGCCCGGCGTGTCGAGCTGCTTGAGCTCGCCGAGGTGGGACGACGCGATCGTCGTGGCGCCCCGCGCCACGAGTTCTTCCAGAACGGCGCGGGCCAGCGCGGCGCCTTCCGCCGGGTCCGTTCCGGTACCCATCTCGTCGATGAGAACGAGCGAGCCGCCGTCCGCCGCGGCCACGAGGTCGGACAGGATGGCGAGGTGCGCCGAAAAGGTGGACAGGCTCCGCGCGATCGACTGTTCGTCGCCGATGTCCGCGAAAAAGCTCCGGAAGACCGGCAGCCGGGTTCCCGGCCCGACCGGAGGGGCCACGCCGCTCTGCGCCAGCGCCGCGATCAGCCCCGTCGCCTTGAGAAAGACGCTCTTGCCTCCGGTGTTCGGTCCCGAGACGACAAGGCAGCGCTCGTCCGGTTCGAGCTCGAGGTCGTAGGGCACGACCGGACCCTCCCCGGACTCGAGCAGGAGCGGGTGACGGGCCTCTCGCAACGCCATTCCCGCGGTCGTGTCGCGCACGATGGCCGGAACGGCGGCACCCCAGGCCAGGGCCGCGCGCGCCCGCGCGTGCAGGGCGTCGAAGTCCACGAGGGCATCGAACGCACCCGCGATCGCGTCACGTTCGGGGGCGAGGGCCTTCGTCGTCTCGGCGAGAACGCGTCGGATTTCCCTCGCCTCCTCGCGTTCGAGATCACGAAGGCGATTCATGGCCTCGATGGCGATCGGGGGTTCGACGTAGAGCGTCGCGCCGGTCTGGGACTCGTCGTGGACGATGCCGCCGACCTCGCCCTTCCCTTCCCGCCGGAGCGGCACCACGTACCGCCCGTCCCGGAGCGTGACCGACGCGTCCGCCACGACGAAACGCTCCGGGAGCGATCCGATGAACTTCTCGAGCATCCGCACGATGCGGGCGTGGGCTCCACGGAGCCGGTCCCGGATCTTCTTCAGTTCACCGGATGCGCTGCTGAGCACGTGGCCTTCCTCGTCCACGCACCGCTCGACGACCCCTTCGAGGGATCGGAGGTCGACGCACCGGTCCGCCACCGTGGCGAGCTCCGGGTACCCCCCTTCGTGCGCGCCGAGCTCGCGACCGAGCAGGCGAGACGACGCGAGAAGCCGGCCCAGGGCGTGGAGGTCGAGCGGCTCGAGCACCGCACCCTCGGCGCCCAGGTGGGCAAGCGCCGCGCGGACATCTGGGATGGGTCCCGGAGCCCAGGAGGGAGCTGCCCCCACGAAGCGCATGACGGCGGACACGCGACCGAGCTCTCGGGCGATGGCGTCCGGGTCGGTGCGGGGCCGGAGCGAGCGGACGCGCGCCTGACCCGCCTGGCTCGACGCCCGGAGCGCGACACGCTCGAGGACGCGCTCGAACTCCAGGACCTCGAGCGCGTGATCGTTCATATGCCGCAGGTCACCCGGCGAGCTCCTCACGCACGATCCGGTTCGCGTCCTTGCCGTCGTACCGCCCGCGGATGCGTGGCATCAGCTGCCCCATGAGCTGCCCCATCTGGTCCACGCCTGAGGCGACGATCTCACGCACGATGGCGCGCACCTCGTCCTCACCCATCGCCTCGGGAAGATATTCCTGGAGGACTGTCGCCTGGGCCTCCTCCTGCTCGGCGAGCTCCGGCCTACCCGCGCTCCTGAACTGGTCCGCCGCGTCCCTGCGCTGCTTGATCATGCGTGTGAGCACGAGCACCACCGCCTCGTCGTCGAGCGCCCCCACCGGCGGTTCGAGCTCCTTGTTGCGGATGTCGGAGAGGGCAGTCGAAATCACCAGCGTCCGGAACTTGTCGCGATCCTTGCGCGCGGCGTTCAGATCGGCCTGGAGACGGCTCTTGAGTTCGCTGGCCACGGGAGTGCGCACCTGGGAGTTTCGGGTCTCGTTCGGGGGATGGAGAAGCTACCCTTCGATCGGAGTCCGATCAATCAGGGGCCGGCTGGATCGCACCGGAGCGGATCCGTCCCGAAGCGGCATGGCCTCGCCCCGGTCCCCGGTGGAGGTTGGCGGAACCACCCATCCACGCACACCCGGAGACCCGCATGGACGTGATCGCCGGCGCCGCCGAACAGATTCTCGCCGCCCACCCCCACCCCGCCCTTCGCCTCGGGGAACTGCTCGCCCTCGTGGCGGAGCGCGTCGACCGCAGCCTCGGGCCCGAGCGACTGCGCTGCGCCCTCGAGGCCGAGCCGTCCCGTTTCCGCGTCATCGAGTCCTGGCGGACCCGATGGCCCACGCTCGCCCGGGAGTCGAGCGCGGCGGGCGATGCGTGGGTCGTCGCCCTCGCGGCCGGGGCGGCACCGGACGTATCCACCCCCGGCGGCACCGGCGCCCGAGGTCACGATCGGCACGGCGCCGCGACGGGGAGCAGAACCGAGCGGAGCGAGAGCGCCGCGCGCATGTTGCGCGAAAGCGTTCGGTGGATCGGCCGGTCCGTCGACGGGCGTTCGACGCTGGAGGTCGGGCGCTGGTATGCGATCGCACTGGCGGAGCGGGAGGCGCGACGCGCGCTGGCGCGGCGCGCGGCATGAACGGGCGAGCCGTCGGACCCGGCACCGCACGGTTGGCGGCTCGTCGGACCTCGAGCCGGCGAGGGCGCGCGTCGGCTGCCCCCCCTTCAGCCGGTCGTGCGCTCGAAGCGCCCCGATCGCCACGGACCGTCGGCGTCGACCTCGTGGAAGGCGAAGCCGGCTGCCTCGATCCGGGACCGGATGCCCTCCCATTCGAAGTCGAGGATGCCCGACACGATCAGCCATCCTCCCGGCCGAAGTGCCAGGGCGAAGCCGTCGAAGAGCGGCTCGAGAAGGCCGGCCTCGATGTTCGCGATGATGCCCGACACGGGCCCGTACGCCACGACGCTCTCCGCGGTCGCGAACGACCGGACAACCTCGACGCGGTCCTGGACGCCGTTTCGTTCGACGTTCTCCGCGAGCGCCTCGCACGCGAGGGGGTCGGCCTCGATCGCCACGACATGGTCGGCCCCGGTGCGCGCCGCGACGATGGCGAGTATCCCGGAGCCGGAGCCCACGTCCAGAAGTCGATCGTGCGGGCGGACCGCCCGGTCCATCAGGCGCACGCACCCGCGCGTGGTCCCGTGCTCGGCGGTCCCGAATGCCATCCCCGGATCGAGGACGATGACGACGTCGTCCTCGCGGGCCTCCAAGGGCTCGACCCACGAGGGATGCACGATCACCCGGGGGGTGAGTCGCCGCTCGCCGAGGCCCCGCTTCCACGTCTCGGCCCACTCCTCGTGGGGCTTCCACCCGTGCTCCAGATAGACCCGGCCCACCCCGGGCTCGTCGGCCAGCGCCGATCGCAGCGCTTCGAGAAACGCGTCCGGATCGTCCGGCTCCTCGAAGTACGCCACCTGCCAGGCACCCCGCTCCTCCGAGCCCCGCGCGCCGAGCGAGACGAGAAGGTCGGCGAGCAGCCCGGCCGCGTCGCCGGGGGTGGAGGAGCGAACGCGGACCTCGAACCAACGCCTGACGCCGCCGCTCATCCGCCCGTGAACGCCTCCTTCACGCGGGACCAGAACCCCTTGTGCGAGCCGCGGCGAATCGTGTCGGGCGCCGAGTGTTCGACCTCGGCGAGGCGCCGAAGCACCTCCTCCTGCTCGGAGGTCAGGTCGGTGGGCGTCCACACGACGACGCGCACGACCTGGTCGCCGCGCACGTTCCCGTTGAGCTCCGGGATGCCGAGGCCCTTGAGCCGGAGCGCCTCCCCGCTCTGAATGCCGGCGGGGATCTTCACGCGGGCTACCCCTTCAAGCGTGGGCACGTCCACCTCGCCACCGAGCGCGGCCTGACTGAAGGTCACGGGGAGCTCGTGGACCAGGTCCGAGCCCTCGCGCACGAAGCGCGGGTCGTCCTGGACCTCGAGCAGAACCACGAGGTCTCCGCGGGGGCCACCCCGCGGCCCGACGCTGCCCCTCCCACGGAGGGTCAGGAAGTTTTCCGACGTGACGCCCGCGGGTACCTCGACCTCGATCTCGCGCTCCGAGCGGAGCCGGCCGTCCCCCGAGCACGTCGGGCAGGGCCGTTCGATCACGCGGCCCTCGCCACCGCACGTCCTGCAGGGCTGCACGCTCACGAACTGGCCGACGATCGACCGCTGCACGTGCCGCTCTTCGCCGGATCCGCCACACGTGCGGCACGCGGCCGGGGCGCTGCCCGCCTCCGCACCGGAGCCCTCGCACGACGCGCACTCATCGAGGAGCGAGACTCGGATCGTCTTCGAGACGCCGCTGGCGACCTCCGCGAGCGTGAGCGGCAGGCGAATGCGCACGGTCTTGCCGCGGCGACTCGACGTGCGCTGTCCACGCGCGCTGCGGTGGGCGAAGAGATCTTCGAGGCCGCCGAACCCGGCGAAGCCGCCGAAGTCGCGCATGAAGATGTCGATGGCCTCGTTGAAGTCGAACGCGGCCCCGCCCGCTCCGCCGCCGCCTGCGCCGCGGACGCCCTGCTTTCCGTAGCGGTCGTAGAGCGCCCGCTTCTCGGAATCACGCAGGACCTCGTACGCCTCGGTGACTTCGCGGAACCGCTCCTCGGACTCCTTCGACCCCTCGTTGCGGTCGGGGTGGTGCTGGAGCGCGAGCTTCCTGTAGGCCTTCTTGATGTCCTCGGCCGACGCGTCGCGCGGCACGCCGAGAAGCTGATAATAGTCCGCCATCTGTTTCCTGTGGGTCACACGTCCGGGAGGGTCCGACAGCCGGGCGGCGGGCCCGGGTCAGCCGGCCAGCATGCGCGTGACCAGGGATGAAGTATAGTCGACGATCGTGACGACCTTCTCATAGGGCATCCGGGTCGGTCCGATAACGCCGATCACCCCCTTCAGGTCACCCACGCGGTATTCCGCGGTGACGAGGGTGAAATCCGCGAGCATCGACGCATCGTTCTCGGAGCCGATCGTGATGCGAAGATTTCCGGCGTGCTCCCGCGAGCCGACGGTCCTGGCCAGGAGGTCGCGCTCCTCCGTCAGGCTGATGAGGTGCTTGAGCTGCTGGCCACTCTCGAACTCGGGCTGCGACGCCAGGACGCTCGCCGGCCCCAGGTGCAACTGGGACGCGTCGAGCGAGCGGAGGTCAAAGAGTTCGGCGCTCGACTGAACGAAGATGTTCACCAGGTCCGCACCGCGCTCGTCGACGACCGAATCGCGGAGCCGGTCGGGCAGGGTGCGCCGGATCTCGCTGAGCTGCAGGCCCGCGAGCCGTTCATTGAGCGCCACCGTCACGACGACGAGCGTCTCGGACGGCACCTCCACCGGCAGATCGACGTAGACCGTGCGCACCACGCCGCCCCGGATCGTCGCGACCAGCAGGACCTTGCTGGTGGAGACCTTGATGAGCTCGAGCTTCTCGAGCACGGCCTCCTCGAGGGCGGGGGCCACGGCAACACCGAGTTCGTTCGAGATGAGGCTCAGGGCGCGAGTGGCGTGCAATACGAGTCGCTCCACCGCCGACGTACCAGCGCCCTCGAGTTCCCGCTCCAGATCCGCCCGATCCTTCGGAGAAGGTGCGAGCGGCTCCATGAGACGATCGACGAAGAATCGGTACGCGAGGTCCGTGGGAATCCGGCCGGCCGACGTATGCGGATGGAAGAGATACCCCTTCTCCTCCAGGTCGCTCATGGTATTGCGCACCGTGGCCGCGGAGACCCCGAGGTCGTAGACCCGCGAGACGGTCCGGCTCCCGGCGGGCTCCGCGGTGTCGACATACGTGCGAACCACGGCCTCGAGAACCTGCCGTTCCCGATCCGAGAGGTCGGTGCCGACCGTGTCACGTCTGTCGAGTGGAGTCATGGTCGAAGATCGAAATACCGCCATCGGCGGGTCAAGCGGTGTGCGGGCCGTCGCCCAGGTCGGCGTCTGCGCCGAGGACCTGATCGAGGTCCACCGTCAGTTCGTCGAGCAGCAGCCACCCTTCGGTCGTGAGCCGGATCGCGTCGCCGGCGCGCGCCGCCAGCCCGGCTGCCACCCAGCGGCCGAGGAGCGCGTCCGCGCGCCGGGGCAGCGATCCGATCGCAACACCCTCGGAGGTACGCAGACCGAGCCAGACTCGTTCCAGGCGGGTGGCCTGCGCTGTGAGATGTTCACGCTCGGCCTCCGGACTCGCGCCGGCCCCTACCGACTCCCGGTATTCGGTCCAGTCCCGGTGATTCCAGCGGCGCACGGGTGGCGCGTACGCGTGGGCGCCGTTGCCGAGGCCCAGGTACGGCCCACCGTGCCAGTACACCGCGTTGTGGCGGGAACGGAAGCCCGGGAGGGCGAAGTTCGACACCTCGTAGTGCTCGTATCCGGCACCCACGAGCACCTCGGCCGCGCGCAGGAACTCCGCGCGGTACTGTTCCTCGTCGACCGGCGTTTCGCGCCCCTCACGGACCGCCCGCCCCAGGGGCGTTCCGTACTCGACGGTGAGGCCGTACAGGCTCACGTGCGGCACACCGAGGTCGAGCGCGCGACCCAGGTCTTCATCCCAGGAACGCCCCAGGGACGCCGGAAGCCCGAAGATGAGGTCGACGCTCACGTTGCCGATGCCCGCGTCACGGGCCGCCCGCACCGCCGCCACCGGCCCTTCGGATCCGTGCAGGCGACCCATCCAGCGCAGCGCGGGCTCGTGGAAGGTCTGCAGACCCAGACTGATCCGGTTCACCCCGGCAGCGCACCACGACGCGGCGACGTCCGGGGTCAGGCTCTCCGGATTGGCCTCCGCCGTCCACTCGAACCCCGTGGCTCCGAGGCGCTCGCGTCCGAGCACGTCCGCGAGCCCGGACATCGCGTCCGGACCCAGGAGGGACGGCGTGCCGCCTCCGACGTAGAGCGTGTCGAGCGCGTCCGCCAGCTCGAAGAGCCCTTCCCGCTCCAGGAGCGCGACCTCGCCACGCAGCGCTTCCAGCCATTCCTCCGCACCCCCGGCACGCCGCACGCTGACCGCGAAGTCGCAGTAGAAGCAGCGCCGGGCACAGAACGGGGCGTGCACGTAGACGGACGCAGCCCGGGTGGGGGTGGGCGCGGTATCCCGAGCGGGTGCGGGCGGCGTGGTCACGCGGCCCTCCGGTAGCGCATCCCCGGGAGCCGTTCGATCTCTCCGTGTAGCTCCAGCGTGGTCAGGACGGCCAGGGCGGTGTCCACGGGAAGACCGCACCGGTCGGCGAGGTCGTCGGCTCCGAGCGGGGCGTCCGCGAGCACCGCCATGACCCGCGCCGCGACGCCGTCGCCGGCCTCGACATCCCGGTCGTCAGCGTCGTCGCGCTGACCGGTGCGCGCCCCGCCCCGACTCGCCGGCCCCGCGACCGCCTCCACGAACGAGGCGATGGACACCAGCGGCCGGGCTCCGTCGGCGAGAAGCCGATTGGAGCCGGCGCAGCACGCCCGTTCGATCGGACCGGGAACGGCCCACACGTCGCGCCCGAGGTCGAGCGCGTGATCGACCGTGATCAGAGCACCGCTCCGGACCCCCGCCTCCACAACCACGGTCGTCCCGGAGAGCGCGGCGAGAATCCGGTTGCGGCGGGGGAAGTGGTGTGGCGCGACCCCCGTGCCCGGGAGGAATTCGCTCACCAGGAGGCCCCGAGCCGCGATCTCTTCGAAGAGGCGCGCGTGCGCCCGCGGGTACGCGACGTCTGGACCCGTGCCCAGCACGGCGATGGTGGCCCCTTCGGCCCGGAGCGCCCCCGCGTGCACCGCACCGTCGACCCCCAGCGCCAGTCCGCTCCACACGCGGACGCCCGCGTGCGCGAGCGCGGCGCCGAGGCGCTCCGCGACGTCCCGGGCGCGCTCGGTGGCCCGTCGCGCTCCGACGACCGTCACAGCCACGCCTTCCAGAAGCGCGGTCCGGCCCCGGAGGAAGATCACGGGCGGCGGATCGGTCAGGTGCCACAGCGCCGAAGGGTACCGGGGGTCGCTCCAGGTGACCACCTCGATTCCCTGTCGCTCCGCGCGCCCGAGCCCCTCGTCGACGTCGCGCCGAAGCGTCGGGTCACGCCGCGCATGCGCGGCGGCACGCCCGGCGACGGCCGCGAAGTCCTGGTGCCGGGCGCGCAGCGCCGCCGCGGCGCTACCGAAGGCGCGCACAAGGGCCCGCACCTTCACGGGGCCCACGCCCGGCAGCCCGTCCAGCAGGAGGAGCTCGGCCGCCTCGCACCCGTCCGGCAGGGACGTGCCCACCCTACGCCGCTCCGGCGACGGCCGTGCTCAGGGCTCCCACCAGCCGTCGTCCTCCTCTCCCCGTTCGAGCTCGACCACCCGACGACTCGCTTCCCAGAGCCTCTCGAGCAGCGCGGAAATCCCGGCTCGGGACACCGCGGAGAAGGCGACCATGCCCAGCGCGCCCTCTGCCTCGACCGCAGGCGCGGTCTCGTCCGGTGGGAGCAGATCAGTCTTGCTCAGGCCCACGAGGAAAGGTGTCCGCGCAAGGTCGGGCGAATACGCCTCCAGCTCGGCACGCAGGCGGTCGTACTCCGCCTGCGGGTCCTCGGCATCCACGGGAACCATGACGAGCAGCACGCGGGTTCGCTCGACGTGCCGGAGGAACTGGTGGCCGAGCCCCTTTCCCTCGTGCGCGCCCTCGATGATGCCGGGGATGTCGGCGATCACGAACGTACGGTAGTCGGAGAGCTCGACGACGCCGAGGTTCGGCTCGAGCGTCGTGAACGGGTAGGCCGCCACCTTCGGGCGCGCCGCCGTCACGGCGGACAGCAGCGTCGACTTGCCCGCGTTCGGCTCGCCGACCAGTCCGACGTCCGCGATCAGCTTGAGTTCGAGTCGAACGCGGCGTTCCTCACCCTCCTCGCCCGGCTCCCACCGGCGCGGCGCCTGGTTGGTCGACGACTTGAAGCGCGCGTTGCCGCGACCGCCCCGCCCCCCGCGGGCGATCAAGACCGACTCCCCGTCGTTCAGGAGTTCGCCGAGCAGATCACCGGTCTCGTCGTCCCATGCCACGGTTCCGGGGGGGACGCGCAGCACGAGATCCTCACCCGAGCGACCCGTCCGGTTGCTGCCCTCGCCGTGCTGCCCGCGGTCGGCCCTGTACTGGCGACGGTAGCTGTAGTCGAGCAGCGTGGTGAGCTGCGCGTCGGCGAGAAGGACGATGTCGCCTCCCTTCCCGCCGTCGCCACCCGATGGGCCGCCGCGCGGCACCCCCGTCTCGCGTCGAAACGCCTCCGACCCCGAACCTCCGGTCCCCGCCGTAACCTCGATCACCGCGCGATCGACAAACACGGTCAACCTCCGGCAGTGGAATGGGAGCGAAGGTCGAACGAGGCCCTTACCTCGCCGACGACTTCGCCGAGCGTGTTGCGCACCTCCGGACGGCCGTGGCCCGCAAGGCGGTCGACCTCCGCGCCGTCGAGCACCCCGAGCGACACGAGCACGTGCACCAGCGCGACCTCCACGGCCCGCCTCCCTCCGTCCTCGACCTTGATGGCGAATCCGATCCCCTGCCCTCGCACCCCCCCGCCGTACACACCCTCGGCCCCGAGCTTCACGAAGACGCGGTCGCCGGCCAGGGCCATGACGTCGGTGCAGGTGCGGCCGGTACCGCCCACCATGAACGGGTGCGCAGTCATCGCCCGAACCACGGTACCCGCCGGTTCGCCCGCGTCCGCCGCCGCGACGTAACGGGCGAACGCGCCGGCCATGACGTCGAGCGGCGTGGCGAAGCACACGACCCCACAACCGTCGACAGCCGTGGGGATCCGGTCGGCGCCGAGACCGGACCAGCGCGCCATCTCCCGGGCCATGCGCTGCTGCACGGGGTGTCCGGCCCGGTGGTAGTCGACGGGATCCCACCCCATGCCCAGCGCCAGGGCGATCATCCCCGCGTGCTTGCCCGAGCAGTTGTTGTGGATGCGCTTCGGACGGTCCCCCGCCTCCACGAGCGCACGGGCGGCGGCCGCGGAATACGGAGCGTGCGGCCCACAGCGAAGCAGGTCCTCGTCGGCCCCCGCCTTCGCCAGGATGGACCGGGCGCCCTCGACGTGCCGCGATTCACCCTCGTGGGAGGCGCAGCAGAGCGCCAGCTCGGGCTCGGTCAGGCCGAAGCGGTCGGCCACACCCTCTTCGACCAGGGGCAGCGCCTGCATCGGCTTGGCCGCGGACCGGTGGAAGGTGAGCACAGAGGGCTCGCCCACCGAAGTCAGCGTGCGCCCGCGCGCGTCCTGAACCGCGACGTGCACGGCGTGGCGCGACTCGACCGTGCCTCCACGCACGACCTCGACCCAATTCACGATGGACTCTCCGAACCTGTCATCAGGGGAATGAAGCCGCCCGGCCGGGCCGGGAACATGCCGATCCGGGAACGAGCGTCCTCGAAGCTCGCGGGCGGTTACCGGTCCGGCGAGGGGTCGGGCTCCGCCGACCCCACCGCCTGAAGAAGTTCGGCCGGAGAGCCCGCCCCGCTCAGGATCTCCAGTGCACGCTGGAGCTGCCGGTCGTGTCGCTGGAGCTGAAGGAACGGTCCGATCTCGCCCCAGGCCTGGGTGGCGATCTCACGCTCGAGGTGATAGCGGACGAAGCGCTCCGCGTCCGCGAAGTCGACGGGATCGACGTCGACGCCCGAGTCGACGAGCGAGGTCTCGAAGTCGGCGAGCTCCGCGTCGGTCAGCGTGAAGCCGGCCGCGAGACCCGGGTGTTTCGCGACGTAGTCGACGGCGTAGTCGAACACCGCCACGGAGAAGCGTCCGGCACGTCGGAAAAGGCCCTGAACCCCGGTGACCTCGCGCGGCGCCAGCGTCTCCGGATAGACGAAGAGGTCCGGGGTGATCCCGCCCCCGCCGTAGATCGTGCGACCCGCGGCGGACTCGTACTCCGGCCGGCCTTCGATGGTGACGGGCAGCACGATCTGGCCGGAAATGGACAGGGTGTGCGACTCGAGGTCCGGCTCCCCGGAATGCTCCGCGTCGATGGACCGGCCGAGCGGCGTGTACCACTTGGCGGTCGTGAGTCGAAGGACGTCGCCCCCGGTGAGCCGGTAGAGGCTCTGCACGGAACCCTTGCCGTACGTGGTTTCGCCGACGAGGACGGCGCGATCGTGATCCTGGAGCGCGCCCGCGAAGATCTCCGATGCGGAAGCACTGGTCGCGTCGACGAGCATGACCACCGGCAGCCCGGGCCAGCGATCGGGACGGGATGCCGAATAGGTGTCGTTCTGGTCCGCGGCCCGGCCCCGGGTCTCGACGATTGAGCTGCCCGGCTCGAGGAAGAGGTCGGTCACGGCGATGCCCTGGTCGAGCAGCCCTCCCGGATTACCGCGCACGTCCACGATGAGCCCGCGCATGCCTTCCTGCTGAAGGGAGTCGACGGCGGCACGCATCTCCTCTTCCGAGGTCTCGAGGAAGGTCAGGAGCGGCACGTAGCCGATGTCGCCCTCGAGCATCGCGGCATAGGGCACCGCCTTGAGGCGAATGACCTCGCGGGCGATGGTGAACTCGATCGGCTCGTCGACGCCCGGCCGAAGCATGCGCACGGTCACTTCGGTGCCTGGACGCCCCCGCAGGATGTCGACGGCCTGGTCCGTGAGCATCGTGTCGGCGCGCACGCCTTCGATCTCCCAGAACTGATCGCCGGCACGGATCCCGGCACGGCCTCCGGGCCCCCCCGGAATCGGACTGACGACCGTGACGTAGCCGCCGCGATCGGTCACCTCGAGCCCGACACCCCCGTACTCTCCCTCGGTGCGGATGCGCAGGTTTTCGAACTGCGCGGCCGGCATGAAGGACGAATGAGGGTCACCCAGGTCCCGGATGAGGCCGTCGATGGCCGAATTGTAGAGCGAGGTCGCGTCGACGTCGTCGACGAAGCTCGACTCGACGCGATCCACCACCTCCTGCAGGACGCGTACACGCACGTACACGTTTTCCGCCCGATCAACACCCTGCTGCAGCAGCCAGCCGCCTGCCGCCACGGAGAGCAGCACGACCAGAATGGGCGCGGCCACGGTACGTCTCATGTCCTCTCGTCTCTCCACTGCCACGGGCCCGAAGCCCGCGGATCCACGACCACGCCCAAAGGGGCGCTCAAGAACGTGCTACCCCGAACGACCCCGGTCGATCGGTCCTTCCGCCAGGAAGGTCTCCGGAAACCGGGTGAGCAGGTGATCGCGAAGCCGCGCGTGAACCTCTTCGGGGGTTCCGCGCGCACTCACGACCTCGACCCGGGGCTCGGACTCGGCAAGCGCAAGATACCCGTTGCGCACCGCCTCGCGGAAGTCGGCCCCCGCGGCTTCGATCCTGTCGGCTTCGGCACCGTCGCGGCGCTGCCGTTCGGCCCCCTCGCCCGAGGGAAGGTCCAGCAGCAGGTACAGGTCCGGTGACAGGCCACCGGTCGCGATGTCGATGCCGGCGCGCACCTGGTGCAGCGGAAGCCCGCGCCCGTACCCCTGGTAGGCGAGCGTGGAGAGGGAGAAGCGGTCGGCGATTACGACCTTCCCGGCCTCCAGCGCCGGGCGTACCACGTCGCGCACGAACGCCGCGCGAGCCGCGAGAATGAGCAACAGCTCCGTCTGGGCGGGCATGTCCAGGTCGGCCCGTCCCAGCACCACCGTCCGGATGGCCTCACCCACCGGCGTGCCACCGGGCTCCCGCGTGCTCACATGCGGGAGCCCGATGGCCTCGAGCCACGCGGACAGCAGCGCGACCTGGGTCGTCTTGCCGGCGCCGTCCCCTCCCTCGAGAACGATGAATCTCCCGGCTCCGGTGCGCGCTTCCATCAGATTCTGATCCGCATTCGTCAGTCGTAGTACTCGACCCCGAGGTGCGTGATCATCTCCTCACCCATCATCCAGCGAAGCGTATTCTTGAGCTTCCAGTGCTGAATGAAGATGTCGTGCTCCGCGTACAGCCCGGGCGCGGTCTGAGGCGACTTGAAGTAGAACGACAGCCACTCCTGGATGCCGCTCATGCCGGCACGGCTGGCCAGGTCGAGGAAGATGGCCAGATCCAGGACGATCGGCGCGGCAAGGATCGAGTCGCGGCACAGGAAGTCGACCTTGATCTGCATCCCGTACCCCATCCATCCGAAGATGTCGATGTTGTCCCAGCCCTCCTTGTTGTCTCCACGCGGCGGGTAGTAGTTGATCCGCACCTTGTGGTACATGTTGCCGTAGAGGGCGGGGTACATCTCGGGCTGAAGGATGTTCTCGAGCACGCCCAGCTTGGACACCTCCTTGCTCTTGAACGACTCAGGGTCGTCGAGTACCTCGCCGTCCCGGTTGCCGAGGATGTTCGTGCTGAACCACCCGGACAGGCCGAGCATGCGGGTCTTGAAGCCCGGAGCCAGGATGGTCTTCATGAGCGTCTGGCCGGTCTTGAAGTCCTTCCCGGCGATCGGCACGCCCTCACGCTTCGCGAGCGCCTCCAGCGCCGGGTTGTCGGCCGACAGATTCGGAGCTCCGTTGGCGTAGGGTACGCCCTCCATGATCGCCGCGTACGCGTAGAGCTGGCTCGGCGCGATGTCCGGGTGGTTCTCCTCCATGCCCTTCTCGAACGCCTCGATCGTCTCGTGCACCGCGCCCGGCCGGATGTACACCTCGGTCGAGCCACACCAGACCATCACAAGACGAGAGCAGCCGTTCTCCTTCTTGAAGTTCCGGATGTCGTGCCGAAGCTGCTCGGCGAGATCCTTCTTGCTGGCGCCGCTCTTCACGTTCGGCCCCTCGAGCTTCTTCACGTACCGCGTGTCGAACACCGCGGGCATCGGCTTGATCGCGGACAGGAAGTCCTTGATCGGGTCGAGGTGCTGTTCCTTGTGGAGCACGCCCGCGGTGATCGCACTCTGGTAGCCATCGTCGGCAATCGGATCCCAGGCCCCGAATACCAGGTCCTCGAGCCCCGCCAGGGGAACGAAGTCCCTGATGAGCGGCGATCTCCCCTCCGTCCGCTTGCCGAGCCGGATCGTGTTCATCTGTGTAAGGCTGCCGATGGGCTCCGCAATACCCTGCCGCACCCCCTCGACACCCGCGACGAAGGTCGTCGCCACCGCGCCGAAGCCCGGCAGCAGTACGCCGAGCTTGCCCTCGGCTGCCTTGATTTCGCTTGGCCTATTCACCTTTTCCTCGAACTGTTCACGTAAGTCTGGCACCGACTGGCGGTCGTTACGACGCAATGATGATCCGGCTCCGGGCACCTTCCTCGATGCCCCGGGCGACGGTCTCATTCACTCGGTACATCACCTTCTCGAAATTGGACTGTGCGGCCACCACGCGCTGGAACGCCGGCATTGCCTGGATCTCTCCCGCTGCCGCCTCGTAGCGCTGGCGGAGTTCATCCGCCGGCTCCCTCCCCGCGCGCAGCGTGGCCTCCAGCTCCGCCTCGATCGACCCGATGCGGTTCCGGAGCTCCACGAGATCACGATCGTTCTCCGCTGCATCCGAGGCGCGCTTCAGCGCCTGATACTCCTCGGTGCGCGCCAGCGCCATGCCTAGGTCCTTCGCCATCTCGTCTATACCCGCCATTCCGCATTTCCTCCCGGTCTTTCCCTGCGATGGCCTCGGGGGCGATCCCCTCGGCTCCCTGCATCAGCCCGCGCGCGCGAATACGAAGCGCTGGCGTCCCGAATAATCTCGCACGACGCGCACGTCCTCGTACCCACCGGCGTCGCGGAGCAGGTCGGCCACGTCGACCGCCTGTCCGGCACCGACTTCCAGGGCCAGCAGGCCCCGTGCCCTCAGGTGGTCTCTGGCACCCGTCACGATCCGGCGCAGGACGTCCAGGCCGTCCACACCCCCGAAGAGCGCCTCCCTCGGTTCCCAGTCACGAACCTCGGGCTCGAGGCCCGCTTCGTCCACCTCCGCCACGTAAGGCGGATTCGACGTGATCACGTCGAAGCGCTCATGTTCGCCAAGCGGCTCGAAAAGCGAACCCCTGCGCAGCTCGACCTTTCCGGTGAGGCCCGTGGAATCCCGGTTGCGCCGCGCCACTTCGAGCGCGGCCTCCGACACGTCCACGGCCACGACGCGCGTGTCGCGCCCCTCGTGCGCGAGGGACAGCGCGATCGCGCCCGAGCCGGTGCCGAGATCGAGTATGACGGACGCCTCGAGCTCCTCGGATGCGGCCCACGACAGGATCTCGCCGACCAGCAGCTCGGTCTCCGGGCGTGGGATCAGCACGCCCGGCTCGACCGCCAGGTCGAGTTCGCGGAAGGGCTGGTGTCCGAGGATGTACTGAAGCGGTTCTCGGCCGGCCCGCCTCCTGAGCAGGGGACGGAAGGTGTCGAGTTCCGCCAGCGTCAGCGGCCGCTCGAAGTCGAGGTAGAGCTGCAGGCGGCCCATCTCGAGGACGTGCGCCAGGAGGTGCTCGGCGTCCAGCCGACCAGAATCGATCCCCTTCCCCCGCAGGTAGTCGGCGCTCCACAGGATGAGGCGGAGCACCGTCCAGGGTTCGTCCGTGACCGTCGCCCGGGTGGTCGCCGTTCCTTCCGCGCCGGAGGCGCTCACGCCTCGCCGGCCTCCATCCGTTCCTCCTGGTCGGCCAGTCTCAGCGCGGTCGTGAGCTCGTCGAGGTCGCCGTCGAGGATCTCGGACAGGCGGTACAGCGTGAGGCCGATGCGGTGGTCGGTCACCCGGCTTTGCGGGAAATTGTAGGTCCGGATCTTGGCGGACCGGTCACCCGTGCCGACCTGGGTCTTCCGCTCGCGCGCGCGCTTCGCCTCGGATTCGGCGATCATGTGATCGAGGAGCCTGCTGCGCAGGACCTTGAGGGCCTTCACCTTGTTCTTGAGCTGGGACTTCTCGTCCTGGATGGCCACGACGAGACCGGACGGAATGTGCGTGATCCGCACCGCCGAGTCCGTCGTGTTCACGGACTGGCCGCCGGGACCCGACGATCGGTATACGTCGATGCGTAGATCGTTCGGGTCGATCTGGACGTCGACCTCCTCGGCCTCGGGGAGCACGGCCACGGTCGCCGCGGAAGTGTGGATCCGGCCTGCGCTCTCCGTCGCGGGAACCCGCTGCACGCGGTGGACGCCGGACTCGTAACGCAGGCGCCCGTACACACCGCGCCCGCGGACGGTGAAGATGGCCTCCTTCACCGAACCGGGGATGCCCTCCGAGACGTTCATCATCTCGACCGACCACCCCTGGCGTTCCGCGTAGTGGCGGTACATGCGCATCAGGTCCGCGGCGAAGAGCCCGGCTTCATCGCCCCCGGTCCCCGCCCGCACCTCGACCACCGCGGGCCGGTCGGCCAGCGGGTCGGTCGGAATCAGAAGCTCCTTGGCGCGGACACCGAGCTCCTGCACCCGCTCCGTGAGCGCCTCGGCCTCGTCCTGCGCGAGCGCCCTCATCTCGGCGTCGTCGGACTCCTCGGCCAGCTGGAGCGCGCCCGCGAGCTCCTCGAGCGCTTCGTGAAGCTCACGCCCGCACCGCACGATCGGCTCGAGGTGCGCACGCTCCTGGCCCAGCGACCGGAGCTTGTCCGGCGTGGAAAGGAGTTCGGGACTCGAGAGCGCTTCCTCGACGCCGGCGAAGCGCCGCTCCGCGTCCGCGAGCCGCTCTTCGAGCCGTGGGTCGAGCGTCGGGGCCTTCATGGTCCGGAGGCGCGTCGGCGCCCCGCCCGGATGCTACGAAGCAGCCTTCTCGTACTTCTTCTTGAACCGGTCGACGCGACCCGCGGTGTCGACGAGACGCTGCTTCCCGGTGTAGAAGGGGTGGCAGGTGCCGCAGATCTCGATGTGCACCTCGTCCTGGGTCGCCATCGTCTCGAAGCGATTCCCACAGGCGCACACCACCGTCGCCACTTTGTACTCGGGATGGATGCCCTGCTTCATGACTGCTCCAAACACTTTGGTTGTATGACCACTCGGTGTAGCCGGGAAAAGTATCAGACTGCGGTTACAGGGTCCAGTCACCCACCCTCCGGGCGACCGGTGCCCCGTCCGGACGCCGACACCCCGCGCCGGAACGACGAGAGGAGGAGGAGGAAGGCGACGACGGCGCACGCGTTCCCCGTGACGTCTCCCATTCGAGCGTAGACCGTGGTCACGTCCGTCGTCGTCACCTCGGCGACCCGCACGGCCTCTTCGAACGGGCGGGTCGCATCGTGGACGTGGCCCAGGGGATCGACGAAGAGGGAGATGCCCCGGTTCGATGCGCGGGCGACCCCTGCCCGGTTCTCGATCGCCCGCATGACCATGTGTGCCGGATGCTGCCAGAGGACCGTGGTGCGGGCCTCGGAGGGTTCGGTCCCGAACCAGGCGTCGCTCGTGATGTTCACCAGGACGTCGGCGCCCGCGTTGCGCGCCGCCCGCGCATCCGCCTCGAAGGCGGACTCGAAGCAGATGAGGACCGCGAACGAGTTCCGGTCCACGACGGCGAGGGGTCGACCCTGCCCGACCCCGTACGAGCCCGTGCCCAGGGGAAACGAGAGGAGGGACGAGGTCACGAGCGGGGTATGTTCGACCAGCGGCACGAGCCGGTGCTTGTCGTAACGGAAGTCGTCGAGGCCCCCGACGCCCATGACGAACGCCGAGTTGTATCGCGCCCCCTCACTGCCATCGTCCGCGTCGGGGTCGCGTCCCCACGCGCCGAAGAGGATGGGTGCATCGAGCTCCCGCGCATGCTGTCGGAGGCGGTCCATATCGGCCGCCGCGGCCGCCCGGTCGGGCTCCACGGGAAGCGCGACCTCGGGCAGGACGACCAGCCCCACCGACCCGGTCGCGATCGTGGGCAGAAGCCGCTCGAGCGCCGCGTGCGCGCTGTCCCGCGCGGCCGAAGGATCCCGCAGCCGCACCGCACCGGGAACGTCCGTCTGCACCACGGCGACGCTTCCCGCCGATCGCACCTCGATCGTGCGTGCGCGCCAGGCTCCCCACGCCATGGGGACCAGCAGGACAACCACGGCTGCGGCCAGGTACCGGCTGCGCCGCGCCCTCCCGAAGCCCGCGAGGAGCGCCGCGGCGAGCAGGCCGTTCACAAGTGCGATCCAGAAGGTCACGCCCCGCGCACCGACGAGCTCCGCGATGCCCACGAGCTCCGGGAAGCCCGTCAGCGACGTCCCGAGCCCCAGCCAGGGAAAGGCCAGTCCCCCGGGCAGATGAGCCAGCGTCCACTCGAAGCCCGTCCACGTAACCGGGAGCGCGAGCCACAGCGGCGCGCGGACGCCGCGCACGGCGTGGTGCAGCACCCGGCCGAAGAGCGCCGCGACGAGGGCGACAAGCGTGACGCCGGCGAGAAACACGGGGACGGCCAGCCGCGTCGTCCGCAGGAGCGAAGCGAGAACCCACCAGCACAGGACCGTCACGTAGATCGCACCCAGGAGCGCCCCTCCGCGGGTCGACGCCGCGCGACCCCGGTCGTCGTCAGACCGCCTGGCGACCCAGACCGCGAAGGGAACGAGGCCGGCGAAGGGGATGACGAGCGGGTGGAGCGGCGGGTACGAGAGCGCCAGCAGCAGGGCCGACGCGCCGGGCACGATCATCTCGTCGCGCCTCGGCAGCCAACCCGGAGCAGAAGCTATAGCTCGACCTCGTGGCCCGACGCCGCCGAACGGTACGCCGCCTCGATCAGGCGCATGACCTCCACCTGCTCGACCGGCATCGTGTTCTCGGCGACTCCGGTGACCCGGCGCACGAAGTCGTCGAGGAGACGTCGGTAGGCGTTGGTATAGGGGTTCTCTCCGCCGGAAGGGCGTCCCTGCCGCGGCGTGACTTCCAGGGGACGGCCGCCGAGCTGCCTGAAGACCTCGAGCGGAGGCAGCGACCCAGCCCCGTCGGAGCCCATGACACGCAGGTAGAGTCGGTCCTCGCTGGCGAACGCGCGGTTGCTGACTTCGAGCGTCATGGCGATCCCGTCGTCCGTCTCGACGAGAAGCGTCGCCGCGTGCTCAACTTCCCCCTCACCCTGCGCGAGCACGCACGAAACGCGCCTGGCGCGAGGGAAGCCAGCGACCCAGAGTGAGAGATCGAGCGCAGGAATTCCGAGGTCGACCAACGCGCCTCCGCCAGCGACCTGGGGGTTCGTCCGCCACGTCGAGCGCGTCATCGGATAGGCACGCGTCAGCCAGCTCCCGCGCACCGCGTACAGGTCGCCGAGCTCGCCCCCCTCGACGAAGCTGCGCAGCGCGATCACTTCGGGGCGGAACCGGTGCGGCATGCCCACCTGGAGGACACACCCTGCCTCCTGGGCCGCCTCGATGACCCGCGCCGTCCCCTCCGAAGTCGGAGCCAGTGGCCGCTCGACGAGGACGTGCTTTCCACGCTGGAGCGCCCGAACCGCCATGTCCTCGTGGAGGTTGTTCGGCGTACAGAGCACGACCACATCGAGCTCGTCGAAGTCGAGCAACTCGTCCGCGCTCATGACGCGGGGCACGGCGAAGCGGCGGGCGAGGGTCGTCGCCTTGAGCTCATCCGCATCCGCGAGCGCGACGAGGTCGACGTCGGCACGCTCGCTGAAGATGGGGAGGTGGACGATCTGGCTGATCGCGCCCGTTCCGATGATACCGACGCGGACTGGCTCCCTTTCAGTCATTGCGGCCTTCTCCCGGGGCATTGGGACCGAACATCAACTGCCATCCTGCGCGAAGCTGTGCATACTGGAGGTTGGGCATAACCTCGTAGCGCCCGACCGCGTAGAGACGCATGCCATTGGTAACCGGGTATTCCGCTCCGAGGTGGAGGTTGACGCCCGGGAGGACCGTGTCCAGAAGGTCCTCGACGAACGTGCCCTGGATCGCTATCCCGTCCCCGTCGATGATGTGCGCGGAGACGCCGAGGCCGCCGAAGGTGAGCAGGTCGAACGGAACCTCCCACACGACGTGCGCGTCGAGGCCGATGGCGATGTCCTGGTAGTCGATCGTGCCGAGGTCCAGGTTGGGCCGGGGTCCCCCGGTCCGGGCCGCCACGAGATCGGACACCTGATCGGCGAGCTCGTCCACCTCGGCCCGTTCCAGTCGCGACCGCCAGTAGGTCAGGGAGGGCGTGACGCGCAACCCGGGGCCCGCGTAGCCCATGTCGACGCGGAGGCCGTACGTCTGCGTCGGCTCGACGCGGTCGGACCAGAAGTACCCGAACTCGGGCGCGATCCCACGGAGCGAGAGATACGCATAGTCGATGTCAGCCACGTCCTGACCGCTCGCCGGCGCCGCGACGAAGGTCGTCGCCGAAGCGAGCACCAGCGCGCTCACCATATGCACGGGGAGGGTCCGGGAACGCTTCATCGAATGTCGTCTCCCTTCAGCGGCGGGGTTCCAGCTGGGCTACCAGATCGTAGTCGAGAGCCTCGATGATCGTGGCCCGAACGATCTCGCCGGGGCTGACCCGACTCGCGGCGCGAAGATGGGTGACACCGTCGACGTCGACCGCCTGGCCGACGGTACGCCCCACGGCGGCGAAGTCCGGATCTCCCTCCTGCAGGTGATCGATCAGGACATCCATCGTCCGCCCGACCAGCTCGGCGTTGCGGTCGAAGGAGATACCGCGCTGTAGCTCCATGACCTCTTCCAGTCGCTCCTCCATGATGTCGTCGGGCACCTGCCCGGGCATCTCCGCAGCCCGCGTACCCTCCTCCACCGAATAGGTGAACGCGCCGACCCGCTCGAACCGGAGTTCCTCAAGAAGGTCCAGCATCTCGCGGAAGTCGTCGTCGGTCTCGCCGGGAAAGCCCACGATGACCGTGGTCCGAAGCGTGAGGTCCGGAACCGCCTCCCGAAGCCAGCCCACGCGCTCGCGGATCGTCTCTCGACGCTCCGGACGTCGCATGAGTTCCAGGATGCGGTCGGACCCGTGCTGGAGAGGCATGTCCAGGTAGGGGAGGATGCGCTCCTCCGAGGCGATCAGTTCTACGAGTTCCCGAGTCAGTCCCGACGGGTACATGTAGAAGAGCCGATACCACGGCACGTCCGTACCGGCCACGAGCGCGCGCAGGAGGTCGGGGAGGAGCGGAGCCTCGCGATCCTTCCGCCGCTGGTCACGCCCGTACCAGGTGGTGTCCTGCGAAACGATATTGATTTCCCGCACTCCGGCCGCTCCGAGTCCGGCCGCCTCGCGCACGAGATCCTCGACCGGTTGCGACCGGTGCAGCCCGCGCATAAGCGGGATGGCGCAGAACGCGCAGGTGTGGTCGCACCCTTCGCTGATCTTGAGGTAGGATGTGTGCGGTGTCTCAGTGGAGAGAATGCGCAGCGGCCGCTCCATCGTGGGAACGAAGCTCTCCTCCGACGGCAGCAGACCACGGCTCCTCAGCTGCGGCACGAGGGTGGGCAGCTCGGTGAGTCCCAGGAAGAGGTCCACCTCGGGGATCTCCCGGGCGAGTTCGTCTCCGTGGCGCTGCACCAGGCACCCCACCGCCACGACGGCCCGGACGCTGCCGGCGTCCTTGAGCTCGCACGCCTCGAGGATCGTCTCGATGGACTGTTCCTTGGCCGACTGGATGAAGCCGCAGGTGTTCACGATCACCACCTCGGCGTCCTCGACGTGCGACGACACCCGCGCTCCGTGACCGACGAGCGCGGCCATCATCCGCTCCGAATCCACGGTGTTCTTGTCGCATCCGAGCGTCACGAGCGCGATGCGGGGGCCGTTCGGGTCGCCGGATGCGTCGACCTCCAGCCGAACCGGCGAGACGTCCGGAGAGACGCCGGGGCGGACCGGGTCGGGAGCGACGGGAAAGACCGGGAGGTCGCGTGTCCGGCTCATCGGATCATCACCAGCGCGCCGGGGGGCGGGGTGAAGGAGAACCAGCCATCACCGGGAGCCTCGCCGAAGCCGACGCCCGACAGCGTGACCGTCCGGACGTTGCCGTTCTCCTCCTCGAGCCGGAGGCGACGCAGTACCGGCTCGCCCTCGTCGATCCAGACCACCGCGGCCCGATAGCTGGATGGCGCCCTGGGGACCATGCGCAGTCGATGCGTCGAACGCCCCTCGACGACCTCAGACTTCTCGTAGGTAACGTCGTAGCGCGCTTCGGGGCGCTCGAGGAACTCGCGATGGAAGTCGCGCCCCCCCGCCGCCCGGTCCGCGGAGGTGCGCAGCACGGTCCTGTGGTCGTTGCTCGGGAAGTAGACCCACGTGTGCGCACCGTCCACGACGATGACATCCCCCGCCGGAACGTCGAACCGC
>Ga0222714_10001587_pt1 | contig 25457 bp, 23 predicted proteins | sample C33_3DmetaG_FD_165048 | JGI IMG/M metagenome (GOLD analysis project Ga0222714, IMG submission 165048) | Estuarine water microbial communities from San Francisco Bay, California, United States - C33_3D | ecosystem: Environmental > Aquatic > Marine > Unclassified | place: USA: California...
GGGTTCCTTATATCGACCTGCCTATAGAGGAGATGGGCGCGTTCCTCGAAGGTGCCTTCGCCTTTCTCGCCTTCCTCTGGCTCGTAATCGGACTGTTTATCCAGCAATCGGTGCTAGCGGAAAACAACGAGGAACTGCGTCGTAACAATGCCAATTCCGAGAAGCAGACCCAGGCCATCGCGGCGACGGAACTGAACGCAAGGCAGGAAACCTTCTTCAAGATCGCCGAGGGCACACGCCGACAACTGGGCGCTATCACCGGTCTGTTGTTTATTTCCAGCCAGAGTATCACCGCCGAGGGCAAGTACACGGATGAGCAGCTCGATGAAATCTGGAAGCAATTTGCCAGTGGTGACTTTGAAATTTTCTCGCGCATGTTTCTGAATATGCAGGCCACGCTCGACGAAGACGAGATGAAGGTATTGTTCTTCGGCACCGAAATTCGCCGCCGTCACAGTGACAATTTTATCGTCGGCTTTGACCGCATTCTTCGGCTCGCCAAGGAATGCGACATGGATAACATCATCACCGATTCCATCATCATCTCGGCGCATGGCCTCTTGAACATCCGCATGCGCCAGTACCATCCATCAATCAAATTCGCGCCACTGACGGCGACGAATTCACAGGAATATCTGCAGCGCTACGACGCCGTGTCGACTGAGTTGCAGGGCTGAAAACTCAGCCAGACTCCCGGTGCAGTACACCGGATTGATCTGTGCTGGACAACACGAAGCGAAATGAGGGGGGAGTATGGAACTTGTAGTGATTGTGGTAGTGCTGGCGATACTCGAATACATGGTATTCAGCATTCTGGTTGGCAAGGCGCGGGGCACCTACGGTGTCAGTGCACCGGCGATTTCCGGCGATCCGATTTTTGAGCGCTACTACCGTGTGCATCAGAACACGCTGGAACAGTTGATTATTTTCATCCCGGCGATTGTGATTTACGGCTACTATGGCAATCCCAACTGGGCAGCGGGCATCGGCCTGTTATTCCTGATCGGACGCCCGGTCTACCTGCTGAGTTATGTCAAAGACCCCGCCAAGCGCGGGCCCGGTTTTCTGCTGGGATTCGCCGCCAACGTGATCCTGCTCATTGCGGGACTGGTCGTACTGGTCGGCAATCTGCTCTAGGCGCTAAAGCAGGGGCTAATGAAGGGGCTAACGAAGAGGCTAACGAAGAGGCTAATAAAGACGTTGCTGACGAGGCTGCTGTAGCAGCTTCTTGAGAGGCGGCTGCTGCAGGCGCGACGCAAGTCCCAGAACCCAGAACCCAGAACCCAGAACCGAACGCCGCACAGGACCGCCGGCAGTGCTCTCGTGCTGGCGGTCCTGGTGGTAAGGGCTGCGGTGGAAAAACCGGCGGCAACAACAGTGGCAACCGCACGGTCTCTATGACTGGTACCTGCCAGGCCAAACCGAGGAACGCGTTGTGAGCATCCCGCCATTGCGGTGAGTCGCGCTGTGACTGTGGGCGAGTTCACTTGTTGTCTCCCAAGGGCTGGGGTATTCTCGGTGCCGATGGGGGGGCCATGTCTGACAGTCATAAAGCACTCATAGATCACGACGACAATTTCACGCGTTCAGCCGGAAAGCAGCTCGCCGTATATGCTGTCTATGCCGTGCTCATCCTCGCCGCAGTGGTTTACCTGCTATCTCTTGCCGCCGGCCATACCGGCAACAACGGCAATGACATGGCGGTAGATATTGAAAACAACGCCATCACAATCGCTTTGCGCGAAGAACCTCCCCAACTCGATCCCGGTCGCTCCACTGACGCCTCCAGCGGTGTTGTGCTGGCGCATGTCTTCGAAGGGTTGATCAATTACGACGAAGAGGCTCAACTCACACCCGGTGTCGCCGAGCGCTGGGAGATTCGGGAGGATGGCGCCACCTTCTGGCTGCGTGACAACGCCCGCTGGAGCGATGGCAAGGTCGTCACGGCCCAGGATTTCGTGTTTGCCTGGCGTCGCGTGGTGGATCCCGCAACGGCGGCGGAATATGCCTTCTTCCTCTATCCGATCAAGAATGGCGAGGAAATCAATCGCGGCGAGCTACCGAAAGAGATGCTGGGTGTCCGAGCGGTCAACGATCGCCAGCTTGAGGTCGAATTCTCCCGTCCCACGCCATATTTCGACAAGCTCGTTGCCTGGTACACCTATTTGCCGGTGCGCGAAGATTTCTACAACAGTCGTAACGGACGCTTCGGTGCCGATGCCGATGAGCTGCTTTATAACGGCCCTTACATGATTACCGAATGGGTGCACAGTTCATCGATGCTGTGGAAGAAGAATCCCTATTACTGGAGTGACGCGCGTGGCTTTGTCGATGAGATCCGAACGGCCTATATTACCAACGATGACAATGCGAAGCTGAACCTGTTCAAGGACAGCAAGATCGTCGAGACCCACCTGTCATCGCCCATGTTGCCCGATGCCATGGCAGAGAAGTGGCAAATCGACAGGGCGATGGATGGCACCGTGTTCTTCTTTGAATTCAACCACCGTCCCGGTCGCATCACCTCCAACCTGAATTTCCGCAAGGCCCTGTTGTTCGCACAGGAGTCGAGCGAACTTGTCTACAAAGCGCTGAAGGAAGCGAGCTACCTGCCGGCAGTGAGCCTGTTCCCGGTGTGGATCGAAGGCGTGAACGGCAAGTTCCGTGAAGAGTATCCGCCACCGAATCATCACATGGATCTGGAGAAGGCGCGTCACTATCTGGCGCTGGCCAAGGAGGAGCTGGGACTCGATGAGTTTCCACCCATCGTCATGCTGTCAGGTGACCAGCCCGCATCGATGGTGTCAGCGACCTATTACCAGGAACTGTTCCGCGATCGCCTTGGACTGGAAATTCGCATCGACACCCAGATCTTCAAGCAGCGTCTGCAGAAGATGACCGCCGGTGACTTCGACATCGTACTCGCAGGTTGGGGTCCGGACTACGACGACGCTCTTACCTACGGCGACCTGTTCGCGTCATGGAACCTCCAGAATCGCGGACGTTACAAGAGTGATGAGATGGATGCCCTGATCAAGAAAGCGCAGACCACACTGGATAAGGTTGATCGGGTAGCCACATTCGGCAAGATCCAGCAACTCGTCTACGATGACGCTGTGATACTACCCATGTACGAGCGAGGCTGGACCTACGTGGTGAATCCACAGGTGAAGGGTATCCGCCGTCGCGTGGTAGGACCCGAGGTCGATTACAATTTTGCCCGCATTGATGTTTCGTCTGACTAGCGACATGTCACAACAATAAGAAGAGCGTCAGACTGATTATGTGGTGGTTCATCGGCAAGCGTTTGATTCAGGGACTGATTACTGTCTGGTTTATCGCGACGGCGACTTTCTTCGCCATGCACAACGTCCCCGGCGACCCGTTGCTGAACGACCGCGCCACAACCCCGATCATCCGCGCCAACCTCGAAGCCAAATACGGGCTCGACAAACCGCTGCTTACGCAATACTTCATCTATCTGAACAACATTGCCCATGGCGACTTCGGCATCTCCTTCGCCCAGGAAAATCGCGAGGTGAATGACATCATCCGCGAGCATTTCCCGGTATCGGCGATCCTAGGTGTCCTGGCCGTACTGATCGCCGCGGTTGGCGGCATTCTGTGGGGGTCGCTAACGGCGCTCTACCGTAACCGGATGCCGGATTACATCATCATGTTTCTGGTCATCCTCGGCATCTCGGTGCCGAGCTTCGTCATCGCGGCACTCAGTCAGCTCGGCATCGTCACGATCAATCAATTGCTGGGAATTAATTTTCTCCCCGTCGCCGGCTGGGGCACCATTTATCACATGTTAGTACCGGCACTTGTGCTGGGTTTGTCAACAATGGCCTACCTGACCCGGCTCATGCGTTCTTCGATGCTGGAGATCGTCTACTCTGATTTCGTCCGCACCGCCAAGTCCAAGGGCGTGCCGCCGGCACGGATCTTCGCAAGGCACCAATTACGCAACGCAGTATTACCGGTTATCACGGTACTGGGTCCATCGATTGCGGCGATCACTACTGGTGGTTTCGTGGTCGAAATCGTGTTTGCAATCCCCGGGCTCGGCCGCTTTTTCGTGGAAGCCGTGCAGCAGCTTGATTACACCGTCATTATGGGCACGACGGTATTTTACGGTGCGTTTCTTGTCTTTATGGTGATTCTTGTCGACGTGATCTATGGATTTATCGACCCCAGGGTGAGGCTGAGCTGATGGCTGAATACAGCGCCGCAGATTTCGCCCCGCTCAAGGTCCAGAGTCACAGTCAGACCTTGTCCCGACCCTCGCTCTCTTATTGGCAGGATGCCTGGATTCGATTGAAGGCTAACCGGAGAGCACTGACCTCGCTGTACCTTGTTATCGGCCTGCTCGTGTTTACGCTGCTCGGTCCCCTGATCTGGCGCGTCAATCCTGCGTCCCAGGATCTGGACCAGATTAGCGCTCCTCCCGGCCGTGACCGCGGCGCACTGGTAGTTCCCGAATATACGCCCTGGGAAGGCCCCACCACGCAGGCGACGGAGCTGCAATTGGCGGCGCCACCGACGAGTCAAGCGGTCCGTCTGCAGTGGGCACCGCTGCCGAATGCCCATGGTCATCGTGTCTACCGCAACCTGTATCCGGTTGGGCCAGAGCGCGCTTTCGGTATTCCTCTGGCCGAGTTCTTCGATAATTCAACGCTGTATTTCGAAGATCGACTCGACCTGCGTCCCGGTCGCTATTACTACTCCGTCGTCGCACTCAATGACAACGGTCGACCCACCACCGAAGCCCAGACCATAACCGTGGATGTACGTCGCGCCACGTCCATCTCTGACGCGATTAAACAAGGCATTATCCCGGTGGATGCCGAGGTGGAGGTCGGCGACGTGTTGCAGGTCGCACTGCATCCACTGGGCACTGATTACCTCGGACGAGACATGCTGGCCCGCCTCATGGCGGGTGCCAGGGTGTCGCTCTTCATTGGCATCTTCGCGCCATTCCTTTACGTGCTGTTCGGTGTCGTCTACGGCAGTGTTGCCGGCTTCCTGGGTGGCAAGATTGACCAGCTCATGATGCGCTTCGCCGATTTCGTCGTGGCTCTGCCGTTCCTGCTATTCATGATTCTGTTCAAGATCGCTTTCGGCATCGGTCCCGGCGAGAGCGGCGTGTTCCCGATGTTGGTCGCCATGATTCTCTTGTTGTGGCCGGCGTCGGCGCGATTGGTGCGTGGTCAGATTCTGCAGATTCGGGAACAGGGCTATGTCGAGGCGTCCAAGCTGTTGGGCGCCAAATCAACGTACCTGATCTTCCGTCACATGTTGCCGAACACGCTCGGCGTCGTGCTCGTTACGCTGACGTTTGAGATTCCGCGCGCCATTTTCACCGAAGCCTTCCTGTCCTTCATCGGTATGGGGGTGGCACCTCCCACACCGTCCTGGGGTTCCATGTCCAATGAGGGCATCAAGACCATGCTGAACACACCCCACGAACTGATTTTTCCGGCCCTGATGATCAGCATCACGGTGCTGGCCTTCAATCTGCTCGGTGACGGGCTGCGCGATGCTCTGGACGCCCGCATGAGGAATACCGAATGAGCGAAATGGCGCACAAAGCGGAATCTTCCGTGCCTCTGCTCGTCGTGGAAAACCTGCACGTCGAATTCGACACCTACGGCGGCACAGTACAGGCCGTGCGTGGCGTCAGCTTCTCCATCGAAGCTGGCAAGACGCTGGCGATTGTGGGGGAGTCCGGCTGCGGCAAGTCGGTGACCGTGCAGAGCATGATGGGCCTGATTCCCATGCCGCCGGGACGCATCACAGCGGGCTCGGCGCGACTGAAGGGCAACGAGATACTTGGTCGTCACATCATCAAGGGGCGCGATATCCGGGGCTCACAGATCGGCATGATCTTTCAGGATCCGATGACTTCGCTCAACCCGACCATGACAATTGGTGACCAGATTGCCGAGCCCTTGCAGATTCATCGCGGCTACAGTCATGCCAAGGCGTTCAAGGAAGCGATCAATTTGCTGAGTATGAGCAAGATTCCGGAGGCGGCGAAGCGCGCCCGTCAGTATCCGTTTGAATTTTCAGGTGGCATGCTGCAACGAGCCATGATCGCAATGGCTATTGCCTGCAAACCATCGATCCTGATAGCTGATGAGCCTACGACCGCTCTCGATGTGACAATTCAGGCGCAGATTCTGGATCTGCTGCAGGATCTCCAGAAAGAAACCGGGATGGCGGTGATTCTCATCACTCACGATCTTGGGGTTGTCGCCCGCATGGCGGATGACGTCGCCGTCATGTATGCCGGCAAGATAGTAGAGCAGGGCAGTGTCGACGACATCTTCTATCGTTCCGCCCATCCTTATACGCTTGGTCTCAAGTTGGCGATGCCGACGAATGATCCGGCGAAACAGCACAAACTGAATCCTATCGAAGGCAGCCCGCCGGATCTGTTCTCGCCTCCGCCGGGCTGTGGCTATTGTCCGCGTTGTCCTTATGCCATGGAGATTTGTGACAGGCAGCAGTCGGATCTGATCGCCTTGAGCGGTCACCATGCCAGTCGCTGCTGGCTGCATCATCCGGAAGTGACTCAGCGACCCGAGGACCTGACCTATGCCGAGGGACAGCGATGACACATTTGATCGAAGCTATCGAGCTGACGCGGTACTTCAACATCGGTCGCCATCAGCGCGTGCACGCTGTAGAGAAAGTCTCTCTCGCCATAGCCGAGAAGGAAATACTCGGGTTGGTTGGCGAGAGCGGCTCTGGCAAGTCCACGTTTGGTAAAACCGTTGTCGGCCTGCACGACAAGACGTCCGGCCAGGTCAAGCTGCGCGGTGAGACCCTCCCACAGCACTACCGACCGGCGGACTTCCAGCGCTATGCCTCGCGCATGCAGATGATTTTTCAGGATCCCTATTCTTCACTCAACCCGCGCATGACGATTGGCGAGATCGTCGGCGAGGGTCTGCGTTTGCATTCCAGTCTCGACGACAAGCAAGTCAAGGACCGGGTGGCGGAGTGGCTCGTAAAGGTTGGGCTGCAGGCAGGGCACATGTCGCGATATCCCCATGAGTTCTCCGGCGGTCAACGCCAACGCATCGGTATCGCGCGGGCTCTGATTCTGGAACCTGACTTCGTGGTGTGTGACGAACCGATCTCGGCGTTGGATGTGTCGGTACAGGCCCAGGTCATCAATCTTCTGGGTGAATTGCAAAGCACGATGGGACTAACCCTGTTGTTTATCGCCCATGACCTTTCCATGGTGCGTTACGTTAGCGATCGCATGGCGGTGATGTACCTCGGCTCTATCGTTGAAGTGGGTAAGGCCGATGATGTCTACTTCACGCCCAAACACCCCTACACCGAAATACTGATTGGTTCCAACCCGGAACCGGATCCGGAACTGGAGCGTAGTCGCCCGTCAACAGCCATCAGTGGGGAAATTCCGTCGCCAGTCAACGTACCAGCCGGGTGTCGCTTCGCCAACCGCTGCCCGAAGGTGATGCCGGTGTGTCGTGATGTCACGCCGGAATTGTTACCGCTGAAAGATCTCGATCGCCAGGTTGCCTGTCATCTCTACACCTGAACTGTAACCTAGCCCGCGGCGTGAGACCCGCAGCGATCTGCGGCCTTTAGTCCCGACGCGTCGTGCAGTACCATGCGGAATCTGCCGACGCAGGCGGAGAGTTGGAGCAATATGATTTACACCGGTGGTTGTCATTGTGGTGCAGTGCGCTTCGAAGTTGAGGTGCCGAAGGCGCCAGAGTCGGAATACTGCAATTGTTCCATCTGCACGAAATCCGGCTATCAGCACCTGATTGTACCGGCAGCGAGTTTTACCCTGCTGACCGATCCAGCAGCACTGCATACTTACACGTTCAACAAGGGCATTGCCCAGCACAAATTCTGCAAGACCTGCGGGATCAAGTCGTTCTATATCCCGCGCACCAATCCTGATGGCATTGATGTCAATGTCAACTGCCTGGACCAGCGACCACCGGATCTCAGGGTCGTGCAGTTCGACGGACAGAACTGGGAGCAACATGGACCCGCGCTTGCGCACAAGAGCAGGCAAACCTAAACTCCGAGTTCTTCCCAATCGCCCCTGTGTTGGCATCGGACGCAGCCATGCTCAAACATCTGAATGTCATCTGGTTGTTGTTGGCTACGTTCTCTCTCATCCTGATTTTCCTGTTTACAGACTGGCTCAGTCGTGACTCCATCGCCGGAATCCTCAGCAATCTGGGGCCGCTCGCCTTCGCGGTCTACATCATCCTGTCCCTGTCCAGAGCCGTGTTCCTGATTCCCTGTACTCCCTTCGTACTCGCGGGCGCCGTGAGCTTTCCCCAATGGCCATTGCCGGTGTTTCTCATTTCCATCGCCGGTATTGTGGTCGGGGCGTCGCTGATATACAGTTTCCCCTCTTTTGGTGGTTATGACAGGCTGCTGGAAGAAAAGTACCCGGAGAAAATTGCTGGCCTGAAAGAGAAGATGCACGGACGATATTCGTTCTGGATCGTGACGGCCTGGTCATTCTTTCCGCTGGTTCCAACCGACGCGGTCTGCTATGTCGCTGGCATTTCCAAGATGCCGATTCGCAAGATGTTGATAGCCGTCGTCCTGGGTGAATTGCCCCTTGTAACAGCATACGTGTTCCTCGGAGCCGAAATTGGCGAGTGGCTTAGAGTATGAAGACAGGATTCAAGTTCAGCGATTCGATCCAGTTAATAAAAAATATAAGAACTACCGGAACAATCACCCCCAGCTCGACGCGACTGGTCAACAGACTGCTGTCGCCGATTGACTTCTCAACCGCCAATTGCATTATTGAGCTCGGGCCGGGAAATGGCTGCGTCACGCGCGCGCTGCTGGCGCGTATGCGACGCGACAGCACGCTGATCTGTCTCGAAGTCAATGATGACTTTGTCACTGCGCTGAACAAATTCAGTGACCCGCGTCTGCATGTCCATCGTGCCTGTGCGTCAACGATTCGCACCATTCTCGACAGCGAGAAAATTCATCAGGTTGATCATGTGGTGTCGAGTCTGCCTCTGGCCTTGCTCACTGCACCGATGGTGGCCAACATTCTCAATGTAGTTGGCAATAACCTGCGAGACGGCGGTAAATTTCTGCAATATCAATACAGTTTGAAGAACTATCACGAACTGAAGCCGCGCTTCAGCAATGTCAAACTGAAGTTTACCCTTGGCAATATGCCACCTGCCTTTGTTTACGAGTGCATCAAATAGGCCATAGCCACTGAGTCGCAGCGCAGCTTGAAGCGGCGCCGCGACAGGCGTAACATTTCGTTCCCCAGGGCGAATAGCCCGCAAGATTTCCGATTCAGCCAGGTCTGTGCAGAACTGGCACGACCTGATCAATGCTCATTACCGGGAGGCACCAATGTCACTACGCATCAACGATATCGCACCAAACTTCACTGCTCAGACCACTCAGGGTGTTATCAATTTTCACGACTGGCTCGGTGATAGCTGGGGAGTGCTGTTTTCACACCCGAAAGATTTCACGCCGGTCTGCACGACAGAGCTCGGTTATATGGCCGGTCTGGAAAAGGAATTTGCGAAGCGAAACTGCAAGATCATCGGACTCAGCGTCGATCCGGTCGATAATCACGCAAAATGGGCGAAAGACATCGAAGAGACCCAGGGTCACGCCGTCAACTACCCGATGATCGGCGATCATGATCTCGCTGTCGCCAAGTTGTATAACATGCTACCGGCCGATGAACCTGGCTCTTCCGAAGGTCGCACCGCCGCCACCAATGCTACCGTACGCTCCGTCTTCGTCGTCGGTCCTGACAAGACGATCAAGCTGATGCTGACTTACCCAATGACAACTGGTAGAAATTTTGACGAGATTCTGCGTGTGCTCGATTCGATGCAGCTCACTGCCAAGCACAAGGTCGCGACGCCGGTTAACTGGCGACATGGCGATGACGTTATCATCGTGCCCTCTGTGTCTGACGATGAGGCAAAGAAGATGTTTCCCGACGGATTCAAAACCATCAAGCCCTATCTGCGCACTGTGAAACAGCCTGGCAGTTAGGCGCATCTGGCCAGCCGGTCACCCGGGCCGGCTGGCAACTGACCTACTTCAGGTTCAGTCGATTGTCCGGATCAGGTCGATAGATCAAATAGCTCAGATCGGAATCGAGCGAACTGAACCAGTGTGGCGTGTGGCCGGGAATGATCACCACATCGCCCGGCCCAATACGTCGACTGACACCTCCCGTGATGCCGGTGCCCCGAATGCTCAGGCTCGGACTCGGTGCCGGGTAGGGCTCTGTCAGTGTGCCACCGGTGACAAGTACAGCACTCCCCGCAAGAATATAGTAGATCTCCGTGGTGTCGACCGGGTGCAGATTGCCGCCGCCCGGGAACTGTTGAGGGCGAAACACGCCAAATACCCCTATCCGGTAGTCGCCAGTGACTTCGACCACCCGTATCGGCAGGTCACTCACCCGGTCTCGGGGGAGATTGGCGATAAAGGCCGCTATCTCGTCTGCGGTGATATCTGTGGCGATGGGTGGAGTCAATGGCGCTGGCGTTTGCGCGGTCAACACGCCGGAAAATAGCAGCGCCAGACCGCAGATAATCACTGTTTTCATTATTGTCTCCGCTCCAGTGGTGACTCGTGTTCGCAGAATAGCGAGTCTGTCGCGCCGGAGCAATCGCAGCGAATGGATGAGCCTGTAGAACAGGGCAGGCGCGAATGCGGCCGCAAAATTGGCGCATCCGTATTTATTTAAGTGCCGTATCTGTGTATAACAAGTCAAAGAATTGTGAAACGCGTGAGGCTGTTCCAGGCCCAGGTCGGGCCCGGTCGCCACACTTGCCATCGAGTCGGGACGGGTTGGGAAGAGAGCTGGGAGTACCAGATGATCAAGACGGTATTGCTAAACAAGCAGGAGGGAACGACGCGAACCGGTGGCACGGAACTGATCGAGGTTTGGCGTACCGAAACCGACAGCGTACTGTGGCTGGATATCTGCGATGAAGAAGCGAGCAGCGAACAGAAGTTGCTGCGGAGTTTTGGCATTCATCGCCTCGCCATTCAGGATGCAATGCGTCTGCGTCATCCGCCCAAGATCGAGCCCTTCGATGACTATGTGTTCCTGCTGATGCGGGGGCTGGATGCCGCGACCGAAGGCGTCGAATTCAAGGTTGTACAACTTGCCTTGTTTGTGAGTGAACGGTTTCTGATCACACGTCACAACAAACCTGCACTAAGCACCGACTGGCTGACAGCCGAGATTACTTCGAATCAGGAATTGACCCACAACAGTCCTGCCGAGCTCGCACTCATGCTCAGCAACAAGCTGGTGCGTCGCTATGTTGACATCCTGCTGGAGCTGGAACCGCGGCTGGATCATCTTGAAGACATCATGTTCGAGAGTTCCAATGATGGCATTCTCGCCGAGCTCACCGGGTACAAATCCCGCTTGCGTCACCTGGCAAGAATCGCCAATTATCACCTGCATATCGCGACCGAATTGCGCAAGTACGAGATCACGATCTTTCCGAAGAAGTTAAAGCACGAAATCATGGATCTGTATGAACAGATCGAGCGCTCCCGCAGTTTGGCCGCCCTCTATTATGAAGTGGCGACAGACCTCACCGATGGCTATCTGGCGCTCGCTTCCCATCGGCTGAACTCGGTGATGAAGGTATTGACGATAATCACCGTAATTTTCGTGCCTCTGACGTTTCTCGCCGGCATCTACGGGATGAATTTTTCGAATATGCCGGAACTGGGTACGCATAACGGCTACTTCATCGTGCTCGGTGTCATGTTTGTCGCTGCCGTTGTGCAATTGATCTTCTTCAGACGGCGAGGCTGGCTCTGATGGAGCAATCGCTGTTGAGCGAGATGAGCGATCCTGGACTGTGGGCCAGCTGGGCCGAGCAAGTCAGGGCCTGGGCCGAGTCCAGTCTGTTCACGACAGCGACCCTGATTGAGCTATCAATCATCCTTGTTGCCGCTCTCATTGCCTGGCCTATCGCGCTGCGGCTGGAGCAACAATTCGAATTCATCCTGAATCGTCCCTCACGCTATCCGGTAATGGATCGGCTATGGAATACACTGCGCGACATCGACTTCCCCAGTGTCTGGCTCTTTCTGCAATGGATTAGCGTGCTCATCACATCTGGCATGGGTGTACGAAACACCACGCTGGTCGTCACGACGAGCCTGCTCACTGCCTGGGTCATTGTGCGCATGGCCACAATCGTCGTACCGAACCCGTTCTGGTCACGCACGATCGCGACGACGGCGTGGATCATCGCAGCTCTCAATATTGTCGGTCTGCTGGACCGGACCATGTTGGTGCTGAGCGACGCCTCTATCACCCTCGGACAGGTCACTGTCTCCGCTCTTACAATCATCCAGGGATTGATCGCGCTGGGTATCCTGCTGTGGGTCACCACCGTGCTCGGCCAATTGATCGAGGGACGACTGAAGAACTCAAGCAGTCTGTCGCCATCGATCCAGGTACTGTCGGCCAAACTCATTCGTATTGTGTTAGGCGCATTTGCCTTCCTCTCGGCTCTCGCCATCGTCGGTGTCGATCTCACCGCGCTCGCCGTGTTTGGTGGTGCAATTGGCGTCGGTCTCGGCTTTGGTCTGCAGAAGATCTTCGCCAATCTCGTCAGTGGTTTCATCCTGTTGCTCGACAAATCCATCAAGCCGGGTGACGTGATTGCGGTGCAGAACTATTACGGACGTGTGGATTCGCTCGGCGCGCGTTACGTCTCTGTAACCACTCGCGATGGAATTGAGCACCTGATTCCAAACGAAGAACTCATCGTCAATCGGGTGGAAAACTGGTCCCATTCCCAGAACCTGCTCAGGCTGCGCAAGAAAATCGGCGTGCACTACAAGGCCGACATTCACAAGGCTCGAGAGCTGTGCCTGGAGGCCGCCGCTGAGACGACCCGGATATTGAAAGATCCCAAGGCGGTGTGCCTGCTGAGCGACTTTGGAGACAGCTCCGTCGTACTCGAGATGCGCTTCTGGATTGATGATCCGATGAACGGTCGTGCCAATGTGACGAGCGAGTTGCTGACCCGGATATGGGATAAATTCCATGCAAATGGCATTGAAATACCGTATCCTCAGATGGATCTTCATCTCCGCTCTTCGAGTCTCAAAACCCCCGCGGGTGGTTTGTATGCGGACGATAGCGAAGTCGAATAAGCATCTGATTTGATCAAGCCAAAGTGAGTTCCTGCATGAAAATTGCCATCTTGTCGCGCAATCCCAAGTTATATTCCACACAGCGACTGGTTGAGGCAGCGAAACTGCGAGGTCATGAGGTGCGGGTGCTGGACGTGCTGCGCTGCTACATGAACATCACCTCCCATCGGCCATCGATTCACTACAAGGGTGAAGACCTGGCAGGATTTGACGCCATCATTCCCCGCATCGGTGCCTCCGTGACCTTTTACGGCACCGCGGTTTTGCGACAATTCGAGATGATGGGTGTTTATCCCCTCAATGAATCCGTCGCGATCTCACGTTCACGCGACAAACTGCGCGCCTGCCAGCTGCTGTCGCGCAAGGGCATCGGCCTGCCAATCACCGGGTTCGCCAACAAGCCCGATGACATCAACGATCTGATCAAGATGGTAGGGGGTGCGCCGCTAGTCATCAAGCTGCTGGAAGGCACTCAGGGTATCGGCGTGGTACTGGCAGAGACCCGCAAGGCGGCAGAGAGCGTTATCGAATCGTTTCTGGGAATGAACATCTCCGTGCTCGTGCAGGAATTTATCGCAGAAGCCGGCGGCTCTGACCTGCGCTGTTTCGTTGTCGGTGGCAAGGTCGTGGCGGCAATGAAACGCCAGGGAGCAGAAGGCGAGTTCCGATCCAATATTCATCGGGGTGGTTCCGCTTCTCTTATTCGCATTACTCCCGAAGAACGCTCAACGGCGGTGAGAGCCGCGAAGACGATGGGACTGAATGTTTGCGGTGTCGATATTCTGCGATCGAATCACGGACCGGTTGTGATGGAAGTGAATTCCTCTCCGGGGCTGGAAGGTATCGAGAAGGCGACGAAGAAGGACATTGCCGGCGAGATTATTTCGTTTCTGGAAGCAAATGTAAAACCGGGCAAGACCCAGACCAAAGGCGCTGGCTGAGATGCGAGAGGGCTTCACACTCGGCGGCGTAACGGTCAAGGCGGGTGCCCAGGCCCAGATCGATCTACGCATACCCAACCTCTACACCCATGACCCGATGTCATGCCCGGTCTATGTGATTCACGGGCGCAAGCCGGGACCGATTCTGTTTCTCTCTGGCGCCATACACGGAGACGAGATTAACGGCGTTGAAATCATCCGCCGGGTCTTGAAGCGCAAGTCAGTCAATCGCATCAACGGCACGCTGGTGGCCGTGCCGGTGGTCAACATCTTCGGCTTCATCTCCCAGACGCGTTATCTGCCTGATCGCCGCGATCTCAATCGTTCGTTTCCGGGATCCGAATCGGGTTCTCTCGCGGGCCGCATCGCCCACATGTTTCTCACCGAAATCGTGAAGAAGTGCACCCATGGTATCGATCTGCACACTGCGGCAATACATCGCGACAATTTTCCCCAGATTCGTGCAGTGCTCTCCAACCCGGAAGTCGCACGCATGGCGCGGGCGTTCAATTCTCCGGTGATCCTGAATACGCCCATTGCCGAAGGCACGCTGCGAAATTCGGCTGAGAAGCTCAATATTCCCGTGATTGTGTATGAGGCCGGTGAAGCGCTGCGGTTTGATGAGGTGGCCATTCGCGCCGGTGTCAAGGGTATTGTCGCGGTCATGCGTGAACTTGGCATGATTACCGGCGCAAAACAGCAGCAGAAACAGCAGCAGCCGAAACCGAGGGATCCCTTCGAAGCGAAATCCAGTACCTGGGTGCGGGCTCCGAAGAGCGGTATCTTGCGCGCGAACAAATCGCTGGGGATGAAAGTCTCCAAGGGTGAGTTCCTCGGTGCAATCTCGGATCCCTTCGGTGAAGACGAAGAGCGCGTCACGGCGCCGGTGGAGGGCATAATCATCGGTCGCACCAATATTCCACTGGTTAACGAAGGTGAGGCGCTATTCCATATTGCTCGCTTCGAGAATGCCGGTGAGGTAGGTGATCATGTGGAAGAGTTTCAGCAACTGTTGGATCCTGCCATGGACCAGAAACCCACCGCAGAGCTGCCGATTGTCTAGCGTTTAGCCGACTCGTGCAGCGTCAGGACCTGGTTATTCCCCACGTGCAGGCGGCGTGTTCCGGCTGCCCCCCAATTGAAACGAAGCGCTGCTGTTGACAAGAAAACGCCGCTTGAGCACGTTTCGTCCCAGCAGCATTCTGAATACCATCGAATCCCTGTCGGTCAGTGTGATCTCACCATCGAACGACTGTGAGCCTAATACGAAGGTGGAGGCGATGACGAATCGTAATTCAGCATGCCCCCCGGAATCCCGCACCATGCGCTCGTCGATAATCGGGGCGTGGCATTCCACGACGGTGTCGTTGTCATTCTGGTAGGGATGCAACAGAAATTTTACGTGCCGTACGCCATCGACAGTATAAGGCTCAATAAAGAAGGCATGCAGCGCTGAGGTCTTGGCTCCCGTATCCACCTTGGCCTTGATCGGCACCGAAGTCAGGCGGGGCAGGTGCACCCACTCCCGCCAGCCAATGATGTTCATGAGTGAGGGATCGACTGAGCGTCGCGTTTGTTTTACCACGACCGGGGCTCACTGCAGCTGTGCGTCATCGGGTGTCCTCAGGATCAGGGCAGGGCGAACGCGACCAGTTCAGGGCTGTGCAAGCGATCACCGATAGTGACGGCGATATATTGCTTGCCGTTCACGAGATAAGTGATGGGGGCGCCCGTAGTGCCTGCTTCCAGCTCGGTTTCCCAGATGATATCGCCTGACTGCTTGTCATAGGCCCTGAACATGGGGCCGCCGCTGTTGGTGGCAATCTCCACCGGCATATCGATCGGGATGCGGCCGCCTCCGCGCTGATTGGTCTGGCCCTCACCAAGAAACAGCAGCGACTTCGTGAGCAGTGGTGACGGTCGACCGGGTACGCCCAGCTTGCCGAGATTCAGGTGCGCGATCGCCGGGTTGTCCCGCGGACCGTCACCATTCGGTACCATCCAGACATGGTCACCGGTGTTCATATCAATCGCGGTGACGCGACCATAGGGGGGCTTGAACAGCGGCAAACCCTGAGGGCCGGCGATCCAGCGGCGGGAACCTTTGACGTAGGCCAGATCCGTTACTTCCGGGTCACCCGGCAACAGGTCTGCCACGAACGGTGCCGTAATAGACGGAATGTACAGATATCCCGTCTCCGGATCGAAGGCGGCGCCCTGAACATCGGCACCCCCCTGGGAACCCGGTAACTGGATAGTGCCCTGGGTGCCATTGGGATCGTCGCTGACGAGGGATGGCGGCGTAAATAACGGGCCGGTGACATAGTGACTGAAAATTTCCAGGGCCTGTTCCCGCAATTCCGGGGTGAAATCGATCAGATTGTCGATAGTCGCACCCTGGCGCTCGAATGGCGCCGGCCGGGTAGGAATCGGCTGGGTGGGAGAGGTGACCTCGCCGGGAATCGTGGATTGCGGCACCGGCCGTTCGACGATGTCCCAGACCGGCTCACCGGTGACGCGGTCGAGCACATAGGCGAAACCCTGCTTGGTAATCTGGGTGACCGCCTTGATCGGGGTGCCTTCGACGGTGATATCCATCAGAATGGGTGCGGCCGGCGGGTCATAGTCCCAGAGGCCATGGTGCACCATCTGGTAGTGCCAGACCCGGTTGCCGTTCTCGGCATCTACCGCGACCAGGCTCTGGGAGAACAGGTTGTCACCCACGCGATGGCCGCCGTACATGTCATTGGTGGAAGAGGAGATGGGCATATACACCAGGCCCAGTTCCTCGTCGCCGCTGAACAGCGCCCAAACCGGGGCGTGTCCGGTATAGGCCCAGGATCGGTCCTGCCAGGTATCGCTGCCGAACTGGCCCTCCTGGGGAATGACATTGAAAGTCCAGCGCAGCGCACCTGTGCGCACATCGAAGGCATGCACATCACCGCGATAGGCTTGTTTGCGCTCGAAGGAATCCGACATGGCCTGACCGATGACAACGACATCGCGAATTACCATTGGCACGCCGCCCCACCGGAACCGCTCGAATTCTTCCGGCATCAGCTGCAGGTCGACTCGACCGTTGTCGCCAAATTCCGGGATCATCGCGCCCGTGTTGGCATTAAGGGCATAGAGCCAGGTGCCGCGCTGGACCAGAATGCGGGCATCGGTGCCATCGCTCCAATAGGCGACACCCCGGGTTACTGCGCCAGGCAGCCCGTCAACACCGCCGATCGGTTCCTGTACCCACAAGGTCTGGCCGGTGCCCGCGTCGAAGGCCTCTACCAGGCCGACGCCATTGGGGATATAGCCGATCCCGTTCTTCACAATCGGAGTGGCGATATAGGCGCTGGAGTAGTTCTGTTGCGGATTCATCTGCAGATAATAGGCATCGAGCGCGGGTCGGCGCCAGGCGACCTCCAGACTGCCAACATTGCTGGCATTGATCTGACTGAGGCTGCTGTATTTGTTGCTGCCGATGGTGGCGGCGTACACCGACCAGTCGCCGGAAGTGTCGACGGTGGCGACAGGCGTCTGCGGTTCACTGCAGCCGCTGATCAGTGCGGCGATACTCAGGGCCAGAATGCCCCCAGCTTGGCTTATTCGACTTGTTATAGGGCTGGTCATCACGGAGTCTCCTGCTTGCGCTGTTAGTGTTTAGGCGCGCCAGTTCCCGGATTCTAACCAAATTCCGGTAGCATAAGAATCAAAACTGGCCCCAGGGTAGCGGTGGAGTTGTAAGATCTGGCCCATCGGCTTAGTCTCTTGGGTCGAGAAGCCAGATCCGAGGCAAGGGACGGGCGCAGACGCACGGGCACGGTCTGCGCATTGGCGAAAAAAGGCAGGGTTAGCGTCTGTCCGAGGTTGCCAGACGCTAACCCAGCCAGTGCAGAAACTAGATCAACAGAAGATACGAAGCCAGCACCACGAGCAGGATGAGGGAACTCTGCAGGCGTCTGGATGAACGCAGTTTCAGTTGTAGGTTTTGGTTGTTTTCCATGGCTACAGAGGCTAGAGGAACATGAAGCAATTTAGTATGCGCCCATCATTCCATGGATATTCATCCAGTAGTATTGTGTGCTGATACTACGAGCGGGCCTGGAGCACGATGACGGGAGCGAAGCGGGCTATCGTGGCACGGGCTGTGGACCTGTATGTGTCTGAAATTGCCGAGGCTCACCGCACGATCAAGTTCAATCTCCCAGCCGATCCCCTCGATAGTGAGCAATTCCTCGAGTGCAACAAGAAGAATATCAAGATTATTGACGACTTCTTTGCCGACAACGCTGTGCGCAGCAAGCACTTCCGGGACAATATGGAGATCTTCGTCGCGCGTGCTATCGACGAGATATTCGAAGCCGGCCTATGTGAGATTTTGAAGCAAAAGTTATTTCCGGAGCAGCTGATCCCACAAACCGAGGGTCAGCTCGATCAACTGCTGGTCGAGACCAATTCCTCCTATACCGCTGCCGTCAACGAGTGCTTGCGGGTGTTCAGGAATGGCCTCGGTGATGACAGTGAAGAGGAACTCGAAATTCTGGAGAGCAAACTGCTTTCGGCCCGCGAGATGCTGGACAAGAACGTCGGCGCCATCGAGCACGAGTTAAACCGCCGCAAGAACAAACAATAACAAGTAGCGACGCGCTCGCGCCGAGGTCGCACTGGAGGGGAAAGAGTATGGCATTCACAGCCGGATTGACGCGTCGTCAATTACTGACGGCCATGGCCACCGCAGCTACCTTGCCGGCAAGTTCTCTCGCTGCCGCTAACGCCAACCGTATTCGCGGAGCGCTGATGATTCTCACCACTCCCTATACCGACAGTGGGGAGGTTGATTACGAGGATCTGGCGCGGGAAGTGGCCTTCCTCGATCGCTGTGGGGTTCAGGGAATGGTGTGGCCCCAGAACTCCAGTGAGCAACGCTATCTGAGCAAAGCCGAACGCATCCGCGGTTTTGATGTGCTCGCCGAGGCCAACCGGGGACGTGATATGGTGTTGATCCTCGGCGTCCAGGCAGACGACCAGGCCGCCATGTTGGACTATGCGCGGGCGGCAGAGGCACTGTCGCCTGATGGCATGATTGCCATTCCGCCCACAACCGCCGCTTCACTCGCTGAGATTCATGACTACTATGCCGCGCTGTGCGAAATCACGGCCCGACCAGTGTTCGTGCAAACCAGCGGTGGTCCGGATATCGAACTGACTATCGAATTCCTGGTGCAACTCGCGAACGACCTGCCCCAATGCGGTTATATAAAAGAAGAGTATGGCAACGTGCACGAGCGCATGTTGGCACTCAGCGCTTACCGCCCCGAACCGATCCGCAGCATCTTCGGTGCTACTCTGAGGCAGGGGTGGCTCTATGAAATGCGTTTGGGCACGGATGGGGTAATGACAGGCGGGGCCATGTACGGCGATGTCTATGCCCGCCTGTGGCAGTTGCACAATGAGGGCCGTCAGGAGGAGTTGCGCGACTGCTACAGCGCTCTTCTGTTGATGCAGAACCTCGACAATCTGATTCCCGGCGTGCGTCTCTATGTGCTGCAGCAGCGAGGGGTGTTCAAGACCACAAAATCCCGCCGGGGTGACTACCGATTCACGAGCCAGCAGATCGCCGAGATTGACTACCGCCTGGCCGCCCTGCGCCCCTGGATGACGGCCTAGGCCGGATCCGAACCGGAGACCGATGCTTACCGAACGCACCCCGCCGCCCGGTCCCAAATCCTCCATCGGAAGTAGTGATCCAAGCTCCCCGATTCCTCGTAATCGGGTCTATGAACAATTTGTCTCTGTCGCTGGATCGGTTTAGCATGGGATTCATGGTCTTGCCTGAATCTCGCGCTGCTCACACCCCCAAATCTGACGCTCTCGTTACCCGGGAAACCGATAGCGATGAGGATCTGTTGATCGCCGTCGGAAACCGACAGGATCGAATTGCCTTCAATACCCTGTTCGCCCGGTTTTCCAACCGGATCTTCGCCATGGGCATGAAACTGACGCGGAACGAGCAACTCGCTCATGACCTCGTGCAGGAAGCCCTGTTGATGGTCTGGCAGAAAGCCCCACTGTATGACCTCGATCGCGGCAACGCCCAGGGCTGGATCTTCACAATTGCCCGCAACCGATGCTTCGATATGTTGCGCAAGGCGCGCCGACAGCCGGCGTGTGTCAGTGCCGATGATATTTGGCCCTTGGAAGGGGAGAGCGGGGAGCTAAGTACAAGCGGGGAAACCGGCTTTCAGTCGGTGGAACTGAGTCAAGTTGAACAGTATTACGGCCAATTGCCAGAGGCGCAGTTCGCCGTCATCGAACAGATCTACGTGTTCGATCGCACACACGAAGAGGCAGCTGAATTGTTAAAGATACCCTTAGGCACGCTGAAGTCGCGCCTGCGACTTGGCATGGAAAAGTTAAGAACGCTGGTTGGAGTTGAACAATGAGCGCGGCAGTTATGTTCCATCCCCCCAAGCATCAGATTCAACGTTTTGTCGAGGGCGAACTCTCGGCTGGCATGAGTGTGGCGTTGTCCGCTCACATGGAATTCTGCGCGGATTGTCGGCGCACGGCAGGGGCTGCAGAGGCCGAGCTGGTCGCGCAATGGAATGCAAAGGAGGCACTCCAGTCACCGGCCGACCTAACCGGGATACTCGACGCTATCACCCAACAACCCCAGGAGCGTGCAAACACGCCAAGTACTCCGGTCTCGCGAAAACTGGTTGTGGATGATCAAGTGATTTCGCTGCCGCGAGTGCTGGCACAGATCGCTTCGGCGGGACTGAACTGGAAGACGGTCAGCAACGGCATTCGTTCCGCCAAGGTCGATCTCGATACTGACACGACCTGTGAGTTCATACACATGCAACCGGGCAGCAAGGCGCCGCAGCATTCCCATCGCGGCAATGAGGTCATGCTGGTACTGGACGGCAAATTCAGCGATGAGATGGGGGAGTATGGTGCCTCCGACTTCGTGATTCGTGATCCGGCGCACCGGCACCAGCCGCGTACCGAAACTGGCTGTATCTGCTTCTCGGTATTGGACAGTCCGCTCGTGTTTACCGAAGGATGGTTACGTCTGTGGAATCCGATCGGGCTGGCGTTGTTTCAACTCACCCGATGGCGCCGTCGCAAACTGATCTGATTCCGCTCAGCGACGCGGACTGGCGTCGATATTCATCGCGATCGAAATTCGCTCCCGGTGGCCGCGGTAGACTCTTACTCCGTGGCGCAGCCATGCCGGGAACACCACGAGATTGCCGCGTTCGACATTAAGCTCGAGCTGATGTCGCTGCGGCGTACCATCACTGCCGAGTAGCCTGAACGCGGTGTTGTGCATCGCCGTCAGTGGAAAGCGCGGATCCTCCAGATACAGTTCTCCGCCACACTCGGTCTGGTCTGTTTCGCCACCTGCACCGCCACCAATATCAAGGTAGAGCACGGCCGCCCACAGATTCCCCGGATGCATATGCAACTGATTCAGTCCGCCCGGCGCCGTAACGTTGGCCCACATTCGCACCTGCCAGTCAAACTGATCGACTGAAGATTCCTCGAAATGGCTCATGCGCTTGGCGACTGACACCGCCGTCTCGGCGAGTTTACGCGCCGCTGCTCCACCCCACTGCAACATCTGTGTATTGGAATGCCAACCGCCCGTGTTGGAGCGGACTAGGCCATCATCCTCACGTTTGTTATTCTGAATCGCAGCGAGTAGATCCCGAAGCAGGATGTCGGCCTGCTGCAGGCGACAGTAGGCAATCGGTGTTTCGAACAAGCCCACTGGGTTCGCTTCGACGCGGTAGGAATAGGGTGAGGCGTTGTTTTGCATAGGAATCTGCAGCATAACCCGCCCTGGATTACATTTTTGTGACAAACATGACGGTTGTCATAGGAAAGTTCGATTCCCGCTCTCGTCATGTCTGCTTTGCCTTCGTTGTCAAAAAACTGCAATCAAACGGTCGCATAACTGCAACATGACAAACCTATTATGTGCTGAACCAAAAGCCACCCCCGGTACATAACGAAGGAGTTGAAATGAAATCCAACCGAACACATTTGCGCACCCTGTCTGTCGCTGTCGCGATGGGTGTTGCCGCCATGGGCGCGGAAGCCGCTACACCACCTACACTGGCTACGACCGGACTGAAGACGAGCGCCGTGTTCACCGGTGGCGCCACAATTAACGCAGGCGCCAGCTACCTGTCAGAAGTACCGGCTGCCGACGCCGCCGACCTGGTTGCCAATATCCAGCCTGCCGCCGATGATGTTGGCAAGTCCGGCAGCATCGTCGTCATCGCCGCGATTCCGGGGCTGGGTTATTTCATGAAGCTCTCTGGCGGGATCTGGGTGCCGTGGAACACGGTGGATCCGATCCAGCCTCTCGTGACCAAGACACTGTCAGCCAAGGAAGAAGTGAAGATTCTCGATGGTCTCATTGGTAGCGATACCAACCTGACCGGTCTGACGATTCAGGCCTACGTCGGTTACTACACCGGCGGCTCGATCAATAACCTGACTTACACAGCTACCCCGGCCAGCATAAAGATAGCTGAAGCACCTGCAGCAGGTTGCCCGACCAATACCACGTTGCTTTCGGGAACCACCTTCGCTGGCAAGCCGGTCTGTGAACTCTCGGGATCTGCGCGCATTCTCAGCAATACGCACCTGACTGCGAACAACTCTTACTTCATTAATGGCACTGTCTTCATCGGTACTAATACACCGACAGAGAATGCCGACAAGATTTCACTGACAATCGATGCCGGTACAACCCTGTTTGCTCCGGAAGGGATCAACACGCTCGTGATTGATCGTAGTGCCAAGATCTTCGCCAACGGTTCCAAGGCCAAGCCGATCATCATGACTTCAGAAGTCGATGTCGCCGGCGTAGATGCCCTCAACACCCGCGGCAAGTGGGGCGGACTCGTCATCAACGGCCGGGCTCCGCTGAATACGCAGAGCGGCTTCGATGAAGGCGAAGGCTCAACTGGTCAATACGGTGGTGGTACCAACCCGGTCGCCGATGACGACAGCGGTGCCGTCACCTACGTGCAGATCAAGTACGCCGGGTATCCAATTACCCCCGAGAACGAACTGAACAGCATCTCGCTGCAGGGTGTGGGTTCTGGCACCATTCTGGATTACATCCAGATTCACAACGGCGCCGATGACTCCATTGAGTTCTACGGTGGCACGGTTAACGCGAAGCACATCGTCTCTACTGGTGTTGATGATGACGCGCTCGACTGGACCACTGGTTACGTTGGCAAACTGCAACACATCATCATCAAGCAGACTACCAGCGGTGACAACTGTGTTGAGGCAGACAACCTGGGCTCCAACCCGATTGCCTCTCCCCAATCGATCCCGACCATTTCAAACCTGACCTGCATCGGCAGCAGCGGTGTGAAGAGTTCAGGTCACGCCATGGAACTGAAAGCAGGCACTGGCATGCACATGACCAACTCGGTCATCGGCGGTGTCTTCCCGACTGGCAAGGAAGGCTGCATCCTGATCGCAGGCGCGGCGACCTTTACCAACGCGGGTTCTTCCATCTCCACCCTGAATGGCACACTGACCATGAAGGACAGCATCATCACGACTGCCTGTGCGGCCGAGCTGAAGGAAGGTTCCAGCGATACCAATTCACCCTGGAAGACGGCTGACTGGTACGGTGCCCAGGAAAACTCGACGTCCGGTACTGTCGATCTTGGTGGTCCGAATGGATGGGTCAATGGCACTTCGCTCAACGCCATCCCGGCCAATATCCCGACTGATTCCTTCTTTGACAAGGTCGATTACATCGGTGCCGTCAAGGATGAGACTTCGGATTGGTCTGCGGGCTGGACCTTTACGGACTTCTAGTCCGGCATGTTGAAATTTGCGCTCCACTAAAGAACCCATGGGTGCCTTCGGGCACCCTTTTTTTTGGGGCTGCACCGGGCAGGGACACTCGGGCAGGGAAATGTGACGGAAAATCGCACGTTGCAATATTAATGTAACAAAGTCGTCCTATCCTGATGACTCGGAAATACTTCCAATCAAACCCGGAGTTATGAAATGACCAGTCGACATTTGCTGACGACAGCCATTGCCCTTGCGGTGAGCTCACTGGCTGCAGCACAGCAGGTTCCCCAAATCGAAGAGATTGCGGTGATCGGCCAGTATGTGCCCGATGAAAAGCGCGGCACCGATGCGATCTCCAATGTGGTCGGCGAACAACAGTTTACCCGCTCCGGAGATTCCAATATCGCCGAGAGCCTGAAACGTGTGGCCGGTCTCAGCACGGTGGGTGGCAAGTTCGTGTATGTGCGTGGCCTCGGTGAGCGTTATTCCACCACGCTGCTCAACGGCGCGATTCTGCCCAGCCCGGAACCGATCAATCGGGTTGTGCCAATGGATCTTTTCCCGACCGCGATCCTGGAGAGCGTGTTGGTTCAGAAGACTTATGCCGCAGCTTACCCCAGCGAATTCGGTGGCGGCGTGCTGCAGATGCGTACCAAGAAATCGACCGACGAATTCTTCTGGAATGTGTCGTCATCAATCGGCATGGAACAGAACGTCAGTTTCAATGACGGTCTCACACTGAAAGGCGGCAGTCGCGACTGGCTTGGCTATGATGACGGTTATCGACAGCCCTCTGCGGCACTGCGCCAGGCGACGGCAAATGGTCAGGAACTGCGCGTCCTCAGCCCCTTCACTGGCAAGGGTGTGCCGGTAGCTGAATTGCAGACGATCGGTCAGAGTTTCAACAATCAATACACGCCAGAGGTCGAGTCACTGCCGGCCAATGTGAACTTCTCCACTTCACTCGGCAACTTCCACGATCTCGGCAATAGTGGCATGAAGCTGAACTATCTCGCCGCGCTGGATTATTCCAATAGCTGGGATCGCAACGTGATTGATCGCGCCACTTACGTGCCTGGCGCTGAAGGTCTTACCCAGCAGGAAGGCCAGGTGTATCGCGGCACCGAGAACAACATCGACGTTAGTGGCATTGCGACAGCGGGCCTTGATATCACACCAAACCACAATGTGCGCTTCACCTCGGTAATGTTGCGCAAGACCGACGACCGTGTCGCCACGACTGAAGGCTTCACCGAGTCGGCTTCCGATCTGGATGTCACCGAAATCGAATGGATCGAACGCGAGCTGTTCTCCAACCAGATCCAGGGTGACCACTATTTTCCAGACCTGCACGAGCTGGTGGTGAACTGGCGTTACAGCCACATCAAGGCGGAACGGGATGCACCTGATAATCGCGTCTATCGCTATGACGCTGGCGAGTTCTCTTCCCGGGTCGACGGCAATCTGCGA
>Ga0222714_10001589_pt1 | contig 25446 bp, 37 predicted proteins | sample C33_3DmetaG_FD_165048 | JGI IMG/M metagenome (GOLD analysis project Ga0222714, IMG submission 165048) | Estuarine water microbial communities from San Francisco Bay, California, United States - C33_3D | ecosystem: Environmental > Aquatic > Marine > Unclassified | place: USA: California...
AAACAGCACTACGTTCACATCGTAAATACGCCCACAGGGACTTGAACCCCGAACCTACCGCATATAAGGCGGGTGCTCTAACCATTGAGCTATGGGCGCCTAGCCATTAGTACTCCCACGGAGAATTGAACTCCGGTCTCCTGGATGAAAGCCAGGTATCCTCGGCCACTAGACGATGGGAGCATATTTAAAACAACATGGGCCCTCTGGGACTCGAACCCAGAACCTATTGGTTAAAAGCCAAGTGCTCTACCATTGAGCTAAAGGCCCGTTTTCAATTCATGCTTATAATCTAACACAAGGACGTTTATTTGTCAAGTCCTAAAAGTGGAGACGGTGGGAGTCGAACCCACGTCCGGAAATAACTACCTAAATCTCTATCAACGCCGTAGGACAGTTAGGAGTACCAAGGTGTCCAACCTCACGGCCTTGTAACGTCTATGCCGATCACGAAATACATTCTTTGGTGTATATATCCGCACCCAGCTCTATTCCTGAGAGTCACCCGAAATCATTTACTTCCCTGTATATCTTATCGGTATCAGATAGTGGGAAGGGCTTAAGCAGCCAGCAAGTAAGCGTTGTCGATTACTTTGTTTTTACTACAATGGCGTATCAACCTAGTATCATTAAACCCGTCGAAACCATTACGTCCCCGTATTTTCAATCAACTAGTGCTCGGGGCGAGATTCGAACTCGCAAGCCCATAGGGGCGTCAGATTTTAAGTCTGATGTGTATACCGTTCCACCACCCGAGCATATTTCTCATTTCCTATATATAAAATATAACGACTTAGCAGTGAATTGTCAAGCACCGCTAAGTCGTTGTAAAATAAGAACTTATATTTTTGTTACACTTCCCACTTGCCTTCTGGACACCCTTGTGGTCCTTTTGCTGTGTAAACTTTCTTACTTAAAAAACACCCACAAGAATCACATACATAAGTTTTGACTAAATCCACAAATTTTTTATGCTCACAAGAATCACATATTGACAAACGGTTTTCTGCAATTTGCTGTTGCTCTTCTGTTGGATTAGCAGCACGTTTCCAAGCCACTGCAATTTCTAACATATTAGGTATTTTCATAAGGTATATCCAAATATTTTAAGGTCATCGTAAAAAAGATATTCCACTAACTCTTTGAATTTTGTGGTTGTTGTGTCTATAGGAATGCTATTTGTGCTTTCATTTATTCTTAGTTTCTTTACTTGACTAGTATCATAACCAAGAGTGTTTTCTATCCAAGTATTATACTCATCTATGTTTTCATATTTAAAAATTTTAACTTTAGGATGATAGGCATATTGAACTTGAGTGCGGAATATTGCATTTAGCGTATAATATATGTAAGGATGTGAGTTTCGGGGAATTATTTTATGTTCAACCTCGTTTTCATTATTTCTTATACAATTTTTGCTAAAAGAATTATAAACATACGAATAAAAAGTTTTTTCGTTTTTTAAAAAATCAAAATTTATCTCAAGAGAGTTTAAAATCCTAATAATTTCCTCATCCTCAATGTTTTTAACATATTCTTCTTTCCAAAATGCAGTATATTTTTTATCTAAAGCCAGTTTAGATAAAAATTTTAACCCGGAAACAAACTTGTCCAATGGATTTCTCACCAATGAAAACCCAGGTATTTCTAATTTATGATCATATTTTGTGTGATGAATTATATTGAAACCAAATTTTGTTTGTGGTTCAAATATCCTTAAATATGAATTTGTTCCAGTTCTTGGTATATTAACCCAAAAGTAATCAGAATTATCCAATAACGAAGTTACAATCATAATAAATTTTTAGAAGAGACAATCCTGGCCGTGGAATCCGCAGGTTAAGAAGGAGGTGTGACAACAACAACCGCCGCCGCCCTTGGTGGAGCACCAGCCCGACGAGTCGCAGCTCTGAGCTGAACAAGCAGATAATAAAACTGTAACATCTTGTGATAAATCTCCAGTTTCAAAAAAATCATAATACTCAGCTTCCTGATCATCCAATTCAGAAGATTCATTTTCATAAACACCAAAAAGTATTCTACAATAACCAACTACCTCCCCTTCTGAATCTAATGCTACAACGTTTTGCACATAATTATGTGTAGTGACATCTTCTGTAGGTGAAATGATAACGTTATTTCCTTCTAATGTTATCCATTCAGGAGAACCCATATTAGAGCCTCCTACGCTGATTGAGGTTATACTTATAGATACAGCGGGTTCTTTTAATGTGAATGCTCGGGTGTATGAGGAACCTTTTTGTACTAATATTTTATCTTCTCTTGTATAACCAACATCTTGACAATTTGTAATTAAGTTTCTAACACCTGTAGAATATACTATCAAGTTTGGTGTATCACCATAAATGGTTTCATTCCTGAATAATAAATCCGCACTACTTTGATTTATTAAAGTAGCTTGTACTTGAGCTGCGGTTTGTGTTGGGTTAGAAACTATAACTTGGGCAACAACACCAGAAACAACTCCACATGCAAATGAAGTACCGGAACCTTCACCCATAGAATCATTTAAAGAAGCATGCACCACATCAATTCCTGGAGCAGTAATATCTACTTCTTCACCATAGTTCATGATTGAGCCTGAGCCCCAGGAAATTACACGATCAAATGCATCACAAGCACCCACACCTAAAACACTATTCAAACCAACAGGAGAGTAATTGTTCGCATCTTGTCCCAAGTTTCCAGCTGCAGCCACAACTACTAAATTATCGTTTTGTAATTCATTTATTTTAATATCTAAAATTTGACTTTTACTAATTATCCACGAACAATTAACCACACCAACCTTGGTTTCATCATGGTCTTGTATAATGACATCAAATGCTTCTATCAAAACACTAATGGAAGTTTCTCCTGAAGGGATTACTACACTTTTTAAGTGAACCTTATTTGATATTCCTATATTTTTACCCGCAATCAAACTAGCCACAGCTGTGCCGTGTGAATGTGGAGTAAAGTCATCATCATGACTCCATAAATTTGTTACAGTAACATCATTAAATTCTGAATGTGTAGTTTCTACAGCAGTGTCTACTAAGTAAACTACTACATTATCACCATGATTATCTGGATAATATGTGTTTGATAAAGGTAACTGTCTTTTAACCACTCTTTGTTGATGCCATTCAGATTGCAATTCTGGTGTTATTTTAGTATCTTCTTCGTGTTGAAGAACTCCACTAATCGAAGTAAAATCTAGGTTATCAGCGTCTAAATTTATAACACCAATATTTTGAAAGGTTTTGTTAATAGTAACCCCTGCATCCACCAGAGCGTCATGTAACTCTGTGAAATTTATGGTTTTATCGTATATGATATTGTACGTGGTCATTTATATATGTCCTCTAATCCTAGTTTGGTTAATGCCCATTTTCTTTCTGTGCAAAAATAACAGCCACCACACGGATTAACGTATCCGTTTGGATAACCACAAGATCTGGTTAATTGTAAAAGATCTATTATATTATGTTCAATATATAATTTAACTATTTCTATCTTATCCATATTTATAAAAGGCCGTAAATGTTTTTCATTTAGAGGATCACCTCTAACTGGAGGAGTATCATTTGGGATGTGAATAGTAGGAACAAATTCATTTTCATCCCAAATAACTTTATTACAGCCGGTATAAACATAATCACACCCAATAACATCTATTATGTTTTGAACACCTATTCTAATAAAAAATTTAGTATTCATTGTTTGAATAATAATTTTTTCATTAATGGTGTTTACAATATTTTCTAAGATTTTATATTTTTTATCTTTTTTTTGAAAAAATGTAAAAACTATAATATTTTCAAAATTTTGTTTTACAAGCAAATATAAAAGTAAAGTGCTATCTACTCCACCGGAACAAAGAACACCTATCTTTTTTGCGTCGTGTGGTATTTCTATTTTCATATTTATATTTATAAGATTTAAATCACGGAGAGCCTGGGATTCGAACCCAGAAGTCCTTCCGGACGCCAGTTTTCAAGACTGGTGCAATAGCCGTTCTGCCAACTCTCCAATGCCCACAGAGGGAATCGAACCCCCACTCTGAAAAGAACCAGATCCTAAGTCTGGCGCGTCTACCAGTTCCGCCATGTGGGCGACATCTATTTGTTCTGCTAATTTACAATCAATAGCTATCTTTGCATTATGTATCTCAACAACTAAACTTCTACCATATCTAGACAATGGACATACATCACAACCATTTATAAAACCGCGCTCCATTAATCTTTCCTGATCTTCCAATGATAAGGAATCCATGGAAGTTAAAGAACAAGTTTTATTTATTTGTATGTCTATTAGTTTCATAATATAATTTGTTCTCCATACCAGAGGTGGGACTCGAACCCACAAGCCGAAGCGTCAGGTTTTGAATCTGATGCGTATACCAATTCCGCCACTCTGGCAAACATTATTTTTTCTTTTTTCTTGTACTCTTTTTTTCCTGAGCTGGTTCTAAAGGCGCACCTAATTCTATAAGAACTTGTCGCATATTTGGATACAACTCTAAAAGAGTCTGATCCTTAATGTGTACCAAAAGATTTGCTTCCTTCCAGTGCAAACCCTCTAACATTTGAATCCATTTAATTTCTTTTTGATGGTTCGGCATATTCTCCATACTCCCACCAACTTGGTAGTTTCTTATTCTACGAAATTCTTGTCGAACCGTAGAGAACCCGATGCCGTCGGGTATATCAGTTTCTGGTTTATAGGTTTCAGGCATACCTTCAGGTAATCCAGTAATCCTTTCAGCCTGTAACGTGCCCATACGAATCAAAGGGGCAAAAGTAACATCTAATTTTGCAACTTCTTTGGTTCTAGAAACTTGTTCTTCCAGAGAAGAACCTTCGCTGATATAATCTAATTTTTCATTCAACATCAAATTCGCATGCAGTCTCATTCTAAAACTCCGTAATATGATCCATAAGATTTTTCATCCTATGTGCTATAAAATAATTTAAAAGTTTACTTCTATCACGAACACCTTTTTGCTCGATAAAGTTATTTATAACATCTTCTTTTAGCACGCTAGGAATATAACTAAGGTCAATTAAAGCAGTATTTCTTCTTACATTGTTCTCATGTGGGGTTCCATCCCAAACTGTGATGGGTTGTTCTGTCCATAAATTAAGATCCTTTTTACGAATTGGCTTCTGGCGTTTGCCTTCGATAAAGGTATCATCATCGGAAAGGAAATTAGGTACCCCATCACCTTTATCACCAAGAAGAATTTTTTCTACTAATTCTTTCTCAGGGTTCTTACTCTTAATCCACTTCTTAAAAATAGGAGAATATTGACTGACATTCTTATATTTTTGAAGTTGAGCAAAGTCATGATCACCTGAAAGAATTAATACGGGCTGAGGTTCATACCCCAAGCCGATTTGAACTAAATCATTATCTTGAGTCCATTCAACCAAAGAAGCAATTACATCATCTGCTTCTGCTGTATGAACCTCCACAACAGGATAAGGAAAGTTCTCTGAAATTTCCTGTTTAATTTGATTAAGAGCTTCAAAAATTGCACTCCAATCAAAACCAGAATCATCCCGAGCTTTTTTTCTATTTGCTTTATAGAAAGGATAATCTCTCTTTCTCCAGTAATGTTTATTGTCACAAGCAAGAACTATTTCACCATATTCTTCACCAAATCTTTTCTTGTAACTTCTAATAGCATTAATAATCATATGCCTAACTAATGGTAGACTAATTTCTGCATCAGTCCTACCTCGGAGCTCAGCCATTAAGGTACTAATAGCAGTTTGGCTGTAATCAACTATAATCATTTTAGTTCACCCTTAATATAATTAAGTTGCTATTAGTCCTACCAGACATATCCTTGCACTTTGCCCGAATATCATTAAACCAATTTACGGTTTGATTCTTCCTGAGCTTTTTAAATTCTACGAGCTGTTCTTCTGGCTTGCGAAGAATTTTCTCACAGCTATTCTTCCAACCATAGATAGTTGCCCCCTTAACATACAAGGAATTCTTTACTTCAGCCTCATAATAACCCAACTTACGCTTCTTGGTATCATAAATCCACACAATATCAGCGCCAATAATATTAACAGGATCTTCCGAACTAAGGTCTAATTCTGGGAAAGTATCCATGTACTTGATCTTACTAGCCATCTTTCTCTTATCCACAGGACGCTTACGCCTAATGCGTTGAGTCTTTAGAGAAGTCCCGTGCCTAGAAAGAGAATCAATAAGAGCATTGAATTCATCAATAATTTTCTTAAAATATCTAGCCTTAATAAAGGAATATCCTTCATTCAAATCCTGATCTTCACCGCTGACTACTGCATTCCATTCTGACAGATAAGTTTCTATATGTCGAATAATCAGTTTAGTGTGTGGACCCTTAATGTTTCCACTACCCACCTCAAAGATTTTATTCATCATAGCCTTTGCTGACAATAATTCACCGCCAAAGGCCTCATCAACAAAATAATCAATCTCAGCAAAGACAGGATTAAGCTGCGAAAGCATAGCATCTTGAACGCTAACCTTGGCAGTATTATCTTGTGTCTTTACCTTAGACTTCTTAATATTTGTAATTTGTTGAATATACTCTTCCAAAAGTTTCTTGTGCTTTTGTGACAGAGGAAATTTTCTAAGATTCATCCTAGCCAAAGATGCTGTAGTAGGATTTACCTTCTTAGTATTTCCTAAAGAAGAAACAAGAGACTTAGAATTAGAAGAATAATTTGTCTTTATCCATTCCTCCAGATATTTCCTATAATTCTTATCTGTAGCACAATAATTATGCCAATTCAGACCACGAAGAAGTTCGCTGGTATAATTGTCTTCATTGACCTCAACATCATCCCAAACTGGCTCATCATGTACAAATTTAGTTTCAGAAGCTGGAGGATAAACTGCATGCAGTTTAACCATTGATCACCTCGAACCTTTGAAAGGAATCCCATCGGAAGGCTCGCCAATCATTTACATCTAAGGCCCAAACTGTGCAAACATCTGCACTCTTGGTCTTAGTGGAGGTGTTCTCTGAAGTAGAGGCGGGAATAACAGATTCCTGAAGAGTACAAGGCATCACCCGGGTTGTTCCATCCTTCTTAGTGAAGGTAATTTCTACAACCCCGTTTTTTAGCCTGTCAATTAAATCTGTTTGAAAATCGGTATAGTCAATCATGTTGACACTCCTTATTTTAGAGTTTTATTATATTAAATATAACACTAAGGAATGTCTTTGTCAATACCTATTTTGATTTTTTTAAGAAACGGAACCAGGAATTTGACCATTTTTTGTTAGGATACTCATATTTGAGGTTTCGCAGGTGCGAAACTTGGTCTTTAATATTGGGATATTCAAAAATTTGGTCCTGAATGTCTTCTTTAAACACTATGGTTTGTTGTTTTTTGTCCTGAACAGCAATTTGATTATATGCAATTATCAAACTTACAGCTAATGGATCAAACACAAAAATTATCAAAAGAGCGAAAATATTTACTACCTTGTTCATTGGCCAACCTGTTAATTCACTTAGATATCTAAGTGGACCAATTTCTGCAGCAACTTCATTATTTGCATTAATATTAATGATTTCTATATCAATAGAAGTTATGCTATCCGTCATTTCTTCAATTCTTTGTGAAACAACCGATCTTTCTTGTGTAGAATTATTTAACTGTTGTTGAATAGCATTTCTAGTTGCACTAGATGTACTGGTAACTAATTGTCCTGTGGATGGATCTACATACTGAACAATGTTGTTGGATAATCCTTGACTTAGTTGTTCAATAGTAGAACTTAAGGTTTGTCTTTCACCAATATAAAGGTCTAGTTGTTCTTGAAATCTTTCTTTTTTTAATTCTAAAACAGAAACTTGTTGATTAATAATTGAAAATTGATCTGCGGTAGTTTGATATGCTGCAGTTAAGAACCCATAGATACCTGCAGACGTTATCAGTACTAATATACCTACAGCAAAAATAAAATATATTTTTAAACTTTTTTGAAGTTCGTTCCAATATCTAGTTAGAAAAGATGCTGTAACTAATTTTCCAAGTTCTAAAGTACTAGCCATGATTAATACAGGCACAAAAGCGCCTGCAAACAATCTTCCTAATCCAGACACGGAAAAAAATGCAGCTACACCACTAATTGTGAGAGCCGTTAAAAGTAACCCGTATAGAAATATCATAGTTTTAAATGCTTCCTATGTATCTTACACATTATCCATTCATTATAAAACATTTTAGGGTTTTCTAATGCACCCATTTCGAATTGTAATTTAGCCTCAAAATAAGAGCACTGTCCTCGGTTGAAACATATATGCACAACGTCCCTTCGGAAATGTTCTGGTCCGAGGGTACTAACGTCATGTAACAATTCTTTGTTACTTCCGTAATATTCTCTCCAATCAGAGTCAATGCGAGTTCTTTTTCGAACTCCTTTGACAGTTCTGATTTTGGATTTAGTGAATAACTTTTTACCAATGTATTTCCTGCCTGACAAGAGGTTTGTAATGATATAAACAAAACCAAAAGCATTATCAGGTACTTCATTCATTTCTTTTTCTTCATATAACCACATAATAAAGCCTCACATATTAAGACTTTATTATTTATAGTTCTTCTTCCTCGTCATATAAATCGTATTCTTCTTCTTTTTCTAAATCCTCGCCGCAGAAAGGACAAAATACAATATTATAACTTATTTCGTCCATACTGTGTTTTATTTGAAATTCTGCTTCACAGTATAAACAGACTATTATTTTATGCATTTATTTCTACTTCCAGTCTTTGAATGTCTTTACGTTCACCGTATATAATGTAATGAAATAATTGATTATGTGAATTATTTACTAATACTTTATTATCAACCACGCCTAAACAAATCAAATTTTGATCTAAAGAAGTAGGAGTCATATGAACAGTAATACTATTTGTATCTACCAGGTCTTTCCAATATTCTGGCAACTCAATACTGTTACTTGTTTCCTTACCTCTGAAGTATACTGCAGCCTCTGGACCTTCTAAACAAGCATGAACTAAACGTTTACTATCGTCACTTGGATGTTGGATATTAAAGGCTTTTATGTTTGCTGAAATTGTTCCTGTTGCAGTTAAATTTCCTGTTATTACAGAGTTGGATGTGACAGACCCACCAACACTAAGGTTTCCTGCTGTAACAGCCATATCACCTGCTGTAACAGTAACATCTCCTGATGTAACAGTAACATCTCCTGATGTAGCTGTGAGGTCTCCTCCCAAAGTTATATCATTATTAACATCAAGATTTCCCTCTGTGACAACGAAATCCCCATCTAAAAGTTCTAATCCAGAAAGATTGGTATTATCTGTGTGGAAAAAACCACCGAAATCCTCTCTAAATTCATTTAAGAGTTCTGTAGAAAATTTCCAAAACCTAGAAATATTTTCTTTTTTGGTTATTACTTTTATTCTAGGCATTTTCCAACTCCTCTAATGCTTTAACATATTCAGTCCTAGGATATATTCCTACTAATTTGGATAATATTTCTCCGTCTTTAACAAAGACCACTGTAGGTACTGATCGAATTTCATATGCCAAAGCTGTTTCTGGTAATACATCTATATCAATTGTTTCCCAAGATATGTTGCTGGTGTCTTCCTTTTGTAAATTTTCCATCACAGGTTTCAAAGCTCTACAAGGAGCACACCATGTTGCTGTAAATCTTATAACACTCTTCTTACTCATGTAATTTCACATCCTCCCGCCCCACAGGCCACCTCGCCTTGTAGGTTGGTTAAATCTTCAGTTTCAACTACCTCATCTAGATTTATATCTGATAAAACGGCAAGCATTTCATTATACTTATCTTCTTCAATATCTTCAAATGGAGCTTGAATATAGGTATGATCACTATGTGGTAAAACAGATAGTGCAGTAAAATTGTCACGATTGCTCCACATCCAGTTACCAACCTCTTCCCATTCATCAGGCTTTATTGTAACGGTGGTAGATACATTGTTTTTATTAGCGCCACGGCGATGACCTGGTTTAACCCATTCCTTCCAAACTTTCTCTACTCTTTTTAAGAGATCTAAAGCTGATTCTTGACGAGTAATTGCTCCTTCAGGTGCTTTCTGCGGTACTTCAATAACAGCCTGTAAGTTTGGCTTGAAGAATTCATCCTGAACAAGCTCAGGGTGATTAATAAGAAGATAATGATAAATGCTTTCATTCTTACCAACACGAACTCTACGAATATAATGTTCATTGTGCCAAGCATGAATACCTGAAGAAGTACCTAGAACTAAACTACTAGTGCCTTCTGGTTTGACAGTTGTGCATCTAGCTGCTGGTTTAGTGCCAATTATTTCAGCTACTCTTGCATTTTCTTCTTTGACAATATTTGCTGCTTCTTTCATGTTTAATTTCATAACTTCGCCTGTAGCAATACCTGTCATTGACACACCGATTAATGCTTCACGTTCGGTTGTTTTCTTCCAAATATCACGAAGATAATGGAAGTCAGTATAAGAAGCCTGTAAGGTACCAATAAAGGCAGCAGATTTTGCACGTGCATTGAAATCATCTTGGTTTTTGATATCTCCTGCATTAATGGTAGTTAAATTGCAGAATTGAAAAGGACGAAGTGAAATCTCAGCACAAGGATTCATACCCCAATCTTTATCGTTTGTGAAGAAGAATCCAGGTTCACCAGACCCAGACATTTCAATCTTTTTCCACAAGGATAAAAATACTTCTTCTTCCACCATGTGGCGAACAATTACTGCTGAATTGTTTGCACGACCACGTTGTGGATTGTTCTCCCACCAATTTCCAAACTTACAGGTTAACATATCATCGTCATCAATATTAAACAATGAAATCATGGCAGAACGACGAATACCACCTGCTAATACTGCATCAGCAATATAACACATTATATCATGGACTTCAAGAGTAGAAAGTTTTTCACCGTTTTCTTTGCGATCTAAAACTTTCTTTACGTTGTGTACACAATCGTGTAATGGTTCTGGGCCAGGAGCTTTACCACCTGAAGTAATTAACTTTGCTCCTTTGGCTCGGATATCTGTGAAATCGAAAATTGGCAAAGCCTTCCCTTTCATGTAAGCAGACATTAAAACTTTAATACAATCAGCCCATCCTTCAATACTGTCGCTAACCAAGTAGCGTCGGTATTCAGTTGGTTTAGTAATAACAGGAAGTTTTTCTACATGATGTCTTTGTACTGAGTAACCTACACCTGTTCCTGATAATAGAAGGAACATGATCTCACTAAAAGCATCTATGTGGTCAACAGGAAGGAAACAACAATTATATAATCTTGCATTATTAATAGCAATAGGCTTACCTGCAAATTGCATAGAACGCATAGAAGGTAATACCTTCTTATCATAAACAAATTTATATGCATCAGTAATTTCCTTCTTTAACTCAGGAAATCTTGCAATGTGCATAGCCTTGTTTCTGTCTACTAATTCTTTCCAATTTTCTCTACGATTTTTTTTATTATCAAATTTTGCATATTTCATGAAAACAGTAATATCCGACAAAATCTCCGAAGTCAACTCCAATTTTCTCATTTCTAGTTTTGCTCCTATAATTCTAATGCTTTTTTAACATTTGGTGGGAAGTAAGTTTCTGGTTTTAGAATTTTGCCATCTTCTCTTTTAATGACCTTTCCGTCTACGGTTTTGCTCATATTGGAGGAGGTAATTTCTTGCCAAACTGGCTGTATGGGTATCCCTAAAGAATTACACAAACCTAAAATAACCCATATAAGGTCGCCGCAGGCATCTGCTACTTCAACAACATCTTGATTTTGATGGCCTTGTTTAAGTTCCTCAAACTCCTCACGGATTAATTCCATGTACAAGTTCACTTGATTCTCGTTTGAGGTTTCGTAGCTTGGGCTATTTCTTACTTCTTGCCCACAGGCTTCCATGAAATATTTTACATCATCTTGCATACTAATTGTCACCTTGTGAAAAGTTATTTATCATTGGGAAGATTTCAGCTATTGCTGTGGCACAGGCTCTGGCAATTTCACGATGTTCCTTCTGTGTAGATTTATCTGTACGAATTTCTATATAATGGATCCAACTTCTGATAGTACCGTTCATGTACATTCTAGAAGTAGTTAACCCTTCTGGGAGTACTGCACGGGCAACTTCTTTAGCAATACCTTTTGATATAGCCCAGTTGTAGGCTTCCTTTACCTGGGTTATTAGCTCCATTTGCTTTAAATACCATTCATCTTCAAGATCAGGATCATTTATTTCAATACTGTTTTGACGATTCTTAGTATCCTGTAAACGAGCCTCACGAATTTCAAAAGTTAATTCTTTAACCGGATCAGCATAACGTTGACTGAATTCTTGAAAACTAAAACTACGATGTCTTAATATTTGTCTTGCAATATCACGGGTTGTTTCAATTTCTAAACATACATTTGCCATTTCAAATGGACTCCAGTGTTTCCATCTGATAAGATAATCTATTAACTTATCCGCAGTTTCCTGATTGTACTGATTGCTAGGGTTGCTAACCCGAGCACAAAAAGATACAAGATTAGTTACATCATCAAGTTCTACTGGTATTGCTTCTGGATTAAGTTTTGTATAACTTATAAGTTTTACATTCATTAACAGTTTCTCCATTCTATAAATTTCAATTGAGCCATTAAACCATTATAGGTATTTTTTGCAATAATATTTTCCACATCGTGACCTGCTGAAACCATATCATTAATATCTTTCTCTAATATATTACACGGCCATATACATACATTATAATTTAAATTAATATATTTGTCAACTAAGTCGCATACCTGAGTATTACGTGGTTGATTATCTACAACCACTACAATTTTATCTTTAGGTAAAGACAAAGTTTCTAGTTTATTGAATCCGGTTCCAGCGACTGCTAAACTATTAGAAAGAAATAAACTATCAATTGGTCCTTCAACAATAGGTATAGTTTTCTTCTTGTCTACCTTGTTTAGACCAAATATTAAAGTTGCATTTTCATCAATTTTTATATTGATATAACGCAAATGCTCATTGCGCATTCCTCTCATAGCAACACCCAACAAGTTTTCTTCCTCATCATAAAAAGGAAGAAGCAATCTAGGCTCATTGGTTTTAATAGCCCAATATTTAGGAGCAATTTTTATTATATCTTTTACTGAGGGAATGAAAAATAATTCAGAAAATTTTTCCTTAGGAATATTTCTGTTAGTGCAATACAAGATTGCTTCATGATCTTCTTCTAAAGTATCTAACCTAAATGCAACATCTTTTAAAGGATCCTTTTTGAATACAGGCTCCTCATGATTATATAGTTGTTCTGGATTTTTGTGTGCTTTAGGGCCGTTCATGCCTGAGGCATAACGTTCCATGACATACTGTTGATAAGTATGCGCATCTAAATTTTGTAGAAATGTCCCGAAATGTTGGCTAACTTGGCAATTGTGGCATTTGTAAAAAAGATCATTTTTGTTTCTGTAAAAATAACCACGAGCTTTGTTTTTCTTTTTCTGGGAATCTCCACAAATGATACACCTACAATTCCAAAGATCTTGGCTCTTTTTAGAGAATAATGGAAGTCGGTGACCAATAATGCTTAGATATTTTGTATCAATAAAATAGGACATAATATACTCCTCCTTGTACAGGAATATAGTATATTATGCCCTATCTGTCAAGTATTAAGGAAGCAATAAATCTAGAATTTCATGTGCTATTGAGCCAAGAACCAAACTACCACCCAAAATAATCCATTTCCATTTTTCTAGTTCTGAGACTCTGGCTTCTATATCTCTATCTCTTTTTTCCTTTTCTTTTATATCTTCAACGATGCATTTTTTAAGGTCGTTCATACCATAAGTTAAGGCCTGCATTAACCTTTGTTCTGTCTCATTGATATCATCAGACAAATCTCTGCTTACAGTAGTAATACGAGAATGTAAATCTTTAATGTCACCCTTCATCTCTATCTTGAGTTTTTCCATTAGGGTGAATAACTCCTCGTCCGTGGTTTCTTGTGTATCAAGTCTTTCTTGATGCACTGCTAGCATTTTAGCAATGTCGTTAGAAACGTCTCCCATTTTTATAATGGCAGCGTCCAATTTATCAGAGAACATGGAAATTCTGCTGATATCTTGTTTAAGTAACAATATTTCAGTTTCTAATGACATTTAAGTTAGGGTTAAGATTCTTGTCTCTTGCTTTTTACTTTACCGCCATACTTTTTACTAGGTCTTCCACGTTTTGTTGTAGCTTTCTTTGCTACTGCCTTTACATCTTGAAGATCTACTTTTCCGTCGTTATTGACATCAGCAGTTCTTTTTGCAACTTCTTTAACCATTGTCTTTTCTTCTTTATTCATGGACAAGAAAAGAACTAAACCTGCCACGCCAAGTAAACATAAAATTGTAATTATCCATCCAGCCATTGTTAATTCTCCTTTTTCTTTTTATTTTTTCTGCGATACATTTTTCCTAAAATAGGATCGTATTTCGCAATTGCTGTTGCTCCAGTGTGAGCTATGTTGTTGGTAGGAACAGCACCACCAACGCCCATTTCATTGATATAATCTTTAAAGGTTTTCATATTTGCCTTAATTTTTCTATTATATATGTATCTAAGGAAACGGAGCTTTCATTTACTTCCTCATTAATCTGATAATTATCTTTTAAATAATTTAGATACACTAGAAATGTTTTTATTTCAGACCAATATGTTTCATCAAATTTATGAAAAAGCATAGGTATCATTGCTTCATCAAAAACATTTCTTAGTAAGATAAAATGATTAAGTAGTAAACGTTCGCTCAGTTCGCCAGTTTTTTTATATTTTCCTAGTAATCTTTTTATATATTTAAAACGCTTTAAATCCCCATGAAACTCTTTTAAAGAAATACATGAAGAGTTATTATAGTTTTTTGCTGCGTATAATAAAAAGTTTTCATTGCTCAATTCAAATTTATTCATATCAATTCAATTAGATTGTTATAGTAGCTGTTCCTCCTAAAATCCACCAATCACTGCTATACCACATTAAAATAGCTGTGTGTCCTACTTCTGAAAAAGCAATACTTGTTGCTTTTATATTAGAAATTATAGTCTGTGTACCTGCTGCAGAAGAACACATAATTATTTTAATTTGACCCGTATGAGTACCATCAGAAATGCTGACTGAATATGCACCAGCCTCACTTGTTAATAGTGTTACAGTCTCAGTAGAATTTATAGTACCTGCATTACTCACCGTTTGGGGACTACTAACATCTAAAGCTAGTAGTCCCCTAAACTTGGTGGGTGTATCTGGCAAATTACCTAGTAAAGTAGCAATACTTAACTTTTTATCTGTGCTGGATTGCACCAAGTATAGAATATCGGCTGTACCTAACGTGGTTGCTGCTGTTAAGGCACTTACTTTACTATCTGCCATGATTTATATTAAACCTCAGTTAATGTGGCTGCACTTGAGAATACAGTATCAGCACCTGTTGCACTTAGTTGTGCACGGTATTGATATGTGTTACGACTTGTGTTATCACTGATATTTAAAGTAGCTGTGGCTGTATTACTGTATACGCCTGCGTCTGAGAGGTTAACCCAAACTGAACCACCATCAGTTGATTCCTGCCACTGATAAACGATTGTTCCACCAGTTCCGGTGATTGTTGCAGCAACTGTGAAAGATACTGCGCTACCTGAAGATGCTGAACTATTAGATGGTTGTGATGTAATAGAGATAAAGTAATCCTCGAATTCCACATCTTCATAGTCGCCCATATTAGCAGGTGAAGCACCATTCTTTGAAAGAGCAACTAATGTTTCATATTGAGTTCTTGCACCTATGGTCTTCTTTAGAACCCAACCTGCGTGTGCAACTGGCTTCCCTTCAGCGGCAGATGCTTGAGCCTCATTTGTGTCAACACCAAATACATTTGTTGACAAAACTGATGGGTCACTTGCCAACGAAGTTGGCTTCTCGCTTAATGTGTATGAAGAGCCTGCTGTTACTGCTGTCCAAGTTGTTTGTGGATTTGCGTTAATAACTGTTGCTGTTGTATCATTGTCAATGTCAATGATGATGAATTCTTGTGAACTAACACGAAGAAAATCACCCACAGCAGCTTCTGTTGTGAAAGCTGTACTTGAGCCTGAAACTGCGCCGCCAGTTGTAATTGCAACCGTACCTGATGCAGTTTTAGCGTCTTTTATACCCCATCCTGACATGGTTTATTCTCCTAGATTTGAATTGAAAATTTCTTCTACTTTATTTAAAAACTCTTTTGCGTCTTCGTTAGACAATTCAGAAACGTTATCAATATTGTATTCTTGTAATGCCATTGAAAATGCTTTTTCATAATCTTCTTTATTTAAATTATCACGACGGCGACGAAGTTCTGTTTTGGCTTTTGAGGCTAGTTTCTTTTCATCAGGAGAAACTTTACCACCTGCTTTGGCTTTTCTTTCAGCGGCGCCGGCTAAAGTTGAAAGCATTCCTTCAGGTGTTTTCTTTAGATCTACACCTGGCTTAGATTTTGCTTTCATAGCTTCTGAAATAGGTACACAGTTAGGAACTTCTTTTCCATTTTTCATTTTTGTTCCAAGTTGTCTGTAGCCTTTCCAGCAAGGATTTTTTTCCTCATAACGATATTTTTGCATTGCAATTTTTTGTCTAACTAAACGATACATAAGTTGATCCTCGAATACCAGTGCTAAAATTCTACGAAGGAAATCATAAGTTATTCTTCTTTCAACAAGAGGTAGAAAGGCATCACGTTCCATGTGTGCAAGTCCTTTTGCAATCCATGGAATGTTTTCTACAGGCATTAGGCCCATACGAAGCAGTTCTTCTACCTGCTTCATGTTTACTTGTTCTTGAAGATTGTTTTCCATAAGTCTTTTTCTTAATGTTTATTATATTTATAATAGTATCAAACTAACAATTCCATTTCCTAAGAGCTTTGTTAATTCTTGAATCAGGATCACGAGCAGTTTTGGCTGAAGTAAGACGTTTTTTCATGCCACCCATACGAGCACAGAAGCTTTTTCTACGATTTGCGGCCTTACTTCCTTTCTTTAATTTAGAAGGTTTTGTAGTGACAGCCATGGACAATTTACTTCCTGGGTTTGCTTTACGATATGAAGCAATACCTTTTCTGTTGAGGCCACCGCTCTCACTTTTACCTTCTTTTCTTTGCCAAGCAGGAGCTGCTTCAACAATAAATTCTGAAAAAGATAACATTATCTCTGACCTTTTTTAATTGTCTTATATTTAGTTGCTTTAGTTACACGTTTTGTATCAGCAACACGAAGTTTTGGCTGTGTAGCAATTTCTACAGACTTACGATATTGTTTTCCGCGTTGCTTATAAACTTTTTCTAAAGCAGATTTTTGTGTAGAAGAAAGACCTTTTCTAGACTTTACTCCTGCAATATTTTTGTAAATTTTTCTTATTGCAGTTAATTTGGTTCTTCTTGTAATTCTTCTTTTGCTGGCAGAAATACCTTTTGCAATCTTTGCACGACGTTGTAACTTCCAACGATTCTTTCTAATAGCAATTTGTCTCTTAACACGACCAGCTGGTGTTAATCCCTCACTAACAGGATCAACAGTATCTCCGTTTACAGACATGGCTTTATCAGATATTTCAACAATAGCATTACGAATCTTTTCTATAATACCTGAATTTCTAAGAACTTTAAATGCCATGTTCTCATCAGAAAATTCTCCAGCTCTTTCAAGACCTGATTTTCTCATTTTTGCAATCTTCTTTAATAAACCACGAAGAACTTGCTCGTCTCTTTGTTCTAAAGCCTCTTCGGCTTGAGCAAGTATTTCTCCTGCCTTTTTCTGAATATTATTATGAGCAAAGTTAGGTCTTTGCATAGTAGGAATAACCAACCATCTGTCATGTTTTAAACTATACTGTCCTGATGCTACATGATGTTCGGATCTATCTTGTGCATATAATTCAACATCATATCCCTTAATTTTGATATTATGTTGATTGTTATATAAATTTTTCTTAGTATTTAATAAGTTTTTTACTAAATCTTTTGTAACGCCTGACTCACCCATGTTAACTACAACATGAAGATCAAAGTCGCTATACTTAGTCCAGTTATAATTTGCGTTAGAACCTGTAAGAATTATATCTGTAATTGGGAACTCCATATCCCATGTACCAACAAAATCACTAGCAATTTTCAATAATGCTTTTCTGATTTCAGGCTTTAAATTCATACCATCCCAAGCTACAGGATTTAACTCTTGGTGTACAATAGCAGTTTCAGCCTCAATGTCATGATGAAAATATTCATTAAACGTTTTAATTTTACCTTGACCTGGAGTTGCGTCCATCATTTTTTTAGTTAATTCAGGACGACCCCATTCATTGTCTCGGCCTAGTTCTTCTGTTATTGTGTTTTCCATTTTGTTAACCTATAATTTGGCTTGCAACAACTACACCACCAACAAAACCTACGATGGCTGATACCTTTCTACTTGGCAATGGAATGAAACCAAATGCCTTGTTTGGATTTGGTGGCGGAGGAGGAATATTAGCTATAATTGTTTGTAAACTATCTCTTGATTCTGTTAATAAATTTATTTGATAATCTTTTTGTGTTATTGAAATAAACAATTGTGCTATTTGTGCGTCTTTTAATCTTAATGTACTATCTTGCTGTTCTATAATAACTTTTTGCGATTGAACAACTTCTAATGCTTCTTCGATTGTACTTTCTTCGTTTAATTCTTCTACTTTTATTGCGACTTCTTGCTTTAATGAATCAGTTTGTTCTTCTAAATCTTGTATGTCTTCGGCATATTCTTCAGCTAACTCTAAGGCCTCCTCCGCCTTTTGTTCAGCTTCTTCAATTTCTTCTTTCAAGCTATCAGCAAATTCATTTGCAGCATTAGCTTCGGCTTGAAATTGTTTGTACTCTTGAATATATATCTCTATTTCGTCTTTGTGTCTAACATCCATGACGAAGAATACTAATGCGGCTGCTATGGCCGCACCTAATATTAATTTAATCTTATCCATTACTTACCTACCACAGGGGCATCATAATCAACATAAGTTATAGTTACTTCTTCACCCTTCTCAAGAACTGCTGCAATAGGTGGATATATTCTCATATAGGCATCACCAGACTCACCTATGAAACCAGGCTTGGTTACATTCTGTTGTGATGTATTACCTACCAATAGACAACCATCTGTATGTTCATCTGTGTTACCTGTATGGATTAAAATGTACTCAAAGCCCGGGACATTTTGAACATGAAGCATTCCCTTGTGCATTGCGCCATACTTGGCAACATACTTGCCATGGAAACCACCTTCTTTTCTTAATTTAATTTTATAGGTTCCAGCAGGAACTCTTGTCTCACCACTAACTTTGATTTCTCTATATTCATCTTCCAAAGTAAATGCCAAGAATTTACGACCATTAGTTACATCAAATAACATACCAAGTGTGTCGTCTGCCTGTGAACTAAATCTCAATACTTCGAGTTTCATATATTTCTCCTAGTAGTTTAATCTTCAACGTAGATAAATGATGCACTTGCTTGTGTGATATTACTTGTAGAAGTAATAACAGCGGTTAATATATTATTTGGTGGTACATCAATAGAAAGATTCAGCAAATCAACGTCTATTGTGTCTCCGTTGGAAACATGGAATGCTGCGACAGGTGGTATTGCCTGCGAACCTAAAATAAACACCCCTGTACTATCCTGAGTTGCATAAAGTGAAGCATTAAAATCTGTTTGTGTTAACCATTGCATATTGTTTGCAAATGTTGGGTTGAAAAACAACCGAATAATTGCAGGGTCGCCTGTAGTATTAACAGAAGCAGTTAATCTCCTTGGAAGAAGATCTCTTGTATTAATCTTCCCTTGATAGATAAGTTTGTTTTTAAGTGATATCAAGTGATAGAAAGACCCTGGAACATTCATACTACCCGTTCTAGTAGCTGTCACAGAATATGGAACTCTGGTAGGCTGGACCTTACCTTCATTCGCGCCCATAAAGGACGCGCCTCTACAACTAACAGATCCACTTACCGCACCAAGGTTTGCCGCAACGTATCCAATCTTCATTGATGGATTATCAAGATGAGGAGTTTCAAATCTGTTTGTATAATGTTCATGGTGAAAAAAGATCATGTTCCCAGTATTAGGGTCCTCAACTGCATATCTAATCTCACCAGCACCTAACCATCTAAAATTAATTTGATACACATTAAGTTTAGTCGGATCTAAGGTCACACCAGATGCTCCTGTACCGTCTAACTTATCAACACTAAAGTCATTCTGGAACGTCCAGTTTTCTGTCTGAGCAACTCCCGTCTGTTTAGTTGTTTTAGTAAACGTTATTGTCGCAGTGCTGGTCATATTAAATGTTCCAGACTGAAGTCCTAGAGAAGTTGGCAAGAACGAAATCTTTGCTTGATCATATTCCTCAGTATACCGTGCAGTAAAAGCAGCTTGTAAACGAAGGCCAGCAGATAGTTGAGCTAGGTTAGCTGCAATTGTTCCACCTGATAAAGTTATTGCAGTAAAGGTTGTACCATTAAGGGTAACAGTAACGTCTCCATTGTTTAGGGCACTGAACGAAAATTCTTCGATATGAGTTTTACCACCATTGGCACGAAGCACACCAAAGTTACCTGTCACGCTATCATATCCAATTTGGATGGCATTCTCTTGATTAAATAACCCTGCTCTTTGTGTAAATCCTACAGGATTAGAAGAAAAAGAGGCAGTAAGTCTACAAAGAGCACCTTGACCGGGTTTATACCTTAGAAAGTTTGTACTTCTGATAACACCATAAGAATTTGCATCAGATGTAGCTGTTACGTTAAAACGACTATTGCTGTTAGTAGCAGTACCATTAGCAAATGTAAATGTCTGAAATTCCCTTGGATCTAAACCATAAACAGCATCGCCTTGAATCTTGGGAACAATTTGTATGGTGGAAAGTTCTCCAAATGCTGATTCTCCAGCAGCAGAAGAGGAGGTAGATTGTACTTGACCGGAAATATATAACGGATTAGATGAAGAATTAACTGTGGTGTTTCTGCTCACTGGGATGGGATTACCACTATCATTATTGATTTCCACAGTTCCTGGAATGGTCACAGGACCGGTGATGTTCACATTTTCAGAACCCAATGTAACCGGTAATGGGTTGGTTGCTTCAACGACACTACCATCCTTTCCAGCAGCAAGCATCATTACTTCATATCTTTGCTCGCCATCTTGGGTATCTGAGGATTTAATGTATTGAGCCATGTAATCTCCAACATGAAAGAATTCTAGTATTATTTATAAGAATACTTATTTCGTCATACCTTTTTGCACTTTTTCCATCAATTCTTTTATTTGGTTAGGAGATAAAGTCCCAGGAGGGATACCTGTTTTGAATTTTTTAAGATCATTTTGTTCGGCAAAAGCACGCATTTTACTAGCAGACATACCACTAACACCCTCGCTGTCTGCATCACGTTCACCTGCACTTTCTACATCAACAATCTTAAACGTGTATAGCTTACCATTATATTGACTAATAGTTTTCTGAAACTCTGCAACACGATCAGAACCACCTACCATAACAATCTTATCGTATTTACCATTCCAATGTTCCAACCATTTCAAGAAGGTGTTTAATGTATCAGTAGCAATTTCAAGATTGGTTTGTGGGAACATTTTTTTAGCATAAAACAATTTATCTTCAGGCGACAAAGGATCTTTAGGTGCTTTCTGAGTTTTGGAAAGAACGATGGTGTGATCACCCTTTTCTCTGAGCGCAATACTCTTTACTTTACTTACTAGTTTTTTATGGCCAGTAGTTGGAGGATTCATACGGCCGAAAGCAAACACCATGGTTTTTAATTTCTGTGGCGGCTCTGTTGGTTCTGGAGGAGGCGAACTCCAATCTTTCACGGCATTGAAGTTAGCCTGTGAGAATTCCATTCGGTTAATAAGTTTTACTGCCGCGCCGGATTTATCTATAGCAACATATCCTTCTGGGTCTGTGTGCTGAAATCCCTTTTCTGTCTCAACAAAGGTAGGAATTCCTTGAACCTTGTTAAGCTGTACAACAAAGATATTTTTTAGCACAACTAAATCTGAATATAATTTAATCATGCTATTTAATTGAGTTCTATTATCAGAAAGATAATTTTTAATTTCAGCCTGAATGCCTTTATATCTTTCTTTGGCTGCAGCTGTCTTAACTGTTTCTTCTTTCTTTTTTATTCTATCAATAATAAACTTTTCTAACCCTTGATTAATATTGGTTTGATTTATTTCTTTACCATCACGAACTAATCCGTTGATAAAGATCTTAAACATATAACCAATAGTTAGATCTGTTTTCTGTGTTGCCAATTCATCCAAAAACTTTTTTGCTGCTGTGGCATTCCTTTTAGCATTAGCCAATGTTGAACTAACCGTTCTAGTTTCCTGTGCAGTTAACGTAGCCTTTCCTGACATATCAGAATAGGATGCGTCCTTGATCCAGGCGGTTTTAGATTTTAGCTTGCTAACATCAACACCAAACGAAGCAGTCATTTTATTAACTGCTTCCCTTCCAGAATATTTAGTATGAAACACTACTCCAAGGTTTGAATTATCAATGATTTTTCCTAAAGGATCATCCTTGGGAACAGCATACATAATGGTGTTTGGTTTAAAAGTAATGTGCTTCACACCGTCTATAATCTGTTCTTTTTTTCTGTCTGGTGTAAACATGATATCACCTTGAAGAACTTCGGTCATGCCCACCTCAGATAATTCCCGAAAAGCAACTTTTAAAGTTTCAGCCAAACCACCATCATGATAATAATCAATTAATTTTTCACTGAAACAAAGTTTAGGAGTTTTACCAAAAGCGGCGTGCTTAGTTGCTACAAAGAACAAACCTGTTGCAGGATCAGGACCCGCAACCACAGCAGGAGCACCGTCCCATTTAACCGTGATGTCGATAGAACTATTGTTGTTTCCTGAAAACAATTGCAAAAGAGCTTCTAAGAAGGCAATACTTCTCTCTGCGCCTTCATAGCCCAGATTGATAATATCATCTTCTAAATGTTCTAGATGTTTGTTTTGTTTGGATTCAGCCATGATACTAACCGATAAAGGTTTTGTATTATTTATAGAACACCGTTAATAAGTTCTTCTATGGCTCTTTTTCTTTCGATTATAGAGAGAGCAACATATCCTTCCATGAGTCTTTTCATAATGAGCTCCATCTCACCTTCTGAGAGATCTTCATTATATTCATCCAAAAGCTCTTCATAAAAAATAATGTTGGATATAGCAGCATCCTCGATCTCTATAGATTCTGCATTAGGTAAATTCCAATCTATTTCCATGTGTCTCGTAATTTTGTCAGCAATCTTCTCAAAAAGGAGAAATCTTTCTTCAGACATTGGACACCTTGGATTTTAGTTTGGATGTGAATTCTACATACTTCTTTTGCCAAAGTTCTTGCATACTTTCATTTGGGGCTTCGGCAATCATTCTTATAATATTATTTAGAACGTGTTCATCCCTGTCTAGGTCCATGGAGGAGGCCATGGGCATTACTTCGCCCATGGCCTCCTGAACCATTTTAACGGCCGAAGAAGTCGGCGCCACCAACAGCATAAGCTGCGCTAACGATCTGGCGGCTAGGTGTACCAAGACGATAGGTGGTACGACCAGCATTGTTAACGTTGGTGTAAACACAGAATCCCTCATTACGAAGGTCGTGAATACGAGCCGAAAGGCGCTGAATTCCGAACATGGAACGAGCCTGTGCAGCGGAAATGCTGCGACCGGAAGACAGATAACCAACGAGACGTTCATTCTGAGTCATAATATACTCCTGTTTTGAGTTTAATCAAATCACATCAAAAAGTGTGGTTTTTAATGAGGGTCACCACTAACCTAGAAAAAAGGTACCGCAGGGCTCCTATTACAGGAGCCGAGCGGCAGCGTGAGCAATTGCATCCTGATATGCAGTGTTGCTACGGATAGTATTGTCTTCGGTGCTCTGAAGATAGGTCACAGCCTCGGCCTTGGTCATAGGACGACCAAGAGAAATCCAATGCTGAGTCTGAACACCAAGACGCCGAAAGATCTTTACACGGCGAACCTTGTCATTAGTGAAACGAACCTTAGTTCCCATGTCCTGACCTGCAGCAGTATTACCACCTGTAGTGAAGCAAACGTCCGTTACCTGATCACTGTTACGCATAATAATTCTCCTGTTTGAGTTTGACTACTTACACATTAAATATAACACAACCAATCCAACTTGTCAAGTCCTAGAATTCTGTATCATACTCCGGATCATGATTCTTGATTTGACGCTCCTGATGGAAGTTGTTCTTTTGATCACGGCGAACCGTATCACCAAATTCAGACTTACGTGGCTTCTTCCTGCGAATCTTTTCTACGGAAGACCAATTTTCATACATTTCTTCGATCTCATCAAGATGATCGAAATCCCACTTACTCATGTTTTTTTCTCCTGAGAGAGTTAATTTTGTATATATTAAATATAACAGATATTGGTGTGTTTGTCAAGCACCTCTAAGTGCTTGTAAAATAAGCACCTACAGGAAATAGGGCACTGGGGCATAGTCAATCCAGCGCAAAATCTTGGAAATTAAGGTCTTTTTTAGGTCAAACCATTCGGTACCCTTAAAAACCGAAGTAAAATAGCGGTAGGTGACCAATTTTGGATATTTTTCCATATTCTTAAGAATATGATAGTGATTTTGGTCAGGATAGTAGAAATTGATTTCCATTGCAATATCATGTGCATAGGCTTCGATTTCTGACCAATCACTCAAATATTTAATTTGTTGGATACGCTGTTTACCAAGTCGGTTAGAATGCTTTACCTTTAATGTCTTTTCTTGCTCCGAGTATTCATAATCTTCATCCCTAAAACAATCTTGAGAAAAATGGATAAGCTCGTGCTGAATTGTTTGTGACAAGACAAAGATAAAATTAGAATAATTATTTTTAGTGAATTTAAAATAATTACGATTTGGTTCCATGTGAATAAAAATGGTAATCGGAAATTCTTCCTTATCTCCCTCGTAATAACCAGAAAATGTAAAAGGCTGGTACTTACTGTTTTTAGACTGTTCTAAAGTAGGATCTTTATAAGTTTTAACTTTTGATCCTGTTTTTGTTAAAAATTTATTCAGCCTTCTACAAATTTGGCTATACCTTAATTCTTGTCCAATATATTCCGGGCCGAAATTATTTTTCAAATCCTCATATAAAATTGGAGCATAATACATGGTCTATATCTCTGAACAGTTTATAAAAAATATTTATATTTTTATACTACTAAAATCCAATTCTTTTCTCTTAAAATTAGGTTTTTCTTTTTCAAAAAACTTTACTTC
>Ga0222714_10001590_pt1 | contig 25441 bp, 30 predicted proteins | sample C33_3DmetaG_FD_165048 | JGI IMG/M metagenome (GOLD analysis project Ga0222714, IMG submission 165048) | Estuarine water microbial communities from San Francisco Bay, California, United States - C33_3D | ecosystem: Environmental > Aquatic > Marine > Unclassified | place: USA: California...
ATGGTGACTGGCGTGATCTTGCCTGTAGATGGTGGAAATTTGGTCTTGAATGCTGGTGGCACTATAGGGAATTATTCGGGATGAACTTCAATAATTGCAAGCTAGCCAGCGGGCTTTGGGCATCGCGGGCTGCTGCAGTACAGTTAATTATTGGAGTTACCCACTCCGCTGGCAGAGGTGAAAAGTGAGCACAGAAAACTTTAAACACCCCACTATCTCTGATGTTGCTGCCCTAGCTGGTGTTTCAACAGCAACGGTTTCTAGAGTGTTGGGTCACAGCGGATATGTTTCTGGAACCGCACGAGCTCGCATCGAAGCAGCTATAGCTGAATTAGATTATCGACCATCCTCAGTTGCACAATCACTTAAGCAACGAAGAACCAACTTAGTTGGCGTTATCGTAAGAGATATCCACCATCCTTATTACCCAACCCTGGTGCATGGAATTGAAACTCAGGCACAGGAGTATGGCTACTCGATGATTCTTTGCAATGGCATGAATGACATAGATCGAGAAACTAAGTATTTTGACTATCTAGCATCAAGAAGTGCTGACGGCATCATTATTGCAAGTGGAAGTTTCATGCAAAGGCATTATGACTATTTATGTCAATCCAGAACGCCGGTAGTGATTTCAAACGTAGATACTTATGATGCAAAGATTCCTTCTATATCAAGCGAAGCCAGAGAAGGTGCGCGCCTAGCCGGGAAACACTTAGTTGAAGCTGGCTATGAAAAATTTGCTTATATTTGTGGACCAAAAGACCTAAGCACTGCAATTGTTCGGCGAGATGGATTTATTGAAGGTGTTGGAACTAGTGATGTCACTGTGGTTTATGGTGAATCTGATGTGGCAAGTGGTGAGCGAGCAATCGAGGAACTTAAATCAGTATTGGGTCCAGGATTGGGTATTGCTGCTACTAATGATCAAACCGCCATTGGAGCTATGCAAGCAGCGCAGCGATTAGGTTATCGCGTACCTGATGACATTGGTTTCATTGGTTTTGACAACATCGACACTGGTCAATTCACCAGTCCTAGACTTTCTACCATCGATAATAATCGACATCTAGTTGGTATGAAATCTATGCAGGTATTAAAAAATGTCATTGACAAAAAAGGTGGACCACTTCATGATGCTGTTCGCCCGGTTTTGGTAGTGCGAGGCTCAACTCAGCGTTATCGATAATTGCTGGTGGCGCGTTGATTACTTCTAAGTCATCTGACGTATTAATTGTTGGGGCTGGCGTTGTTGGGCTTGCAATTGGTTTGGGAATTTTAGAATCACGTCCAACTTCTAAAGTAATAATCCTAGAAAAGGAATCAGCGCTAGGTAAGCATGCCAGTGGTAGAAATTCTGGTGTATTACATGCTGGTTTCTATTATTCGCCAGATTCCCTGAAGGCAAAATTTTGTCGGGATGGAAATTTAGAGCTTAGAGAACTATGTCGTGAGTTTAATATCCCGCTAAAAGAAGTTGGTAAAGTTGTTGTATCTAGAAATGAAGCTGAAGATCTTCGACTTGATAATCTACTTGAGCGTGGTGAAGCTAACGGTGTAGAGCTTGAATTGCTACCTAAATCACGGTTAGCTGATTTTGAACCGCTAGCAAAAACATATGAAAGATTTTTGTGGTCTCCAAATACGGCCATCTCAGATTCGAGCAGTGTGATTTCGGCAATGCGCAGTAAATTTATAAGTCTTGGTGGAGAGTTAATTTTTGATGCTCGAGCAGAATTAACACTTAACCAAGATGAAGTAGTTATAGCCGGCTATGACGCAACAATTGTAATTAATGCAGCTGGAGCTCAAGCTGATCGCGTTGCACGCAAACTTGGTCTTGCCAAAGATTATGCGATGGTGCCATTTATGGGCTTGTATCGAAAGACAAATTCCCAGTTATTGCCATTGCAAAAATTGGTTTATCCAGTCCCGCATCCAATAAACCCATTTTTAGGTGTGCACTTCACAGTTACTTTGACTGGGAGTGTAAAAATTGGCCCAACTGCAATTCCCGTTTTAGGGCGTGAGCAGTATTCGCTTTGGTCGGGGTGGTCAATCTCGGATATGTATCAAGGAATCATTGGTGCAACCGCGCTAATCAGCGGAGATGCTCACAGTTTTGGTGAGATTTTGAAATCAGAGCTGCCCAAATTATTACAACGATCTTTGGTTAATCAGGCTGCTGAGTTAGTGCCAACTGCAAGCAGTGTAAAAAAATGGCAGCGGCAGCAGCCTGGAATTCGTGCGCAGTTGGTTAATAAGCGAACTGGCGAGCTGGAGCAAGATTTTATTGTGGAGCAATCACACAACTCAATTCATGTATTAAATGCCGTATCTCCTGGCTGGACTAGTTCGATCCCATTTGGCCGTTGGGTTGCCCAGACCAAAGTGTTACCTCAGTTATAAATTATCAGCCAAGTTGGCTAACTCGCGCATACTTGTAGGCCAAGGATTGCTGCTGAATTGCTCAGTTATCAGGGCTTTACGGGTTTAGCTGGCGCAGTAATCCAGCCAGCGCGAACGCAGCTCCCACGCGCCTTAGAGGGAAGTTGGGATAACTGGTAGAGTCCGCTCGATTTAAGCGTGAAAGCGCAATTTAGGGCCTTTAGCTCAGCTGGCAGAGCAACGGACTTTTAATCCGTGGGTCGTCGGTTCGATCCCGACAGGGCCCACTTAATCAAAGACGGTGACTGCATGATTCCAATCACAACTCATCGAGGGGTGGTTTATGCCCAAAATGGGGCCGCCGCATCCAGCCAGCCGCTCGCTGTTTCAGCAGCGCTAGAAATTCTGCGAGATGGTGGCAGCGCAATCGATGCTGGTATTGCAGCAAGCGCTGTGCTTACCGTAATTGAGCCAGGTGCATCTAATTTAGGTGGCGATGCATTTTTAATTGTGCATGAAGCTAAAACAAAAATCAATACTGCCCTAAATGGCAGCGGGGAAGCGCCGCATAACGCAGCTGCAGATCAATTCCCAACTGGAATTGATAATCATGGCTATCGCGCTGCAACTGTGCCAGGTTTGGTTTCAACTTGGTTTGCTGCGCACGAAAAGTATGGCAAACTACCAATGGCCAAATTACTAGCTAGAGCAATTGATTATGCTGAAAACGGAGTTGCCGTAAATGATCGCTTTGCCAAAGCAGTAGTTGGACATAAAGCACTATTTCCAGCTACAAAAGTATTTCAAGCCATGGGAATTAGCGATGCGTTAGTTGGCGGCGATGTTGTGGTGCAGCAAGATTTAGCTTGGACGCTAAAGCAGATTGCAGCTGATGGCAGAAGTGCATTTTATGAAGGTGAGATAGCAGCCAAAATAATTGCTGGCACTGATGGTTGGTTTAGTAACGAAGATTTGAAAAATCATCGCACCCGAATATTGGATCCACTTTCAGTTAAATACCGCAACCTCATGGTGCATGGTCAGCCACCACCAAGTCAGGGGATGATTTTTCTAGAGGGACTTAAACTTGCTGAAGGATTTGATCTAGCAAAGCTAAGCACAGCTGAGCTAACTCATATTTTGGTAGAGGCAAAAAAGATTGGATATGCCGATCGGTATGAAGTATTGGCAGATCCAGAGCTAATTGAGGTGCCAGCTGCAGCTGTATTGGCCGATAGCCATATTGCTAAGCGCCGATCTGAGATTAATTTAACGCAAGCTAATAACAACTTAACAAAACCGCTGCCTGAAGGCAGCGATACCACTTATTTCTTAGTAGCAGATAGTGATGGCAATGCTGTTTCTTGGATTCAGAGCGTATTTCATAGTTTTGGCTCATCGTTTGCAGTGCCAGGAACTGGGATGGTGCTAAATAACCGATTAACTGGATTCTCACTAGATCCAAGCTCAGTTAATTTTATTGCACCAGGTAAGCGCCCAGCTCATACACTAAATGCCTGGCTAGCAACTAACCTTGATGGCAGCCTTAAATATGTTGGCGGCACACCTGGTGGCAATATTCAGGTGCAATCAAATTTGCAGCTAGTTATTAATTTAGTTGATCTAAAAATGAATGTGCAGCAGGCAGCTGAAGCGCCGCGCTGGCAGCATCTAACCACACCGGGAAATCCTAATATTGAAGAAGATTATTTTGGGGTGCTAGAAATTGAGAGTAGATTTGATGAAAAAACGCTGGCCGAATTAAAAGCGCTTGGCCATGATGTAAAACTTATTGCTGCTTATGGTCATGGCTCAGCTGTGCAATTACTTGAAGTGCTCTCAAGTGGCAGTTATGCCGTTGGATCAGATCCAAGAGTTGATGGCCAAGCTGCGGGTTACTAATCAACTAGCTTTAGAGTTTTTCGAATAATCTGACTTACCGCATCAGTTTCAATTAAAAATCCATCATGCCCAAATGGCGAAGTGATAACTTCAAGTGGCAGCGCAGTTGGAGTTAGGTCAACAATTTCTTGCTGCAGTCTTGGCGGAAATAATCGATCAGTATCAATTGCCGCTACTACTACGGGCACTTTAACCTGCGTTAGTGCAGCGCTAAGGCCACCTCGATCTCGGCCAACATCATGCGAATTCATCGCTGCAGTTAGGTGAATATAAGTATTAGCATCAAATCGCTGCTGCAATTTAGCTGCTTGATGATCTAGATAACTTACAACTGCAAACCTGCCGCTACCATCATTTTGTGGTTGCGCACCAAAGCGCTGGGCCATCTCGATCTCAGTGCGATAAGTTAAATGGGCAATTCGACGAGCTAGTCCCATTCCAACAACTGGACCAGCTGCATTTTCATAATAATCGCCGCCAGCAAAATTTGGATCAGCCTCAATTGCCGCTATCTGAATTGAGTGCGTTGCAATCTGGTCACCAGCTGCAATAGCTGAAGATCCAATTGAGCAAATCGCCCCAACTCGATCACCATACATAATTCCCCACTCCAGCGCGCGCATCCCGCCCAGTGATGGTCCGGTGGTCATTAAATAGTGATCAATTCCAATGGCATCATTGAATAAAAATTCGGCGTTCACCATGTCTCTGATTGTTAACTTAGGAAATCGCGATCCCCAACGTTTACCATCAGGCGCAATAGATGAAGGTCCAGTAGAGCCTTGACAGCCGCCGATTACGTTTGGGCAGACAATGAAATATTTATCAGTATCAAATGCTTTACCTGGGCCAATTAACCCTGGCCACCAAGCTGGCGCATCGCTCCATCCGGTCATGGCGTGATTTATAAAAACTGCATTTGATTTTTGTTTATTTAGCTCGCCAAAAGTTTGATAGGCAATTGTGATATCAGGAATCACTTCACCTGATTCCAACTTCAAGTCACCGATTTTTATAAACTTTCGATCTCCTGGATCATCTGATTCCAGCCAAGCTCCAGTTACGTTATTATCCATATTAGTTAAATCACAACCTGCCTGCTTCGTGGACGCGTTTAATAAACTCTCTCGTCTCTGGATGTTTTGGATCTTCTAAAATTGCTGTAGGCGCACCCCATTCTAAAATTCTGCCAGCATGTAAATAGCAAACCTCATTTGCAACCTGCTTTGCAAATCCCATTTCATGAGTTGCCAACACCATCGTCATGCCTTCACCTTTTAAGTCACGAACTGTGCTTAACACTTCGTTGACTAATACTGGATCAAGGGCGCTGGTAATTTCATCAAGCAGTAATAAGCGCGGATGCCTTGCAATAGAGCGAATAATTGCCACTCGCTGTTGCTGTCCGCCGCTTAATCGGTCTGGGTATTGATCAGCTTTCTCTTTTAAACCAAAGCGATCAAGTAGCTCAAATGCCTCATGAATTGCCGCCTCGTTTTTCACCTTCTGCACTTTAGTTGGCGCTAGCGTGATGTTTTCTAACACTGTCATATGCGGAAATAGATTAAATGATTGAAATACCATGCCAAGTTTTTTGCGAACTTCATCTGGATCAATATCAGCACCAGAAATATCATGATCGTCTAATTTAATTACACCATCATCAATTTGATCAAGTAAATTTATGCAGCGCAGCAATGTTGATTTGCCACTGCCAGAAGCCCCAATAAATACTGTTGCTGTGTGCTCTGGCACCGTGAACGAGATATCTTGCAGCACAATTTCGCTACCAAATGTTTTTCGTAGCTTCTCAACTCGCAATACTGGCGTGCTCATGCTTGGCCCTGGGCATTTTGTCGCTCGAGAGTTCTTCGCAGCATTCGATCTGTGGCACGCGTTAAAGGAATAGTTACTGCCAGAAATACACACGCTGCCATTACATATGGGGTGTAATTAAAAGTTTTTGCAGTTTGAATCTGCGCTGCTCGCACTGCATCAGTCACGCCTAAAATTGAGATCAAACCTGTATCTTTAATCAGTGCAACTAAATCATTTAGCAGCGGTGGGGTAACGCGCTTAATTGCCTGCGGCAGCACCACAAAGCGTAAAGTTTGAAAATGGCTTAAGCCAAGAGATCGCGCAGCTGCGCGCTGGCTTGGATGAATGGTCAGAATGCCACTTCGAATAACCTCAGCAACATAGGCAGAGTAAGTGATAATTACCGCAATTGTTCCAAGCACTAAAACATTATTTGTAACGCCTTTAAGTTGCAGCGCCGGAACGCCAAATCCAATTAATAAAATTACCAACAGCATTGGAATGCCGCGAAATACATCTACATAAATCATGGCTAAGAATCGAAACGGAGTTAGCGCGGGAGTTCGCGAGGTTCGAATTAGCGCAATCATTAAACCAATAATTGCCACGCTGCTACCAGCAATAACAGTTAGCGTCATATTGGTGGTGAAGCCAAGCAAAATCTTAGGCAGAATCTCAACGCCATAGGCCCATTTAAAAAAGGTATCTCGAAGCGCAATCCAGCCAGGTGAGGTAACTAGCACCACAATCAACGAACCAATTACTACTGCGCTAGATCCCGCAGCAATAAGCGCATTTCGTTGATTGCGTTTTCGTCGAGCGACTCTTCTAGTTAGCTCAATTTCACTAGGTTGCCACGCTCCACCAAAATCATAAGGCGCAGGATCAGAGTTATCCCCAATCCTGCGCCCTTGATTTTCAATCATTACTGCAGAACTGGTGCACCAGCAGAGTCAGCAAGCCACTGTGAAGTGATGTTTGCAAGTTCACCGCTGCTACGAATGGCATCAACTGCTTGTGTTACGCAGCTAGTAATTGGGCTGCTCTTAGCTAGCAGCAATCCAAAGCCTTGATCGCTGGCATCGCTACCTTCAATCTGACCTACGATGATGCCATCTGGAATCTCAACTGCAGCTAGATAAAAAGCAGTTGGTAGATCTACTACTAGTCCATCAATCTGCTGGTTCTTTAGCGCAGTAACGCCTGCGGCATTGTCGTTATAAACCGCAGGAGAAAGTCCAAATGCTGATTCAATAACCTCAAGTGAAGTTGTACCAACAGCAGCACCTAGTTTTGCTCCAGCATCAGCAACTCCTTGCAAAGTGGTAACTCCATCTAGCTTGCTACCCTTAAAGGAAATAATTGTCTGATTTGCTTTGTAGTAAGGTGATGAGAAATCAACTACCTCGCGGCGCTGATCAGTGATTGAATACTGCTGCAAGTTGATATCAAATGTTTTTGGTCCTGGTGCAATTGCTGCATCAAATGTGGTGCGAACCCAGGTTACGGCAGCTTGGTCATATCCCAACTGAGCAGCTACGGCATATGCAACTGCAGCTTCAAAGCCCTGACCACTTTCTGGTGCATCATCTATCACCCATGGGTAATACGCAGGCTCACCAGTTGCAATTGTTAACACTCCTGGCGTTAAAGTCTCCAATGATTCTGGTGCACAAATAACAGCTTCGTCAGTTGTGGATTCAGTTGCTGTTTCTTCTGCTGCAGAGCAGGCAGTTAGTACTAAGGCAACCAGAAAAAATGGGATTAACTTGAACAATTTTTTCATCAATAACCTCTCTTAATATCCAATACGCTGGACCTGAGAGCTTCAGACCCGCGCTTGTCGATGCACTTTGCTATCGACCAGGTCTTCACCCGGAGCACCCCACCGCGGAGGAGGGTTGCCGTCCAGTAAGCCGGGGCTAAACACTGGAACTCATGACCTAGCGGAACTATAAAGGATGCAAAATCTAACTGTAAATCGGGTGCTTAGTTAATTGGCTGCAGTTCATCGTGGGCAGCAGGCAGATCGCAGCGGTAGCCAACATTTCGTACCGTGCCAATTAGTGATTCATATTCTGGGCCTAATTTGGCGCGTAACCGTCGCACATGCACATCAACAGTTCGAGTGCCACCAAAATAGTCATAACCCCATACTTCCTGCAGCAGTTGTGACCTGGTAAAAACCCGACCAGGGTGCTGTGTTAAAAATCGAAGCAGCTCAAATTCTTTAAATGTTAAATCTAACGATTCACCGCGCAGCTTGGCAGTGAATCCTTTAGTGTCAATTACTAGTTCTCCAATTTTTTGCTCATTGATAGCACCTGCTGCTGGCTCTAAAATTGTGGTAACCAATCTAATTCGCGCATCTAACTCAGCTGGGCCAATTGTGTCTAAGACAAAGTCAGTTATGCCCCAGTCGTTTTGTAACGCAACAGCACCGGTTTCACTTAAAACTAAAATCACCGGCGCTCCAGCTCCGGTGGCGTTTAGCATTCGACAGAAGCTTCTAACAGCGGGCAGATCGCGGCGGCCATCAACTAGTAATAAATCTGTGCTGGGTGCTGTTAGCAGCGCAGCTGGGTCCGCGGGCATAACTCGAACTTGATGAGCCAACAGGCCCAAGGCAGGCAGCACCTCTGCAGACGCTTGCGGGGCGTCAGTTAGCAGCAAAATGGTCGCCATTGCCAAAGAATAGATGCTGCAGGTTGCAGATTTCGCGGCAACGGTGAAACAGTTAGAGTTCACCTATAAGGAGCACCCCTGATGGCTGAGCCGCAACTGATCGCTGGAGTCCCAGCTCCAATGGCCCATTTGTCCTGGCTGATTGGATCCTGGCTTGGCGTTGGCGTGGGCGGCGAGGCGTCAGGTAAACCATTTCAGTTTGCCCAAGAGATTCAAATTGGCTGCGATGGCCGAGAGTTCTTAACCCATGTCAGCAGATCATGGCTGCTTGATGCTGCTGGAAACCGAATCAAACCAACTGCAGTTGAGTTTGGGATCTGGCGCGCAACTGAAAATAATGGTGCAATTTTGCAGTTAACTCATTCTTATGGTTACAGCGAAACTTTAACTGGCAGTGTTGAAGTGACTGGAATTAACACCGCCGTTATTACTGGAGCAAGATTGCAACTGCATACAATTCGAATTATGCGGCCAGATGACACTGCTACGTATCGAGGTAGTGAAAGAATTATTGGGCTAGTAGATGGCAGATTGCTATGGCGGTTAGATACTTTAACTACATCCGAACAGCCAGCAGCTCATGTTTCAGCAACACTAACTAAGTTGGTTGATCATGAATAATCCCGCAACAAAACTTAAATCAGTTGGCTTGCGCGTAACCCAACAGCGAGAGCTAGTTCTTAACGCGCTTGATGCAATTCGCCATGGCACTCCTGAAGAAATTCTCACTGAAGTTACAAAACACGCACCTGGTGTGAACTTATCAACAATTTATCGCTGTCTTGAAGTACTAGTAAAAGCAAAATTGGTAACGCACACCCATCTAGGTCATGGTGCACCGACGTATCACGTGGTAGATGGCAGTCCGCATATTCATCTGCATTGCAGTAATTGCGAACGCGTATTCTCACTTCCAGCTAATTTAGCCAACGATACGGTTGCTTCGATTTCAAGTGCCAATGGATTTCAAGTTGATCTTTACCATATAACTTTTGATGGCTTGTGTGAAGTTTGTGCCAAAGGCAACAAATGAACCTAGTTGCCGTTCCACCATCACCTGAAGTTTTAGATCAAGGAATTGCTTGGCATTTTGGTGCGCCATTTGAGGAGCAAAAAGCTCTTAGCGCTGCAAGCGGCGCAGTTGATCTAAGTAATAAAGTTGTAATTAAGTTAACAGGTGCCGATCGGTTAAGTTGGCTAGATAGCATCACATCTCATGCAGTGGCAAAGCTAACTAATGGCCAGAGCGCAACTACTTTAATTTTGTCACCACATGGACATGTTGAACATGAACTACATGTAATTGAATTTGCAGAGACTTGTTATTTAATAGCCGAAACTGGCACGGCTGAAACGTTACTTTCGCATTTAACAAAAATGAAGTTCATGGCCAGAATTGATATTGAGCTTGCAGCTGATCTAGCGGTGGTGTTTGAACCAATTCGCGAAATTTCAGAAACCTATCCAAGCTGGCTTACCCCGCTTGAGTTTGGTGAGCTTGGTTTAACTGCTGCTGGCAGCAGCGCAGGTGGAGATCAATCAAGATATCTCATTGCACGCCCTGCCAAATTTATTGGGCGGGAAATTTTAATTCCAAAATCAGCGCTAGCTGATTATTTAAGCGAGCGTGCTGTTGCAGGTAGCTGGGCTTATAACGCACTGCGAATTGCAGCAGGAGTACCGCGATTAGCAGATCTGGATCATAAGACCTTGCCGCACGAAGTTGGATTAATTGGAGCTGCTGTGCATTTAAGCAAAGGCTGTTATCGAGGTCAGGAATCTGTTGCTCGATTGCACAATCTTGGCAAACCACCTCGCAGGTTAACGCTGCTTTATCTAGAAGCAGGGGATAACGAGCTGCCTACTAAAGGTGATGAAGTGAAATTAGCAGATGCCAGCGTTGGGGTTATCTGCAGTTCAGCGCAGCATTTCGAGTTTGGTCCAATTGCGTTAGCTTTAATCAAACGCTCCCTTGACCCAACTGCCACAGTTACAATTGGTACGCAGAGCGCAACTCAGCAACCGATTATAAATACCGAAAGCAGCAATGGGTAACCCAATTTTAGCGCAGCTAGTTCGCGGTGATTTAGTTGAAAGTATTTACACCGGTCGATTAGTAATGCTTGATGCTGCTGGCAAAATTGAATATTCCCAAGGCGATATATCAGAGTTAACATATCCGCGAAGCGCAGTTAAATGCGTGCAAGCGGCAGTTTCACTTGAATTTGGTGCTAGCTTAGAGAATGAAACTGCGGCAATAGCTGCAGCTTCCCATAGCGGCAGCGAAGTACATCTTGAATATGTTAGAAAAATTCTAGCTGATGTGCAATTAACTGAAACGGCATTGCAAACTCCGCTTGATTATCCGTTAGGTGTTCCTGAACAGCGCAGCTGGATCGCTGCAGGAAAACCAAAATCAGCCATTGCCATGAATTGTTCGGGCAAACATGCAGCTTGGATAAATGCTTGTGTTCATGCTGGAATAGATCATCAAATTTATCTGGATCCTAAAAACCAAATACAGCAGCGTGTTATTGAGTTATTCAGTGAGCTTGCAGAAGAGCAGGTGAAAGTTAGCAGCGTAGATGGCTGCGGGGGCCCGCTGCATGCAGTTTCATTAACAGGAATGGCACGGATGATTCAAGCTGCCGTTACCGCACCAGCTGGAAGCGAGCTTAATAAAATTATTACTGCCGTAAGGGCATATCCAGTTGCCGCTAGCGGAGCTGGCAGAGATATTGCAAAATTCATGGCAGCAATTCCAGGGAGTTTTTTAAAAGATGGCGCAGAAGGTGTTGAGGTGCTTGCACTTGCAGATGGCCGCACTGCTGCATTTAAATTTGACTCCGGAAATTTCTTAATTCGACATATTGTCTCAGCTCGAATATTTCAAATCTGGGGTGTTAATAACGAGTTATCTGATGAGTTATTAACTAAACCAGTTTTAGGTGGCGGAAAGCCAGTTGGGCTTTATCAAGCCGCATTTTAGCGTCCTTGATCTGCCACTTTGGCAGCAGCGGCTGCTGCAGCTGCTGGATCTAAATATGTGCCACCAGGTTTGATTGGTTTAAAGTTTTTATCTAATTCATAAAATAACGGAATCCCGGTTGGAATATTTAGCTCAGCGATATCTGTATCCGAGATGCCATCTAATTCTTTAACTAGTGCTCGCAGAGAGTTGCCGTGCGCTGTAATCATTACTAACTCGCCAGCTTGAAGCTGCGGAATAACTACCTGCTCCCAATAGGGCAGCATGCGCACAATTACATCTTTTAAGCATTCAGTGTTTGGTAGCTCAGCAATTCCGACATATCGAGGATCGCTTGCTTGCGAATATTTATCTGTTGGATCAATTGGTGGTGGTGGAACATCAAAAGATCTGCGCCAGAGCATGAATTGAGCTTCACCATACTGGGCTAATGTTTGTTTTTTATCTTTACCTTGTAGCGCCCCATAATGGCGTTCATTTAATCGCCAAGATCTAGAAACTGCAATCCAATGGCGATCAGCTACATCTAGCGCAATCTGCGCTGTTGTAATGGCGCGACGCAGCAGTGAAGTGTGAAGTTGGGTTGGTAATAAATTAGCTTGCTTTAACAATTCGCCAGCTCGGGCAGCTTCAGCTTTGCCCTTTTCACTAAGCGGAACATCCACCCAGCCAGTGAATAGATTTAACGCATTCCATTCTGATTCACCATGACGAAGCAAGATCAATTTATACATATCTATATTCTGCCTTATCTAGCAGCTAAAACTGAAATCTGCATCGCATATTCCTAAACATCAACGCTTTAATCAACAGTGTTATTCCAACTTTGCAAGCTTTAAGTGGTATTCAACTTTAATATCTCGCCAAACTACTGATCTCATCATTTCAGCTCCTCAAGCAACCAAGCGGTTAGCGTCCTTCACCCCTGACTGCGCTGGCAGCTAGCGGTGCGGTGCCAGCGGGACATTTTGCTACGAAATTGGGCAAGTTCACCCTTTAGTTGACTGCAGTTCATCCAAAAATTTACATTCGCCGGCCGTTGCACTCTATTGTGCGCAGGTGGACTTCTTGCTTGGCTTTGGAGCTGGTGCAGCGCTGCTGCTGGGTTACCTTTTGGTTAACCGGGTGCGAACTTCCGCTAACCAGCAAGAAGCTTCAATTAATACTGCCGAGCTGGCAGTATTAAATGCGATGCTAGATGCCTGGGTTATTTTGGATGAACATCAAAACGTGCTCACCTCATCTGATGAGGCGCAAGAACTTGATTTAGCAACCGGAAACAAATTAACTCACGCTAATGTGACAAATTTTGTTGCTGATGCTATTAAAAATACGCAATCTCCTGAGGGAATTTTAGAAATACCGCGCTCTGCATTAGGAACTGCATCACTTGCGCTGCTAGCAAATCTTTCGCCGATATCGAATAATCGATATTTATTGATATTACGTGACGTCTCAGATGTAACTCGCGTTGAGCTAGTTCGCCGCGACTTTGTTGCAAACGTTTCACATGAGCTAAAAACTCCAGTTGGCGCGCTTTCACTGCTAAGCGAAGCTGCTGCTGAAGCTGCTGATGATCCAGCAGCGGTCAGAAGATTTGCGCTGAAAATGCAAGCAGAAGCGCAGCGATTAACAAATCTAGTCAATGATCTAATTGATTTATCCAGGCTACAAAGTGATGATCCACTTAAAAAAGCCACAATTGCGCCAGTTGCACGTTTAGTTGATGCTGCAGTGAGCGATGTTAAAGCAGTTGCTGATGCTAAAGAGATTGAGTTAAGTGTGAAGATCCAAACTGGATTAAAAGTTGCCTGTGTTGAGCGACAATTAATTACTGCGATTCGCAATTTAATTGTCAATGCAGTGAATTACTCAAGCAACCAAACCAAAGTTGCAATTACAGCTGAAGAAGTAGATGATCTAATAGAGATTCGAGTAACTGATCAAGGTATTGGTATTCCAGAAACTGATCAACTTCGGGTTTTTGAACGCTTTTATCGAATTGATCCAGCTCGATCCAGAGCCACAGGCGGAACTGGACTAGGACTTTCGATAGTAAAACATATTGCTACTGGGCATGGTGGCGATGTAATTTTGCGCTCAATTGAAGGTAAAGGGTCCACGTTTACGCTGCGATTGCCAACTCCAAGTGAAGAAACTCTGCAAAACTTATCCAAGGAGGTTGTGGCATGACCCGAGTGCTAGTTGTTGAAGATGAAGATTCATTCAGCGAAGCAATTGCGTTTATGCTGCGCAAAGAAGGCTTTGAAGTGGCAATAGCTACTGATGGCAATGCTGCGCTAGTTGAGTTCAATCAAAATGGTGCAGATATTGTTTTGCTGGATCTAATGCTTCCAGGGTTATCTGGCACTGAGGTTTGTCGCGAGATTCGCAAAACCTCAAAAGTTCCAGTAATTATGGTTACCGCAAAAGATTCTGAGATTGATAAAGTTGTAGGACTTGAGTTAGGTGCGGATGATTACGTCACAAAGCCATTTAGCTCCAGAGAGCTAATTGCTCGAATCAAAGCTGTCCTGCGTCGCAGCGGCGAAGCAGCAGAAGATGCTTCAGATGTGATTGAGTTGGGTCGAATTCGAATTGATGTTGAGCGTCATGCGGTTAGCGTGGCAGGTGAAACTGTGAAATTGCCGCTTAAAGAATTTGATCTGCTGTTAATGCTAATGCGAAATGCAGGACGTGTTTTAACGCGAGGCCAGTTAATAGATCGAATTTGGGGTTCAGATTACGTTGGGGATACGAAAACTTTAGATGTGCACGTTAAGCGATTGCGAGCAAAATTAGAAACAGATCCAGCAAATCCAGAGAATATTCTTACAGTTCGCGGCTTAGGCTATAAATTCGAAGGTTAGTTAGTTGCTTAAATTTTTAATCAACTAAACCACTATATTGATTTGTTGGCGGTACAACTAAAACTGTAGTTTCATAAATGCCAGCTGCTTCAAATTCCATTCGAATTGGCACATAGCCACCTGCTTTTGCCACATTTGCAAAGTTAACAGCTGGATTGCTGGCATTTCCGTAAGCCAGAATCTGGTTTGGTGCAAATGCAACATCACTTAAAACTGGCCGCTCGGCAACGCTTAGCGCAATTAGTCGATCAGCTTGATCTGATTCATTAAATATTTTCATTAACAAAGCTGAATTAGTTTCACCTGCAACCACAACTAAATTTTGCACCAACAGCTCACCGATCTCTAAATAGCGACCATTCCCCGTTGGCTGCTGCGTCTGCGTTGCAGCATCAAAACCAGCGGCGCAACCAGCGGTGAACAGCAAGGTAAGGGCCAAGAAAATTACTCTGAGGTTTTGCATGGGCGGAAGGCTATCTAATGGCCCTTAAAGCCGGGCTTGGGATGCGGAAAAATTTCAAAAAAATCGGCTGGTAGAATCAAGCCATTGAGGGGAGTTTCCACCTATGTTCAAAGTCGGCGAAACAGTCGTTTATCCACACCACGGGGCAGCCACCATAGAGGCCATCGAGAAGCGTGTAATTAAAGGCGAAGAGCGCGAGTACCTCGTGCTTCGAGTGGCCCAAGGGGACCTCACAGTGCGGGTTCCAGCCGATAACATCGATTTAGTGGGTGTCAGAGACGTCGTAAACGCCGAAGGCTTAGAGCGCGTTTTTAACGTGCTTCGCCAGCCCTATATCGAGGAGCCAACTAACTGGTCTCGCCGCTATAAGGCAAATCTAGAGAAATTAGCTTCTGGCGATGTGATCAAGGTCTCTGAGGTAGTGCGTGATCTATGGCGTCGCGACCAAGATCGCGGTTTGAGCGCTGGCGAGAAGCGAATGCTGGCAAAGGCAATTCAGATCCTTGGAAGTGAGATTGCGCTAGCTGAACATTCTGATGAAGAAGCTGCTAAGGCTCGAATTCATGCCGTGCTTGAAGAAACTAAATAACTGAGGGTTTGTGTCCAACCGCGAGCTAAACTCGCAACCTGTAATTGTGATCTGGGTTGCTGATGCAAATGCATTTTTACCGTTAGCAAAATCATCAGTATTAAGCGTTGCGGTAAATCGTGCGGCAACAGCTGAATTCAACCCCAGAATAATTATTGCAATTGATTCTGAACTAGAAGTTCAATATGAAATATTAGATCAGAAACTTAAGCCAAAGTTTCAAACTGAGTTTATTGCTGATGTAACTGAAGTTTTAAATTTAATTGAACCAAACACTCAAGTGCTGTTTATTCATGATGCTGCTCGACCCCTTACAGCAGTAGCCACTTTTCAAACTGCGTTAACTGCAGTTTTAAATGGCGCTGCAGCATCAAGGCCAGCGCATGTTGTAGTGGATACGTTAAAGCAGATAGATTCAAACCAATTGGTAACAGCAACTATTGATCGAAATAGCGTGCAAGCGCTAACCTCACCTGAGTGCTATTGGGTTTCAAGCATTGATTCCGCAAAATCAATTGATGGCTGGAGTTTTAAACTTAAACCAACGCAAACTCAAGCGCTGGTGCAAGGAGACTTAGAATCAATTCGAGTTAGATGTGCGCAAGATGTAGTGCTAGTTGAATCGTTCCTAGAGTGGGAACGATTAAATCATGCTTCGTCTTGAAGGTTTTCGTTCTTTTTTAGTTCTTTTGCTTCATCAATAAATTTCTTTGGCTGTCGCCTAAGCGCAGCTGGCAGCCCTTTCCATAAATAGGATGGTTCCATAATTAACCGTCTTGCCACGCGATGCGGTTTTGATACAACTCTATCTTGCAGATCTTTAATATAAGTGCGGCGAAGTTCACGCGGGGTATGACGCATCACGGTTCCGCATGATTTGCATTTCGCACTTGCAAGTAATCGGCCGGCATAGTGAAGCTCATGCAGGCCTTCTTTGCCGCAGACCCCGCAGCGCAGGATTACTTCTTGTTTTCCATTATCCATGAGCACTCCTAGTATCCAAATTAAAGTGGTGTGAGGCCAGGATGTGCTCGGCTAAAATCAAATCTTGGGCATATGTGACTTTAATATTCTGAGCGCTCCCTGGCACGCACCGGATCTCAAGCTCAGGGGCATACTGCTCAATACACATTGCGGTATCTGAGCCTTGGAAGTTATCTACTTCAGCCTGGCGGTAACTTTTTAACAGCGGCTTGGCATGAAACACCTGCGGGGTTTGCACGCGCATGATCTCGCCAGCTTGATTGGCATGACCAGTTAACACTGAAGTTGGCAGCGCGGGTACAGCACCGCCATGTGTTTGAGCTGCTTGCACAATCTCAGTAATAAGTTTTGGTGAGGTGAGAGGTCTGGCGCCATCATGAATTAAAACTAAATCACACTCATCAGCCTCAATTGCCGGCGCTAAATATTCCAACGCATGTCGCTCAGAATCGTGGCGAGTGATTCCACCATCAACTATATCTACTGGGGCAGCTACATATTTACGCAGCACAGCTCGAGCGAGTTCATGCTCACTGGGATGCACAACTAGCACATATCGGTAAAACAGTTTGGTATCGATCAACCACTTAAAGCTCCAAGTTAACAACTCTTGCCCGCCAAGGGGTAACCAGACTTTGTTTATGCCCGCGCCAATTCGATTACCGGCACCGGCGGCCAGTATTACTGCAATTCGTTTAGGAGCCCCTGACACATCACAAACCTAGCGCATCTTGCTCTTGGCGCAGTTTGTAGATGGTCTGAGTTTGATCTAGCTCAACATCATCATAAGTAACATAAGCGCCAACGGGAATCTCTCGCTTAGCGATTGCGCCTTGCAAGATGCCAATTGGTACTAAGTTATCGCGCAGCGCAGCTTCAACTTTGTCAGCAACTCCGCGGGCCGAATAGCCACCAATGCCATCGAATTTATCTCCCGCCTGATGCACTTTTTTAGTAGCCGCAATTACTTCAGTCATGCGTTTGCCGCTCACTAAAGATGCTCGGCCATCAACTAACATTTTGGCAACAGTTAGCGGCGCCTCAACGCTAGCTAAGTGATATGGGCGATACAGCGCAAAATACGGGCCAGCTCCCATAGATAAATAACTCATCTCTTCAGCTACATATGGGGAATCTGTTTTCACAATCACAAACACACCAGGTGCGACATCGCCAGTGCAGTACTCAACAACACCAGATTCTTCTAAAACTCCGCCATCAGCTTTAAGCGCAAAAACATCTTGCAATGTTTTTACAGTTGCAGCTGGCCCAATCATGCCGCGCTGGGTGAGTCTCAACCCAGTTGCATTTGCCAGCGCTGCCATCTCGATCATGGTTTTAGAGCCATCGGTGAAGCTCGCTAGCATTTTTGGATTCATATGTTTGGCTGCTGCGCGATCGGCAACTGTGTCTGGATTTGATAGCGGCTCAAATGGATTGTTTTTGCCTTTTCCAGCACAAACAACTTCAAACGATAAATCACGAGCAAAATCAACAAGCTCTTTAGCTTCAACTGGTTCATCACCATGACATACTGAATACAGCACCCCGTTAGCTTCAGCTGTTTTAGCCAGTATTGGACCCACTGTGACATCGCACTCAACATTTAATACTGCCACATGCTTTTTATTGATCAGCGAGTTATAGGCAACTTTCGCACCAATCTCTGGCACCCCAGTTGCTTCAACAACCACATCAACATTTAACTGCGAGATCAAATTGGCATCTGTGGTACCAGCAGGCTTGCCTGCTTCAATTGCCGCATTGAGTTCAGCTACATCAACAGATATAACTGGCTCACCAAGTTTTAGGTCAGCATAGGCTTGTTTAATGCGAGCAGGATCAATATCTGAGATCACTGCAACTGCTAGCCCCATGCGATGTGACTGCGATGCAAAACCGCGCCCCATCTGACCGGCACCAACTAGCGCAATTCGAAAATCTCGCCCTTGTGCTTTAGCTAAAACTTTTAACTGCTCGCGATATTGCATTAAGCATTCCTTTTAATTGTAAGAGTTGAACCAATCACAACTTCAGGTAGCACAACTTGGGCAATGCAGACATCCCCTGGCAGCTCAGCAACAGATAAACCATTTGCTTTTAGGTTTAAGTGACCTAACTGCATTAAGTTTTCACTAGCAACTGGACCTACTGCTAATACCTCAAACTCATGACCGTCTATTAGTACCAGATCACCTGCTAATAATTCGCCGCTAGCGTGCTCAACTTTGTGCAAAACACAAAAGCTATGCAGTTCTTCAGGAGCATTCTCACCAAAAAACACCAGCATGCCTTCAGCTACAAAGCTTGGTACTAACTCACCTATTGCAGTAACGGTTGTTTGATAAAGCAGTTCACTCATCCTTAGTCAACCGGCGTTACGTTTTCAGGCTTAACACCAGAGACAAATAGGTCTTCGGTGATAAACATCGCCAACGGACCAGCTGGTGAGGTGCCGTGGATATCAACAGTTAAAACTTTTTTCATTGGATAAACTCCAACGCGAGCTGTGCCACCACAGTCAATTACCGCAACTGCAATTTTCTCAAATGGCGCGCTGCTTTTAAAACCATCAAAAACTTCGCCTCCAGTTAGATCTGCAATGTGCTGGGCAAGTGGATGAATGCCACCACCAGTTACACAATAAATTAGCGGTTTATCAGCAGTTGGCTTAACAATTAGCGGGCCGCCCCAGCCGCCTCTGCCTTTTTCAATCTTTACTGCCTTGTAATCAGCCATCAGAAATCCCTTCGTAGAAAAGCTATGTGCTCATTTTAGATAAAAAAGAGAGGATGAGCGAAACCAGTTCGCCCATCCTCTCTGTGAATAACTAGTTCGAGCTGTAAAGACCGAAGCTAGCGAAGTACGCAATTACTACTGAAAGTGGACCGGTGATCACGCGGGAGAACAAAACCGCTGGCACACCAATCTCCACTGTCTCAGGCTCAGCTTCTCCAAGGGCAAGGCCTACTGGAATGAAGTCGCAACCAACTTGTGGGTTGATAGCGAATAGAGCTGGAAGTGCATACTGTGGCGGAATATTGCCGCGACCGATTTCAACACCTAGCAAGGTGCCAACGATCTGAGCAATTACAGCGCCTGGGCCCAACAGCGGGCTAAGAATTGGAATCGCACAAACAACAGAAACAATTAACAAGCCAACTAGGCTTGAAGCAAGTCCCTTGATGCCATTTGCAATCCAGTCACCAATACCAGTTGTAAGCACCAAACCGATAATGAACGAGATAAACGCCATGAACGGGATTACGTTGCGAATTACAGTATCAACAGTCTCACGACCAGCTTGATACAAAGTTCCAACAACGCCACCCACGCTACGACCAACTTTTACTAACAGTGCATTAATTCCGTTCATTAGGCAGCCGCTCCTTTACGTGCCATCATTCGAGCTGTGATCAATTCAGTCACAATTCCTCGAATGAAGATAACAACAAGTCCAACTAGTAGGTAGCGAAGAGCCAAGTCACCAAGGCCAAAGCCAAGCTGAGTAATGCCTGCAGCAATACCTAGATAAACAAATAGTTCACCTGGGTTAGCGTGCGGGAAAATACCTGTAATTGGATGCACATACGAGACAGCAGCGTCATAAAACGCTGGCTTGTATTTTTCTGGCAAGAAGCGTCCCATTGTGTATGCCATTGGGTTGGTCAGGAAGAACACTGCCAAGAACGGCAACACCATGTAACGAACTGGATACCACTGAAGGCCAGGCTGTGAAGCCTTTACTCCAAGGTTTTCAATTTTCTCTGGTCCAATTAGTCGAACCAGTGCGTTTACAGCTGTGAGCAGAACGATCAACGTTGGAAGAATTCCGCCCATCAAGCTAAGAAGAACTTCGCCGCCGCGCTGGAATATCGAGATGAAATATTCCGCTCCGTCAGCGAATGCGCCCCAAACGCCAGTTGGATCTCCAACTGTGTTTTCGAGCCCAATCATTAGTTTCATCCACCCTCCTCAGGGTGTCATGGTGGTCTGGTCTGACCACATTCACTTAGAGAGTACCTGAAAAAAGCCTAAATAAGGGCTAGTTAGGAGTGTCACTTTCGTCCAATTTTTCTTCTTTAAGCAGCACCTCGGCCGCCATTTTGGCCGCTTCTTGTTCTTTTTTTCTCAAAGTTTCCATCTGCTCCCCATTAGCCAGCGCGGTTAGTGGCTTACCCACCAGTTGGGGACAATCAGCAGGTGATGCAAAGACAGTTAGGCCAACTAAAACTTTGGCACCAACCACAACTCCATTTTTCTCACTGAGCGCTACAAATGCGCGGCCACCGCGATATCTAAAGCCACCAATCCCAACTGCAGTTCGACCCAGCGCTCGAACTTCACGCAAGCTTTTACTAAAGCGCATTGATTGCTTTGCCGCATAATAAAGTTGCAGCACCCACATTGCTGCAATAACTAAAAAGATGTAAATCAAAATTTCCATTTAACGCCCCGCTCTTTGGTCCTCTGCCAACTGGAGCAACGCTAGTGCACCTTTAGCGGTTGTTATCAATTCTGTGATGTGTTTTCCATTAATAGCTCCCAGCATCCCGCGTGCTTTATCAGCCCCAGCGGCAAGTCCAATTACATGCTTAACATCGCGGAGCTGGTTTAACTTAACTGCAATGATTCGGTCATCTAACGCTTGATTAACCACTTTGCCATTAATGTCATAAAACCGAGATGCTAAATCGCCAGCTAAGTTGGAATAAAAAGTGGTATCAGTTTGCGGATCGATGCCAGCAGCTCGCAGCAGCGCATTCGTTGAAGAAGATCCTCTTGAACCAATGCCAACAATTGCTAAATCAGCATGCTGTGCGGTATCTAGCACTTCTTTAATGCTTGGCTCAGCCATAAATGCTTCCCGGGCCTGTGGCGTTTGCACGATTGCAGGTGCATGCAGCGTGGCAAATTCCGCATTAAATTTTGTTGCAAGTGCTCGAATTAAATTTTCGCCATTAATTCCCGATGGAATCTCGGTCATGCCACCCATTAACGGAATAAATTTTAAATCAGGACGATGTGATTCATCAATCAAACTGACCATCGCCTGCAGCGATCTGCCCCAAGAGATGGCAATTGTTGAATTTGGTTTTAAATTCTCTTGCAACGCAGCAGCAGCAAGGGTGCCAATTGCCATAGTTTCATCTGAGCCTTGTGGCACTCGAGTGACTCGCACGCTGCGAAGTGGCAGCAGCTCCATAATGCGCAGCTCTAGTCTGGCATCGCGCAATGCATTTTCAATGATGCGAATTTCAACAATGCCTTGAGCTCTGGCATCGCTAAGCATGCGAGAGACATTTGATCTACTAGTTAATAACTCACGTGCAATTTGTTCTTGGGATTTGTGTTGTTCGTAATACAGTCGAGCTGCACGAACTAACAGTGCTTTATCGCGAAGGACGGCCATTTAAATCACCTCATTCAAGTTGATTTCAAACTGCGCTAACGCTTTTGCTGCATCACCTGGATCGCCAACTCGGTGATCCAAAGTGAGCCCTGCAGTTAACTGCAAGCCGGTTGGAGTTTTGCTGATGCTGCCAATTGATAACGCAGTTGCTTGCGGCGTGATTAACATGACATTTGCCTGCTGCACTGCGTAATCACCTAAATCTGTAATGGAAGTAGTAGCTCCTGACAAATTTGCAACTGCAATTTTTCCTGTTGTAGCAGCAGCAACTATTTGTGCCACTTCGCTATTCCACTGTGGCGCAGGAGTAGTTGGTACTGAAATTACCGGCGTTACAAAGCCATAAGGGGCTTCTATTGCAATAGCTATTTTCACATCAGTTAATAACTTTGCGGCATCATCTTGCCAAAATACATGCAGATGCGGCATCGCTTCTAGTGTTCGCTGCCATGCTTTAAGCAAAGTTGCAGTTCGCTTAACCGCGGTTTTTCCAAACTTATGATCAACAGCAATATTTCTAAGCACGGTAAACTGCGGAATTGCAGCTGAAGCCATTGTCACTTTAGCAATTTGAGTTCGGGCTTTTGCTCTGCGATCAGGATCAATTGAGATCTTTAAATCAGTTACTTGAATTACACCGCTAGCACTAGCTGCAGTTACTTTTGTTAAATCTATACCTAATTCAGCTGCTTTAACTCGCGCTCCTGGCATCGCTAGCACTGCTGTTGCAGCGGGAGCATCAACTTCTTGAGCCACTTCTAATTCTGGCTCTGTGGCAATCAGCTCTGCTGGAGCCAATTGAGCTGGGACAGTTGCAGCTGGTGGTGAATCAAATAAGCCAGCAAGTAGATCCTCACCAACAGTTTCTAAAATCAGCAGCGGTTCGCCAACATTAATCATTTGATTTGGAGTTGCAGTTAACTCAAGCACTGTGCCAGCAGTGTCAGCTTCAACTTCCATATCAACTTTGTCTGTTGCAACAGTTGCAACTACATCTCCAGCTTTAACTTCCTGCCCAACTGAAACGGTGTAAGAAATTAGCTCACCCTCAGTCATGGTCATTGACATCTTGGGCATAACAATTGGTGACTGTGGCATTTATGGCTCCCGCATTAGTTCTACTGCGCCAGCAACAATGTCTTCAAGTTGTGGCACTGCAGCTTTTTCAAGTTGGGGTGCGTATGGAATTGGAATATCCATGCCGCAGATGCGCTTAACTGGCGCTAGCAATGAAAACAGCGCTGGACCTTCTGCGATGCGAGCTGCAATCTCAGCCATAAAACCAACATGTTTTGGTGCTTCTTGCACCAAGATCACGCGCCCAGTTGCTGCAATAGCATCATTAATTAACGTCATATCTAGCGGCGACAATGTTCGCGGATCTATCACCGTAGCTTCAATGCCTTGAGCTGCTAACTGCTGCGCTGCTGCAACTGATCTTGAAACCATAATTCCCGTTGCCACAATAACTAAGTCTTTGCCTTCTCGAACTAAGTCGGCAACGCCAATAGGAGTGCGATACATCTGCTCTGGAACTGGCCCTGAAGTTTTGTAAAGCAGTTTGTGCTCTAACACAATTACCGGATTTGGATCATCAATTGCCGCAAGTAGTAATCCTTTAGCATCGCGCGCATTGCTAGGTAGCACCACCTTCAAGCCAGGCACATGGGCAAACCAAGCCTCTAAACTTTGCGAATGCTGCGCTGCAGCGCCAGTGCCAGATCCACTTGGTGCTCGCAGCACCATGGGCACTGAAAGTTCGCCGCCCAGCATGAAATGAATTTTTGCTGCTTGATTAACAATCTGATCCATCGCTTGTGCAGTGAAATCAGAAAATTGAATCTCCACAATTGGCTTCATTCCAACTAGCGCCGCACCAACTGCCGCACCAACTATGCCCAGCTCAGAGATTGGGGTATCTCGAATTCGCTCAGCTCCAAAGCGGTGATACAAATCGCCGGAAACACCAAAAGCGCCGCCATAAATTCCAATATCTTCACCCAGCATAAATACATTTGGATCAGCTTCCATGGCTTGACCAATTGCCTCGCGAATTGCTTCGGAGTAAGTAATTATTCGATCAGTCATTAGTTTGCCTCTCGAAATACGCTGCTTAACAGCTCAGCTGGATCAGAGTCAGGTGCAGCTGAAGCCTCTTTAATTGCATCACGCGTTCCTTCTCGAACTTTTGCAATTAAAGTTTCAATCTCAGACTGGGTAACTAAACCAGAGCTCAGAATTATTTCTTGGAATCGCTCAATTGGATCTTTTGCTTTCCATTCATCAATTTCTTCTTTAGTACGATACAAATTCTTATCGCTTTTGGAATGACCTTTCCAGCGATAGGTCTCGCATTCCAACAGCGTTGGGCCGCCTCCGCTGCGAGCACGCGCAACGGCAACTGCAGCTGCCTGATAAACCGCATCAACATCATTGCCGTCAACAGTTTCTCCTGCAATGCCATATGCCAATGCTCGGTCCGAGATCTTTTCAACGCGCATGCTTAACTCAGTTGAGTTGGACATTCCGTATTTATTGTTCTCGCAAACAAAAACAACTGGCAGATCCCAGATCGCAGCTAAGTTAAGCGCTTCATGAAATGCACCTTCATTAGTTGCACCATCACCAAAGAAACTAACCACCACATTTGTTTCACCACGCATTTTCTGCGCCAACGCAGCACCTGCTGCAATTGGAATGCCGCCCGCCACAATTCCATTAGCACCTAAGTTACGAGTTTTGGTATCTGCAATATGCATGCTGCCGCCACGACCGCGGCAGTAACCTGTTTGTTTAGCTAACAACTCAGCCATCATTCGAGTTAGATCTGCACCTTTCGCAATGCAATGACCATGACCACGGTGAGTGCTGGTGATGTAATCAGTTTCTTTTAGCGCAGCGCAAACACCAGTTGCGCTTGCTTCTTGGCCAATAGATAAATGCATAGTGCCATGCATCAAACCTCTTGCGAACAAACCATCAACTGCCTCTTCAAAGGATCGAATTGCCAGCATCGATTCCAGCGCAGCTAGCGCTGCGGCTTTATCGGTTTGAAGTGAGCCAGATTCCGGGGAGCGAAGCGGGGTGATGGCAACCATTAGACTCCTGCACGTTTGTGAGTGTTGGGTTCACAGAAGTGACTATTGTTGCATTAAGGGGTTAGATATGTCTACTAGTAATTTTAAGGGGAAGCCAGATGGTCGAATTTGAAGCAGTAGTTGCCGCTGAGGTTGGATTACACGCTAGGCCAGCTGCGCTGTTTGTGCAAGCCGTTGCTGCTGCTGGCTGCAGCGTCAAGTTAACCAAAACTGCAGCTGATGGCAGCATTAAAACTGCCGAT
>Ga0222714_10001591_pt1 | contig 25433 bp, 25 predicted proteins | sample C33_3DmetaG_FD_165048 | JGI IMG/M metagenome (GOLD analysis project Ga0222714, IMG submission 165048) | Estuarine water microbial communities from San Francisco Bay, California, United States - C33_3D | ecosystem: Environmental > Aquatic > Marine > Unclassified | place: USA: California...
CGTCTCGTTGAATGCAAACCAAGGTCAAGTAACTTGTCTACTGGGGCCGAACGGTGCCGGTAAATCAACCCTCATGATGAGTGTTGCGGGTATTCTGAAGCCCAAGCAAGGTCACATTAAATTTTGTGGCGAGGACATCACAGGTAAATCCCCGGCCGACATCGTTTCGCGCGGATTAGCGTTGGTACCGGAGAACCGCCTCGTTTTCCCTGCACTGGATGTGCGTGAGAACCTGATGGCGGGCGCCTTCCGACGCCGTGACCACGCATTGATTCGCGCAGATATCGACGCCATGTTTGACCGCTTTCCCCGGCTGCGAGAGCGTCACAACCAACCGGCAGGGACCTTATCTGGCGGTGAACAACAAATGTTGGCGGTGGCACGCGCGCTCATGTCTCGGCCAAAGCTCTTACTCATGGATGAGCCCTCCGTCGGGTTGGCGCCGAAAGTGGTCGCTGAGATCTTCAACATCATTCGGCAACTTCACGCAGAGGGCGTCAGCATCTTCTTGGTTGAGCAGAATGCGAATATGGCAGCCAAGGTCGCCCAGCATTTCTACCTTCTCGAACAGGGACGACAGGTTTTCTCAGGCGACGCGGCTGCCATGGCAGCAGACGACGTGATTCAACGCGTCTATCTCGGCAAGCGGCAGGCCGCCTAGCGCGACGATGTCAACCTGGCTGATCAACGCAACACAAGCCACCATTGATGGTTTGATCGATGGTGGCATCTATGCGTGGATTGGTTTGGGTTTAAGTCTCAGCTTTGTAACCCTTCGACGCTTGAACTTGGCTTATGGGGCCACCGCGCTGTTTGGCATTTACGGTGGTCTGTGGCTGCATCAGAAATGGGATTTACCCCTTCCAGTGCTTGTCGTTGTCATCGTGGTCATCACCCTGGTGGCCACCGCGTACGTCGAGCTGCTTTGCTTTAGGGGTCGTACCACCGTGAGCGCGCAGTCTGGGCCTCGCCCCGCTGGTGAGATCCAAAACGCCGAGATCGTCGCGATGGCGGCAAGCTTCGCGATCTGGATGCAACTCGAACAAGTGGCAGTCAATCTGCTACCCCGACACCTCCAGGCATTCCCATCGATTGCGGCGACCAGTGAGTGGGCGATTGGCGAGATCTACATTCGATACGATCGCGGCTTACTCGCCGTGATGGGTCTTTTGTGCTGTTGGCTCACTGCAAAGTGGCTGACCCACTCCCGCACCGGCTTGCGATTCCGCGCTGCAACAGACCACAGCCTTGCGGCCCGCCTATCGGGGCTTCGAGTCGACCGCGTTCAGCGTCACGCGTTTTATTTGGCAGGTGGCTTGTCAGCCGTTGCAGCGTGCAGTGTCCTGCTGCTGGATGGTCAAGTCACACCCATGTTTGGTATGTGGATGCTGTTCAAAGGTCTCGTCGCCGCATGGCTTCTGGGTGGTCATTCACTGGGAAGTGTGATGGGGGGTGGTCTGCTACTGGGCCTGATTGAGTCATACGCGCAGTGGTTGCTGGGAGCGCAAGCGCGGGAGTTTGTGCTTTACGCACTCCTCTTCGTCCTGCTGGTGAGACAAGCGCCAGTCGGATGGAAAGGACTTACCGCATGAGCACCTATGCCATCGGCTTGAGTACAGACATGGCAATCATGTCGTTCCTCGCACTGGCCGCCTACCTGCTGCTGTTGGTCGGCCGGGTATCGTTTGGTTTGCAAGCCTTTTTCGGTTTTGGTGCCTATGCGGCCGGCATCGGATCGGCCATGCTTAACTGGCCTTTACCAGTCGCAGTCGCATTTGCCGTTGGACTGGGCGCGCTTGTCTCAGCGGCGGTCGCTTGGCCGACCATGGGGCTGTCAGGTTTGCGATACGCCATCGCGTCGCTTGCGTTCGCAGAGATGGCTCGGATCGCACTCAGTCAATGGGTTTGGCAAGTAAATCTTGGCGATCGGCTGGTTGGGCCCAACGGCGTTGACGGGTTTCGGGATATCCGCTGGGTACTCACCAACGACATCACCGATGCCCAATACCTGTTCATTTGCCTCACCGCTTTGGCTGTTTGCGTTGCGGCGATTTGGTATCTCGAACGACGACGTATCGGTGTCGTGATGCGCGCCATGGGGTTCGATGAAACACTGGCTCAACACATGGGATTGAATACGCATCACATCCGTGTGATGACAGCAGCCACTGCAGGCGCGATCGCCGCTTTAGGTGGCGCGCTATACGCGCATCGCACGACCTACATTGAGCCCGCCGTCTTCGAACCCATGTTGGGGGTCCACAGTGTGGGCTATGCGTTGATAGGCGGATTAGGCGCACCATTCGCACCGCTGCTGGGGGTGATCCTCGATTTAGGTCTTTTAAACGCGTTTCATGACCTTGCGCAATGGCGAATGGTTATTTTTGGTGGCTTGGTTGCCATCTTTTTAAGGCTTAAGCCGCGCGGTCTTGTGGATGAGACGCTACTGGCAGCCATGCGTATCAGAGGTGCACAGCGATGAAAAAAATACTGCGATACCTTCTCAGCCTCCTTTTCTTTGGGGTGCCCCTCCTCTCGCCAGCCACCGCGCTTGGCGCATCAATGCCCCAGGTGACGGTCGACTGCCATGCACACGGTGAAGGCCCGCTCCTTACCTGCGACGTCACTGTAAAAGATGCCAATCGTCGCGCGATATCTGATGCGGACATCACGCTCAAGGCGCACATGCCGAGTATGCCGATGGCGCATAGCGTGAAGCCCATCAAAGCCGCTACCGTGGATCAGAACGGCCTGTATCGCGCCACCCTCCAGCTGCAAATGCCGGGCATCTGGGCCGTTGAAGTTGATGTCAGAGGTCCCGTTCGAGAGCGGGTCATATCACGCATTGACACCGAAGTGGGACCGACGAAAACCACCGAGCAGATGAAACACAAACACCACTAACAGTCAATTTTTTAACAGGAGCCGCTTTATGCAAACAAACAATGGACATGACTTACTCGTGGGGAAAACCATCATCGTGACCGGTGCCGCGACCGGCATTGGGCAGGCGTTCGCGCTCGGCGCGGGCCAGCAAGGTGCGCATGTGGTCGTCGCAGATATGAACGACGCTGAGGACACCATGGCGCAACTCAAGGCGATTGGCGCTGGTGCGACCTTTTCAAAGGTCGATGTGAGTTCAGAGGAATCCACCCGCGCGATGGCGAAGACCGCCATGGACGCAACCGGTCGCATCGATGGGCTCGTTAACAACGCGGCTTACTTCCGTGAGGTCAAACTCACCCCGTTTGAAGAGTTATCGGATGCCGTCTGGGACCGTATCTTGGCGGTCAACGTGAAAGGTATCTGGCAGTGTTGCAAAGCCGTGATGCCAGCCATGAAAGCGCAAAAGTCCGGTGCCGTCGTCAATATTGCATCGGTTGTTGCTGTAGCCGGCCAACCCGGCTACCTCCACTACGTTGCGTCAAAGGGGGCTGTTTTGGCGATGACCAAGGGTCTGGCAAAAGAGTGCGGTGCTAACGGCGTGCGCGTGAACTGTATCGCACCGGGATTCGTCCTGACCGATGCCACGAAGGACCGCCCGATTGAATGGCAACAAAGCTTCTTGAAAGCCCGCGCGTTGTCACGAGAGCAGCGGCCGAATGACTTGGTGGGTAGCGCACTTTACCTGCTGTCAGACCTATCAGATTTTGTGTCCGGCCAGACCATCGTTGTCGATGGCGGTCACATCATGTATTGATCCACTTACAACACACAGGAGACAAACCGATGGCAAACATCATTCTTCATCATTACGAGTTTTCAACCTTTTCTGAGAAAGTCCGTATCGCGCTGGGAATCAAGCAAGCGACATGGCAATCTGTCGATATCCCCGGGTTACCGCCACGGCCGCTGCTCTCGCCACTCACGGGTGGCTATCGGCGTGCGCCGGTCATGCAAGTTGGGGCGGATATCTATTGTGATACCCACGTGATCTTGGCCGCGCTCGACCGACTATTCCCTGAAAAGCCATTGGTCAATACGCCGCATGAAGGATTGGCACGTGCTATCGGCTTCGCGTGGGAGCGCGAGATGTGGATACCCTCCATCGGTGTCCTGGTTCACTACATTGGCGAACACATCCCACCCGAATTCTTGAAAGATCGCAAAGAATCCTACTTGGGTGTTGATATCTCAAAAGAGGCCATGGCGCCACAGTTCGCGGCACATACACAATTTGTACGTGCCCAAATCGCATGGTTAACACGCGCATTAAGCGGACGTCAATTTCTGTTTGGCGATCATGTGTCGGCTGCCGACCTCGCCTGCTGGCAGACCATCTTCTTGCTGCGCAAAAATTGTCCACCAGATGTCGATGCGTTGCTCGGCCTCGCGCCGTTAAACGATTGGTATCAGCGCATTCTGGCCTTCGGTCATGGCACATCCTCACCGCTATCGCCTGAGGATGCGTTTGAGATCGCAAAAACGTCGACACCACAGGCGATCTCGCACCTGCCAGCAAACGGCGACGCGGATGGCTTGACTGACGGCACCATGGTGACCGTGACACCAGAAGACAACGCCAAAGTGCCAGTCACCGGCCAATTATTGGCAACCGATGCATTTGAAATTGTCATTCGCCACCGCGACGCGCAAGCCGGTGATTTAAACGTTCACTTCCCCCGCTTGGGCTACACCGTCCAAGCTGCTGCTTAACCTAAAGGAGACCACCATGAGCCAATTAGAAGCTAACAAACAACTTTGCCGTGATTACTTTCAAGCCTTCTTGATCAAAGATGAGGCTTGGATGCGCGCCCACATCGCGCCGACTTTCGTGCGGCATGACCCAGGCCTACCCTTCGAGGTTCGCGGTCCCGAGGGCGTGATGCAGTTACATGATGCCCTTATGCCCGCGTTTCCAGACATGCAATTACCGCTGCTTGATTTCGTCGCCGAGGGTGAGAAGGTGTTAGTACGTCTGAAAGTACAAGCCACGCACACTGGCGCATTTGGCGATCTCGCAGCGACCGGTCGTCAAATTAACATTGACGTGATGGACCTTTTCCAAATTCGTGATGGGGTTTTGATTGAGCACTGGGCCTTGCTGGACAACATGCGCATGACACAGCAATTGGGCGGTTAACCGTCTGTCGGAGAACACCATGCAACTGTTAGCCAATACCACTTCGCCGTACGTTCGCATCGTGCAGATCGCGATGATCGAGAAAGGGCTTGACCCCGAGCTGATCATTGTCGACCCGTGGGCGGATGATCCGCGGTTAAGGGCAGCAAACGTCGCAATGCGGGTTCCGAGCCTGATCCTTGACGATGGCACGCCCCTGACCGAAAGCATTCTGATCGCGCAATGGCTAGAGATCACGCGCCCAGCGCCACAGTGGCCTAGCTTGTTGGGTGATGCCAACCATTGCGCGGGCATCTTGTCGCGGACTGGTGTTGCGCTGGGCGGCATCGATGCGTCGATCATCACGCTCATTACCCGTAAGGTGACGGCGCCAACGTTGTTCGACGATACCCCCATCGGACAGCGACGACAACGCACCATGATTGAGGCCATGAACCGTGTGGATGAACTATTCTCCAATACGGACATCGCATCCCTTACCGGACAGGCGCCGACGTTGGACATTATTTCTGCCATCACGCTGTTTGACTACCAGCAGTTCCGGTACGGTGATCAACCGTGGTTGCCTAAAACGCCACGCCTGCGGGCGCTGAGTGAAGCCATGTGCGCGCGCGCGTCGGTTCGGGAGACCCTACCGCGATAGCGCGCCGTCAGGTCATGGCAAGTGCAAATGAGTGCAAGTGCGAAACCAGTTGCCCCAACGGACTATCCGGTTGGGGCCGGTTTCGCACGCAAATGATCATCTCGCGTGCTGCCCACTCGTCTGTTAACGGGATCACCCGCAACCCCATGGCGATCGCAAATCCCTGGGCAGCATTGATCGGCAAGACCCCCACGCCGAAACCAGATTGAACGGCCCGACAGACCGCCTCAAAACTGCGAACTTGCACCCGGATCGTGACCGGATTAAACGACTGCTCACCAGATGCTGTCAATAAGCGTGTCAGCGAACTGCCCCCCTCTAGCGCAACGAAATCACGGTCAATGAGTTCACTGAAACTCACCTTGTCAGCACGCAATGCATCGTCATCCCGAACAACCGCCGCCAAACGGTCGCTGCGATACGGTAGGCAATGTAAATTCTCTAGCGGATGGGTACGGATGACCACGCCGACATCGACCTCCCCCGCCCGGAGGCGCCGCACCACTTCATCGCTCCATGACTCTTCTATGACAATGCGGCAGTCGAGGTGCTCGCGTTGGAACATGGACACGTCGTGGGGTAGAAATTGGGCCATCGCTGACGTGTTACCAAGCAGACGAATCACCGCATGCGAGCCTGACGCGTAGTTGTTCATCTCAGCCCGCATCAGTGTCACCTTCGCGATAACTTCTCGGGCATGGGTGAGCAGCTGCTCACCGGCTGGGGTCAGCTCTAAGCCCCTCGAATGTCGCTCAAATAACTGGGCCTTGAATTGGTGTTCCAGCAAGGACAAACGCCGACTGGCCGCTGGAACCGTTATAAAACAGGCCTCAGCGGCACGCGTCAGATTCCGTAGTTCTGCCGCCTTCACAAAAAGTGCCAACGAATCCATATCGGGGTGCATCGCCATATTTTATTTAATTAAGCCGATTTCGCGTGCCCCGTATGCATCAGCGTCTTGCATTAAATGCAACAGGCCGTTGCTCAAATGCCAATCCGATCGATAGGATGAAAACCTACAGTCATCCGCATCCAAGTCAATTTCGAATCTTCAACGGGGTACACAATGAAAAAAATGCTGATTAACGGTGAATGGTGTGACGCACAAGACGGGCGGACGATCCCAGTGATCGACCCGTCTACAGGACAGCGCTTTGATGATGTTGCTCGGGGCGCAAAACCCGAGGTCGATGCCGCGGTGCGGGCTGCCCGCGCTGCGTACGAAGGTCCGTGGCAAAAAATGACCGCCACAGAGCGCGGACGCCTTTTGATCAAATTGGCAGAGAAAATTGCGGCCAACGAAGAGGAGCTTTGCCAGCTGGAGGCCCGCGATACGGGTAAACCCTTGAGTACTGCGCGGAACGACATCAAGGTTTTGGCTCGCTACTTTGAGTTTTACGGCACCGCCGCAGACAAAGTTCACGGCGAGACAATCCCCTTCCTGAACGGCCATCAGGTCACGCTGATCCGTGAACCGCTGGGGGTCACCGCACACGTCATCCCTTGGAATTACCCCGCACAAATGCTTGGTCGTACCGTTGCGCCCGCGCTCGCTATGGGCAATGCCTGCGTGCTGAAACCGGCTGAGGACACCAGCTTGTCGGCCCTTTACGTGGGTCAATTGGCGCTTGAAGTTGGCATTCCGCCCGGCGTACTGAACGTTGTAACCGGCTTGGGTGAGGAGGCAGGTGCTGCTCTGGCTGAGCACCCCGGCATCGACTTCATCTCATTCACAGGCTCAAACGAGGTCGGTACATTGGTCCAACAGGCCGCTGCTAAAAACGCGGTCAAGTGCGTACTGGAATTAGGCGGTAAGTCACCCCAAATCGTCTTCGACGATGTGGACGTGGAGCGCGCGGTTCCCATCATTGTGAAAGCGATTATTCAAAACGCCGGGCAAACTTGCACGGCTGGTAGCCGTCTCTTGGTCCAGTCAACCATTTACGATTCGTTTGTCGCGCGCGTGGCCGAGGCATTCTCGAAGGTTCGCGTCGGTGCGCCTGCGATGGACCTGGACTGCGGCCCCGTCATGAACCCCGCACAACTTCAACGCGTCAATCGTTACATCCAGGAAGCCAAGGCAAGTGGTGTTGCTGTGCTGGCTGAAGGCACCATTGACGCGGAATGCAACGATGGCGGCTACTTCGTCAAACCAACGCTGTTTGGTGGGGTGCCTCGTGACCATGCATTGGCCTGCGAAGAGGTCTTTGGACCGGTACTTGCAGCAATGCCCTTCGAAGACGAGGCCGATGCCATCAGACTGGCCAATGGCACCGACTACGGCCTGCTCGCTGCCGTCTGGACCGAAAATGCCGGGCGCCTGACGCGCGTTGCCAAGTCTGTGAACGCCGGACAGGTATTCATGAATTGCTACGGTGCTGGCGGTGGTGTAGAACTGCCCTTTGGCGGTACCAAGCGCAGCGGTCATGGCCGCGAGAAAGGCTTGCTTGCCCTAGAAGAAGTGAGTACCACCAAGACACTGGTCCACTACCACGGCTGAGGAGTCAAAAAATGTCTCGATTGGATAACAAAATCGCCATCATCACCGGTGGCGCCAACGGCTTCGGCGCAGCAATGGTCGAACACTTCGTAGCACTCGGCGCCAAGGTGGCTTTTGGGGATATCGCCACGGCGGCGGGCGAGGCCTTGGCACAGCGCCTCGGCGAGGACAATGCCCTGTTCATACCCACTGACGTTACCCAGCGGGACGCCGTTAATGCGTTGGTTGGCGGCTGCGTGCAGCGTTTTGGCGTGCCAGATATCGTCATCAACAACGCGGGCGTCACGCATGTCAACAGCCCGATGCTGACCGTCGATGAAGCCGCGTTTGATCGCGTCTTCAACGTCAATGTGAAATCGATCTATCACATGACGCAGGCTGTCGTTCCGCACATGAAGACCAAGGGCGGCGGGACCATACTGAATATCGGTTCGACAGCAGGCATTCGACCGCGCCCCGGACTGACTTGGTACAACGCATCAAAAGGCGCGGTTAACTTGCTATCAAAATCGATGGCGGTTGAATTGGGGCCCTTCGGTATCCGCGTCAATGCTATCTGTCCCGTGATCGGCGAAACCGCGCTGCTCGCGCAATTCATGGGGGTTCCAGATACCCCTGAGAACCGGGCCAAGTTCATCGCTACAATCCCGCTGGGACGCTTATCGCAGCCTAAAGACGTCGCACAAGCGGCCGCATTTTTGGCCAGCGACGAGGCCGCATTCATCAGTGGGGTCGAGTTCCCCGTCGACGGGGCAAGGACGGTTTGAGGCCGAGGCGAGCCCTATGAATGGGCCGCTGAGCCTCGCTATTGACTCAAACGCGAGGAGTAATGGCACACCGCAGGATCAAACCACGTCTCAGAATACTCAGCCAGACGGTTGTTCACGGCCCAAGATAGCCGTTGAATAAACCCGGCACTTTGCCCCGCAGACAACCCCAAGGGCGCACCGACCCACTCAGGTGTGGGTGCGACCTTGATGCTGTCCTGCACCCGTGATATCCATATTTGGAAGCGCTGCTGGTAGAACAGATACATGGCGTCGCCCAACTCGGCGGCGGTGAGCTTTTTGCATCCAGCGCCCTCAAACCAAATTTCCTCAAGGGCAATTGGGACGTCGTTTAAGAAGCGCATGCGCCGAACCCGCCAAAGCTTTTTGCTACCACCCTCACCCAAATCGGGAATATGCGCCGGCGGCACCACATGGCTCACATCCATGATGCGGGCGGTGGGCAGGCCTGGACCCGCGTGCAACTCCAAGCGGAACAACTCGTAGATACGTTGTTTGGAGCTGACTTTCTTGACATAGGTACCGGAGCCCTGAACACGCTCCAGAACGCCCTCATCCTCCAGAATCGCCAGCGCCTTGCGCAGCGTACCAACGGCAACGGACAGGCTCGCCGCCAGCTCGGCCTCTGTAGGCAAGCGCTCCCCCTCCCGCCAATGTCCCGCCTTGATCTGTCGCGCCAGTAATTCGGCAATTTGTTGAAAAACCGGTAGCGGCTTGGCTGAGATGATGGCGTCCATCCCTCTAGTATGGCAAAAATTCTTCGCGTTACCCCTAGTGCAAACACCAGATTATTCATATACTATTCATGCATTAATTGATCAGGGAGAATTTGTATGAGCATCGTGCCAGTACGGGGCGAAGCAATTCAAGGCGCGGAAGTCTCGTGGTTCGCGCCGCTGTGTTCGGACGACTTCAGGCATTTGGGCGTTCCGTCGGACGACTTACGCAGCAATTGGGACAACACGCGGGATATCCTGCTGCGCGCGGAGGCACTGGGTTTTAGAAACATTCTGTGTCCCTCCTCTTACCAGGTTGGTCAAGACACCTTAACCTTTGCCTCAGCCGTCGCCCCCCTCACGAACCGCATGAATCTGTTGGCAGCGATACGGTGTGGCGAACTACACCCTGCCATGCTGGCCAGAACGGTCGCCACCCTCGACCACATCCTCAAGGGTCGCCTGACGCTCAACGTGATCTCATCAGACTTTCCGGGCGAGCAAGCCGATAGTGCTTATCGCTATCGCCGGTCATGGGAAGTGGTGGAAATTCTTAAACAAGCCTGGACGCAAGACGAGATTAACTACGACGGCGAAATATACAAACTCAAAGGGCTCTCAACGGACCCAGTTCGCCCCTATCAAACCAACGGCGGACCACTGCTTTATTTCGGCGGCTACAGCCCTGACGCGCTTGCGCTATGCGGCGCTCATTGCGACACGTACCTCATGTGGCCCGAGCCCAAGGAAATGCTCGCTCAACGCATGCGTGACGTGCACGCGCAAGCGGAAAAATACAACCGCCTGCTGGACTATGGACTGCGTGTTCACATGATCGTGCGTGATACGGAGCAAGAGGCACGTGAATATGCCGAGGAATTGGTCTCTAAACTCGACGACGAAGCGGGTAAAGCCATCCGCAATCGCGCACTGGACGCGAAGAGCCTCGGCGTTGCCCTGCAAAGCGCCAACCGCGATCGAGCCGATGACCATGGCTATGTAGAGCCTCATTTATGGACAGGCGTGGGTCGAGCGCGCAGTGGTTGTGGCGCTGCATTGGTGGGTAGCGTCGATCAAGTCATGAGCAAGATTGAGGACTATATGAAGATGGGTATCCGCGCTTTCATCTTCTCAGGCTACCCGCATCTGCAAGAGTGCGAGATTTTTGGTACCAAAGTCTTGCCGCACCTGAAAACAGTCTCACTGCCGCACGAATACGGTCGCGTACCAAACGAAACACCCGCCACCCCACTTGGCGTTGGAAAAAGAAAGTAACCCTGAATAATGAAGCGAATCACACTCTCAAATGGCGTCAAACTCAGCGCCATGGCCTACGGCGTCTGGCGCTTAGCCGATGCCGCTGATACCAGCGTAGATGCCAATTTAGCCCGTATCGACGCCTGTCTGGAACAAGGCATTACCACCTTCGACCACGCCGATATCTACGGTGACTACCGTTGCGAGGCGCTGTTTGGGCAGGCCGTTAAAGCGCGTCCGTCGCTGCGAGCGCAGATCGAAATTGTCACCAAGACAGACATCATGTTGCTCTCGCAAGCGTGGCCCAACACACGTGTCAAGCACTACGACACCACGCCCGCGCACGTCACGGCCAGTGTTGACCGTTCGCTCAAAAACATTGGCGTGGACGTCATTGATGTATTGCTCATTCATCGCCCCGATCCACTGATGGATGCTGACGCTTTAGGCGCCTGCTTGGATGCGCTGATCAACTCTGGAAAAGTCAAGGCGGTGGGCGTGTCGAACTTCATGCCGTGGGACTGCGATCTGTTGCAATCCCGCATGACGAACCGTCTACAAACCAACCAAATCGAACTGGGGCTGACGCACACCGCGCCCTTCATCAACGGCCAAGTCGCCCACGCGCAAACCTACCGGATGCCATTGATGGCATGGTCCCCGCTAGGTGGCGGGCGACTGATCAGTGAAGCGGGCCAAGCCGGCAGTGCTGCCGCGCGCCTACGCACAAAATTGGAGGCGTTGGCGACCGAGTCCCAGGTCGACATCACGGCTGTCGCGATCTCCTGGCTCATGCACCACCCGGTCAAGGTCATGCCAGTCATGGGCAGCAACCAATTGAACCGGATCAAATTATTTTCGCAGGCCATACAGGTCCCCATGGATAGACAAACCTGGTTTGAGCTTTACGAGCTGGCAAACGGGCACGAAGTGCCTTGAGCTCAAATCCAACACGCTGCCTAACCCAAGCCCACGACACGACCGCACCATGACCAATCTCGCTGAAAAAATTCCTACCCGCACCGAATACGCCGACGTTGCGGCGACCTACCGCAAAGCACTAGGGTGCTTTGGCACCGGCGTGACGGTCGTGAGTACCCAATGGCGTGATGGCGACTGGGGTATGACCTGCAATTCGTTTGCATCCGTATCACTCAATCCGCGCTTGGTCTTGTGGAGCATCCAAAAAACGGCCAGCAGCTTCGATGCCTTTATGGGCGCAGACGTTTTCAGCGTCAGCGTCTTGGCGGCCTCGCAGGAGTCGACCGCGATGCAGTTTGCGCGAGGCCCCATGTCTGAACGCTTCCAAGGCGCCGATACGGTTCGTGGGGACAACGGAGTGCTCCGGCTGCGCAGCGGCGTCGCTTGGTTCGAATGCAAACGCCATCAAACGGTGGATGCAGGCGATCACATCATTCTGATCGGGCAAGTTACAGATTTTGATTGGCAACCCACCGAGGCTTTGAGCTTCTGGCGCAGCCAATTTGGGGCCTTTGACGGCCAAATTAAGGCCAACTAGGCCCGCGCGATGCGCTGACCATCGGCACCGAAAGCGTGCCAACGGTCAGCCAGTGGGTTGACCGTGAGAGTGGCACCAACGGCAATCGGCATTTGCCCATCGATCAACAAGTCAACCAAGGTACCGTCGGGTAATTGGGCGTGCAGTAAGCGCTGTGCGCCTAGATACTCAGTTCTCAGCGCGGTCAGACGTACCCCTGTGTGATCGTCACTGGTGACCCAATGCTCTGGGCGAACGCCCACGTTGTGGGTTCCACGAGGCAGCTGTGCGCCCCATGCGGCATCCAATTGCGCCATGGCAGCAGGGATGAAATTCATCCGCGGGCTGCCAATGAAACCGGCGACAAACGCGTTATCGGGGTGATCGTAAAGCGCTTCAGGCGTGCCAACCTGCTCAATACGGCCGTCACGCAACACAACGATTTTATCTGCCATGGTCATGGCTTCCACTTGGTCGTGTGTCACGTAAATCATGGTGGAACCCAAGCGCTGGTGAAGCTCGCGCAGCTCGGCGCGCATCGACACCCGCAACTCGGCATCCAAGTTAGAAAGTGGCTCGTCGAATAAGAATAATTTTGGATTCCGAACGATCGCACGACCAATCGCCACCCGTTGACGCTGACCGCCGGACAACTGTGTCGGTCGCCGCGCTAACAGTTGATCGAGCCGCAACAGTGAAGCCGCCTCGTTCACCTTTTTCGAAATCTCGGCTTTCGGGACCCGAGCGTTCTCTAGTCCAAATGCCATGTTGTCGTATACCGTCATGTGCGGGTAAAGCGCATAGGACTGGAATACCATGGCACAGCCGCGATCAGCCGCACCGATATGGTTAACGGTTTCACCGTCAATACGGATATCACCAGAGGTCGGGAAATCCAGCCCAGCGATCATGCGTAGCAACGTCGACTTACCGCAACCAGAGGGCCCGACGAACACCACAAACTCACCGTCGGCCACCGTGAGGTTTACACCATGGATTACCGTGGTCTGATCGAATGATTTTTCTATTTTTTGTAATTCAAGGGTAGACAAAATAAATCCTCATAGCGGACGGTCGTCAATGGTTCACTTCACACCAGCACTGGCAATGCCCGTGGTGATGTAGCGCTGCAAGAATGCAAATACCAAAGTTACCGGAATCAACGTGATGACGGTCATCGCTAGCAAGTAATGCCACTGGGTATTCAGCTCACCTTGGAACGAGTTCAACGCCAATTGCAAAGTGAACACCTCGTTTTGCGACAAAACAATTAATGGCAGTAAGAAGTCATTCCAGCGCCACATGACAGAGAAGATAGCCAGTACCGCCAACGCAGGTGCGGACAACGGCAACACGATGCGCCAATAGATGCGCCACTCGCTCGCATGATCCATGCGTGCGGCTTCTATCAATTCATCGGGAATCGTTAACATGTATTGCCGCAACAAAAATACCCCGGTTGGTGTTGCCACGGCGGGCAAAATGACGCCCCACAGGCTGTTCAATAGGCCTACTTCATTGATGACCAAAAAGACGGGCACCAAAATGATGGTAGGTGGAATCATCAACGTACCGATGATCAGTAGATAGACTGCTTTTTGTCCGCTGAATCGGTACTTTGACAACGCAAACGCCGCCATGGAATTGAACAGTAGCGTGATCAACGTTGCGATGACGGTGATGAAGACGCTGTTCCAGAGGTATTTGCCAAAGGTAAACTTACCGAATAAATCGGTGTAGTTGCCCCAAGCGAACTCAAGCTCGGTGACCGGCTCACGATCTTTGATGTTCACCTTGATTTTCTCTTCAGGTTTTGCAGGGTCCACCATGGTGGCGACAATACCGATTCGACTAATTTGCGCCAAGGTTTGCGTTCCACCCGACGCCGCTGGCACGTTGTAAAGCGGGAACTCTCCAGTTCGCCCCTCGATCGGGACGGATTTTTGGCTGTAAGGCATGAATGTCGGCGGGAACTGGGCGATCGCAGACTCCGTTTTAAACGACGACATCACCAGCCACAGAACGGGGGCAAACATCACGAACAAGCCAACGACCAAGTAGAGGTAGCTGACAACATCTGTCCAATGCAGTCGCTTGCGCCCTTTCGTGGCTGTGAGCATTTTTACGATTGCCATCTCAGCGCTCCCGCTTTCCCATTTCGTCAGCACGCGACAAGCGCAACTGCGCCAGCGTCAAGATGACCAAGAAAGCTGCCAACGTGAGCGATGCCGCGGCCGCTAAACCGTACAGTTGAATCTGCTCCGCAAAGCCCGTTTGATAAATAAACTGCACGATGAAAGTCGTTGCAGAACCCGGGCCACCGCCCGTCAATACAAAGACCTCATCGAATACCTGGATCGCTTTGATTGCGGCGAGCACCAACACCACGATGAGGTTGGGCATCAACAACGGCAACGTGATTCGCCTGAGTGTGCGCCACGGACTGGCACGATCCATTTCCGCCGCTTCGTACAAGTCTTTCGGAATCGCTTGCAAACCCGCCAGAATGATCAGGGTGTAGAACCCCATGTGTGCCCAAATCGACACGAAAATAGTCCAGAAAAACGCCCAATCACTGACTGTGAGCCATTCGATTGGTTGCATGTCCATCGCGACTAAACCAGCGTTGAATGCGCCTTGGCTTTGCAGCAGCCACTTCCAAATCAAAGCCACCACCACTGGTGACAACAGCACAGGGTAAAAGTAAACGCTGCGCCAAAAGCCGCGTCCAATAATCTTGCGGTTAAGAACCAGCGCCGTAATGAGCGCGAAGACCACCATCAAACCAACTTGCAGAAGACTGAACTTCAATGTGTTGAAGACTGCGCGCCAGAAAATATCCTTGTTACAAGTTGACAGGTCGGTGTAGTCCCCGCACTTGAGTAACGTCTCGAAGTTATCCAATCCGCTGTAGGGGCGGTTTGCGGGCATCAACTCCACGCCGGCCGTTGCCGCGTAGAAGAAGTTAATGATGATGGGTAAAAACGTGAAGACTCCAAACACCGCTAAGTTCGGCGCGACGAACAACCAGGCGACTTTTTGAGTGCCTAATAGGCGCTGAGCCAATCGAAACAGTGGCTCAAGCAAGTTAAAGAAAAAAGAGAGTCGTCCCAAGGGATACCTCGTAAGCACAAATAAAAAGCAGAGTGGCGAGGCCACTCTGCTGCAAGCCATAACCCCTTATTGGCTTACTTTTTAGCTTCTTTCACAGCGTCCGTCATATCCGTGCTGATCTTGGCGACGGCATCCGCAGTCGACATCTCACCGACGATCGCCTGCGTTACACGGGTGACCGTTGGCAACATGATGGCACGGTTGTACTTGTAGCCTTGGAATGCATAGGCCGCTGGCGCCAAGTTCGCAACACCGCCGCTAAACACCTTCAAAGCGTTGCTGACTGCCGGGGTTGCACCCGCATAATCGGCACCCTTTTTGGCCAATGCTGCATGAGCGGGAATATTGAAGGTTTTGCCGGTGAACTCTGTATAGCTGGCTTCACTGGCAATGAAGTCCATGAATGCCGCCACCTCTTTGGGCGACTTACTGGTCTTCAGAGCCACCCAAGCGGCACCACCGGGAATGCCAGAGCAGGCGTTAGTGCCGCAAGGGTTCGGGACGGCTGCCCAGTCAAAGTTGTCACCCACTTTTTTGTTCAAGTTGTTGATTTGCCAGCTTCCAGCCAAGATCATCACGACATTGCCGTTGATGAACTCATCGACAGATGATGCATAGGTTGAGCCGCCTGAACCCGCCCACACCTCACGCAACATGGTGCCGTCCTTGTGCCATCCTACGAATTTTTCGACTGCTGCCTTGTAACCTGCATCAATGACAGGCTCACCTTTCGCGTCAAACATCGCAGCACCGTAGCTCACTGCAGGACCCGCAAACCGATGACCGGAACGATCCCATGCCATGGCCGCTTTGGTCTGTGTGGCTTTGGCGACCTTGGTCGTTGCGGCAACCCACTCATCCCATGTCGCCTTAGGACCAGGCATGGCAACCTTGGCTTGCTCAAACAGGGTTTTGTTCACGAAAGGACCAGTCATCGTCAGCTGAGACATGAAGCCGTAGATGCCTTTGTCGTTTGGCTTAGGCGCCAACCAACCGGCCGTTGCGCCGAAGTTGGCGTCCCAATATTTGCGGTCCTTCAGGTTGGCCGAGATGTCCATGTAGTACTGAGACAAACCACCCAAGTTGGTCACGCGCGCAATATCGGGACCTTCACCAGCAGCCAATTGCACTGGTAACTGCTCGACGATCGTCTTGTAAGGGACCACGTCGATCACCACCTTGGTGCCTGGGTTCTGCGCTTCGAAGCGCTTCGCCTGCTCCGCCGTCACATCACACTCGACGCCGTCTTGGTAACACATCACACGAATCTCGCCCGCCTGTGCGACGCCCGCCACGAGGGCCAAACCAGCGGCTAAAGCGATGGGGTGCAAACGTTTAAAAGTCATTCCAGTCTCCTAGGATTAAGGTTGAATTAAAAATGTACTACGCTTTCGAAAACAGCGCACTCATGGTTTATACGAATAATGAATGAATTTGTCAAAAAAAGTCGAAAAAAGGATGATGTACAACAGGCTGCTGGCTTTTTAACCGAGCAGTGCCTGCACATTGAAAGCGCCTTCGGTCAAACTGATTGCTTGTCCGGTCGCGGCTGATTCTTGGGCCGCCAACCCCATCACGACGGCGATCAAACCGTCGCGCAGGCTCACATCCACCGCCCCTTCGCCACGCACGGCTGCATTGAAGCGCTGGTGTTGGTAGAAAGTCGATCCGTTGTGATCTCCTGCGGCCAGTAACGTCGGATCGACCGGTACATCGAGCTCGCGTGGTCCCTTCGGATCGCGGGGACTCAGCACCAATTTGGGTATCGGTGCATCACCCAAATGCGCTGGCCAAAAACGCCCGGGACCGGGCACAAAACACTCCACTTTGCCGCGGTTACCAACCACCGAAATCTCCTCTTGGTAGCGCGCACCCTCAGCAAACATGCACAACTCCAAGAACGCCCGTTGACCGCTGGCGAAGTCAACGATCACGTAAGCGTTGTCCAAGATATCGGGCACACCTAAAGCGTATCGCTCATCCAGATGGTTGTTGGCCACCGATGCAGATGCAAACACGCGTACCGGCTCGCTTCGGGTCATGACGCGCATGAGGTCAAAAAAGTGACAACACTTTTCCACCAACGTACCGCCTGAATATTGGTTGAACCGGTTCCAGTCATCGACTTTGACTAAAAAAGGAAAGCGGTGCTCGCGAATGGAGAACATCGTTGCGTGCCCCAACTCACCGCTCTCATGAATGGTGTCGATTAAGCGAGCGACCGGCGGCATGTAGCGATACTCCATAGCGACCCAAATGGGCGCTTTGTAATCGCGGGCGAGTGCAGCCAAGGACGCCACATCATCCAGATTGGTGCAGGCGGGCTTTTCGAGCAAGACGGGGATATCGCGTAGCGCGGCAATTTCTCGCAGCTGCTCGGCGTGGCGGAAATTCGGGCTGGCGATGAACAAGCAGTCCACATCAGATGCCGTCACCACCGCAGCAATCGACTCTGCGCGCCGCGCGCCCGGAACCATCGCGAGGCTGGCAGCCGCCATCTCATCATTGGGTTCAAAAATGGATGTCACCGTTGCCCCGGGTAGCAAGGCAATGTTCCGCAGGTGTTCCTGCCCCATCATCCCGCAACCAATCACGCCGTAACGCACTGCCATCGCCAATTTAGTTCTCCTAGATCGATCGGTAGCGTCAGCTACCCACAACAGGCGTTATTCTGCCATCACATAGTTCAATAGTGTATGAATTTTAAAAAATAGATAATCCATCATCGCAACGGAGGCTACATGCACAAACTGGGTTTTATTTTCGATATGGACGGTACCATGATCGACTCGATGGGCTATCACGCAAAAAGTTGGGCCCTCTTTTGTGAGGCACACGGCCTGACCCACCCCTTACCCAAAGTGCTGCAGATGACCACAGGACGGACCTGCGTGGAGTGCATGGACCTGCTCTTTGAACGCCCTGTCGATCGCCGAGAGGCGCTGGACTACGTTCACCACAAAGAATCGCTTTACCGTGATTTATTTGAATCGGAGTTTCGGGAGGTCAAAGGCTTCAAAGCCTTCGTCGCTCACATCACCGAGCGCGGTATACCGTGGGCCATGGGCACCGCAGGAGACAAGACCAACATTGCCTTTGCACTTAAAAACCTGCAACTGGCTCATCCCCCACAATTCATCGTTGGTGGCGATGAGGGTTACCGTGGCAAGCCAGAACCCGATATCTTCTTGGCTGCGGCAAGGGGTCTGGGCGTCGCGCCGAGCAACTGTGTGGTTTTTGAAGATGCCCCATTTGGTATCGAGGCGGCGCGTCGAGGCGGTATGCGCGCCATCGGTCTGGCGACCTCACATTCACCCCACGAGCTCGATCAACCCCACGTGCTGGCGGTTGCCAGCGATTACGATGCGCTACGCGCGATGCCCGCGGTATTGGACCTGCTGAATGGGGGTTAAAAACGCAAGGTACTGGGTAAGTACTTGGCCATCAAGTCCTCGTAATATGGGCGCAGTGTCGCCATAACCGGCGGGTTGGGATTTTTCGAATACAAATCGTAGGGGTTGAACGCCTGCACCCATCGCAAATTGGCCTCGTCTTGGGCATTCGTCAGGTGTCGGTAGGCGCCCTCGCGGTGCCACGCATAAAACGAGTGATACCGAATCATGTACAACGCTTCAATGGGTAGGTAGGGCTTGAGCAGGTGGTAGAGGTACTCGTCGTGGCCCCACGACAGGTGCACCGCATCGAGACCGCAACCGGCTGCATACATCCCCAATGGGGTGTTGTACCGCTCATCCAGAGAATCGGGGTTGTCACTGAAAAACTCGGCAAAAACAACTTTATCCGAGTGCTTGCAGCCAACTGGAAAGGTATCCCCCACTACGGCCCACTGAGGCTCACCAAAGAGGCACAGCACCTTCCCCAAGTCATGTAAAAAACCGGTCAGTACAAACCAATCTGGATGACCATCTTGTCGAATCGCTTCCGCCGTCTGTAACAGGTGCACAACCTGCGGGAGTTCGATATCGGGATCGGACTCGTCCACCAAGGTGTTCAAGAAATCAAGCGCCGCCCACGGCGACATGGCTCGTTCGTTGAAACCGAGCCAACGCGCTTTTTTCTCCAACACAAAATCGACGGTCTGGTACCGGTGGTTGGTCTGATAGAACTGCCGAATCCGGTCAATACCCGCCTTCTCGTAGTCGCGAAAAGCCTCCTTGGCTTTCTCTGGAGGCGCGGACAAGGTATCGAGAGACATATTTGTTTTACCTTTACGATCGAAGGATGGTTGGGTTTTTATCCTATAGTCGCCATTAGATCGAAGCACCCTATTTTTGACAAGAGGATTCCATGACAGACCCCATTGATACGCGACTCAGCGCTGCAAAGAAAATCGCAGCAGAAGCGGCAGACCTGGCCATGGAATACTTCAACAACCGAGACACACTGCTTATTGAGTCCAAAGGACCACAGGACATGGTGTCGCAGGCGGACAAAAATGTAGAGTTATTCGTTCGCGCTGCGATAGAGCAAAACTTCCCTGGTGACGCAATCGTGGGCGAAGAATACGGGAGAACAGAAACGCCCGCCGACTTTACTTGGATCATCGACCCCATTGACGGCACCGCCAATTTTGTCGCGGGTATACCGGCATGGTGCGTGGTCATTTCATGCGTTTACAAAGGTGAAGTCGTGATTGGCGTCACGGTCGACCCCAACCATAACGATCACTATTGGGCGCGCAAAGGTCAAGGCGCATACCTCAACGGCAAGCGACTGGCGGTTTCAAACGCGAAAGGAATTGGCGAGGGGTCGATTGGCGTGGGTTACTGTAGCCGCATCACGCCCGAGACTTTGATGACATTTTTAGACCCCTTCCTGAAGCGTGGCGGTATGTATTACCGAAACGCATCGGGCGCACTCATGTTGGCCTATGTCGCTGCCGGCAGATTGACGGCCTACCACGAGGCCCACATCAACTCCTGGGATTGCTTGGCTGGGCTGTTGATGATTGAAGAGGCTGGCGGCGCCTTTTGGCCCTACAACACCGACACCATGATGCGCCACGGCAGCGCCATCTTGGCGGGGGCACCTGCGGTATTTGCGGAACTGGAGCCGCTAGCTGCCTACGCAAAAGACTACCAGCCGATCAAGCACAGTTAATCGCAACGACTAGGCCGCGTCGCACTCAGTCGTCAAGTAACACGACCGCACTGGGCGGTATGGACAATACGATATCTGTACCCCCAGTCAGCGGAGTCACCGTCGCCGGCGTGTGAACCAGAATCTCCCCTAATGGGGTTGTGACCACGCACTCAAGGTGGTCGCCTAAGTAGCTTACCTTTGACAGGGTTCCGGGCATGTTTGGATGCCCATCGCTGGGCTGGTCCGCGCTGCGCAACTCAATTTTTCCAGGTTGCACCGCGATGTGACCCGCACCTTGTCGACCGGTCACGCTTGGCAACTCAAATCGCATCGGGCCCAAAGTCACCGTGACACCCCCCACGCCGGCGGTGAGTTCACACGGCAAGATGTTGGCCTCGCCAATGAAATCCGCCACAAACTGCGTACGTGGTTGCTCATAGAGTTCGCGGGGCGATCCGACTTGGGCGACTACCGCGTTGTTCAGGACCACGATGGTGTCTGAAATAGCTAATGCCTCCTCTTGATCGTGCGTCACGTAGATAACCGTCAAGCCCAACGATTGCTGGAGATCACGAATTTCCTGCCGAACTTTGCGACGTAACTTGGCGTCCAGGTTCGACAGAGGTTCGTCAAATAAAAGCACCTGCGGTTCGATCACCAACGCACGCGCGACGGCGACGCGCTGCTGCTGACCACCCGATAGCTCATGCGGATAGCGGTCACCCAGTGCCTCCAAGCCGGTGATACGCATGATGGAGCTGACGCGTTCATTGATTTCCGCCGCACTGAGCTGCCCCACCTCTAAGCCATATCGAATGTTTTCAAAAACGCGCATGTGTGGAAACAGCGCATAAGACTGAAACACCATGGATACGTCGCGTTTGGTGGCAGGGAGCCGGGTGACGTCCTCGCCGCCGATCAGGATCTGCCCTGAGGTTGCCATCTCTAGACCAGCAATCATCCGCAAGGTCGTGGTTTTTCCACAGCCCGAAGGTCCCAACAGCGTGGTCAGACGACCCGAATCAAACTGAAGTGAAATGCGATCCACCGCGGGCGCGCTGCCCGGAGTGTATTGTTTGACCACTTGATTCAAAACAACGGCGGCATCACCGCTCTTGCGATTCACTTTCATGGCACTCCTGAGGCTAAGGTCGAGTCGGTAGACGCCATGCCGCGGCGCCCAATATTCCGACCGCGTGTCATCAGCTGGAAGCTGAGTATTGCGGCCAGCATGATGAAGATCAACACCACTGAATACGCGACGGCAATGCCGTACTCGTTGTTTTCTACACGTCCAATGATGTAGCTGGTTGCCATGTTGTGCTGGGCACTGACCAAGAAAATCACCGCGCTAATAGCGGTCATACTGCGCACAAAGCTGTAAACGAGCGCCGACAGTATGGCTGGTTTTATAAGTGGCAAAGTCACGCGTAAAAAGGTGCGCGACGAAGTCGCGCGCAACGTCATCGAGGCCTCATCCAAGCTTTTGTCGATCTGGGAAAGTGAAGCAATACCTGAGCGCACACCAACTGGCATGTTTCGGAATACAAAGCAGATCACCAAAATTGCCGCCGTGCCCGTGAGTTCAAAAGGCGGCACGTTGAACGCGACAATGTAACTCACGCCAATGACGGTGCCCGGGATTGCGAAGCTCAGCAACGTACCAAACTCAAAGGCCTGTTTACCAACAAAGTTTTGTCGTGTGAGCAACCAAGCGGTCAACAGACCAATCGCCGCCGTCAACGGCGCAGCGATCAAAGAGATGGTGAGAGTCGTTCCCAAGCTACTCCACGCGGAGCCTTGCCACAACACGCCGTCGGGCGTCCAGAGCACCTTAAAACCACTGATGTAGTGCTTCAAAGTGAAAGTCCAATCGCGGCCCCACAACTCCACGAAACTGCCGTAAACAATCAAGGCGTAAACAACGATGGTGAACACCGTCCACAGCAAGGCTACGCTCACAACGACGCCCTTGATCGCCCATGGCAAATCGGGGTGCACACCACTGTCCCCTTTTCCATTGACGGTGATGTATCGCTTTTTACCCAACCAGATGCTTTGCAGCATGAACGCGCCGATCGTGAATAACAGCAGCACCAACGCCAGCATTGCAGCGCGCGCCATGTCGTTTTGCGAGCCCACAATGGCAAAGAATATTTCAGTCGACAACACGTTGAAGTTGCCGCCCAGTACCAGCGGATTACCAAAATCCGCCATGCTCTCAATGAAGCCAATCAGGAATGCATTGGCCAGTCCCGGTCGCAACAAGGGCCAAGTTACGGTTTTAAACGTACGCCACGGTGTGGCTCGCAAGGTTTGGGATGCCTCTTCCATCGAGGGACTGATACCCTCGACGACCCCGATCAGCACCATGAAACTGATGGGTGTAAACGCCAGCAGTTGCGCGAGCAACACCCCAGAGAATCCATAAATCCAGCGTGAGGGCTCAACGCCAATCCAGCCTGCAACCATCTGCGTGACCAGACCCGACATGCCAAACAACAGAATGACGGACAAGCCGATCACAAACGGCGGCGTGATGACAGGCAGTAGCGACAGTGAGCGCAGCAGCGGCCGCAGCGGTGTTCGCGTGCGGGTTAAGACCAGCGCAAACGCCAACCCCAATAAAGTGGTTAAAAACCCCACTGCCACCGCCAACCCCAGAGAATTCCATGCCGCACCGCACTGGCCGGCACCGCTCAAACACTGAAGTCTCCAAATTTTTGCGTCGAATAGACGATCAAGCACCGTGAGCCAGATTGCCGTTTCGCCGTCACCTTTGAAGGCCAGTAACAACATTTGGCCGACAGGCATGAAGATGAACAAACCCACCACACCGATGATGAGCGCCAAGGAGCCCGTCACGAAAGGGTCTTGTTGTACCCGACCACTGACCGACAAGCCCCACGCCATAGACAACAACAGCGCAAGCAGCGCGAACACGGCGCCGTAACCCATGCCGAACTGACGATCAGTCAGCTCTCCAAAGCTGGCGTTTAAGGCACCAAACGACCAGCCTTGAATACCAATCGCAAAACCCTGGACTAAAGCGTAGACGAGACCTGCCGTGGATAACCAAAACACCCACTCGCCCCTTTGACGTTCTCGCAAGGGGATCAACACGGTGAGTAACAAGCCGCAGAAAATAGCGGCAAGCGGCACCAACCAGACCTTCTGTCCCTGAAAAATCAGCGACAACAAGGGGGCGCTTTCAGCCTCAAATGGATAACCGGATAGCCATGCAAAACTGAAAAAACCGTCTTGGAGCATGTACCAAGGCAGCAATGCGATGGCAAACAAGCCTAAAAAAATCGGCCCCGCCACAGACGAGGCCGAAAGTTGACGAAACATCTGAGTCGTGATCAGTTAATGGGCATTGAACCGACTTCGTCATCCCACTTCTTCAGCAGGCGCTTGCGTTCTGCAGATGAGCCGTACTTCACGAAGTTGTAGTTGATGAGTTTGATTGTCGACAAGTCCGGTGTCAGCGGTGAGACGGCTGCGTCCAGGTTGGAAGGTACTTGGAAAGACTTCACATCCTTCGCGCGGCTCTGCGATTCAGCAGTCAATGCCCAATCGTAGAACTTCTTGGCGTTCTCGAGGTTGCGCGCGCCTTTGATAATACTCATCGAACCAATCTCATAGCCCGTGCCCTCACACGGTGCGACTGGCTTCACAGGGAATCCTGCGGCAGCTTGTGCCACGGCGTCATGCATGAAAACGATACCAACTGTCGTTTCACCGCGACCAGCTGCCTTGATTGGCGCAGAACCTGACTTGGTGTATTGGTTGATATTTTTATGCAGCGCCTTGAGATACTTGAACGCCTCATCCTCACCCATCAACTGCACCAATGTCGCAAGCGTGGTGTATGCCGTACCCGATGAGTTGGGGTTTGCCATCTGAATCTTGCCCTTGTAGGCCGGCTTGATCAAATCGGCCCAGCACATCGGTGCGGGTAAGCCCTGTTTAGCCAGCAACTCGGTATTGAAGCCCCAGCCCAACGCGCCGGAGTAAATACCAATGGTTTTGTCACTCGACGCTTTGGCTTGGTTCATAGCGAATGCCGCAATGCGACGGCGATTCGGAGACACGTAGGCTTGCGTCAAGTTTTCCTCAGCGGCTTGTAAGTGGGGATCGCCCGTCCCGCCCCACCACACATCGCCTTTGGGGTTGGCTGACTCGGCTTTGATTTGCGCGTAGGTCTCTCCGGAACTCTTACGGGTCATATCGACCGTGATACCGGTTGCCTTTTGGAACTCTGTTTTAGCTTGCTGGCACCAAGCCTCATCGGAGCTGCAATACAGCGTCACACGTCCAGCGGCCTGCGTGTACCCCGCTGCCAACGTGCCCAAAGCCAAGACCAAGCCACCCGCGAGTTTTCTGTTTATCTTCATATTGCCTCCGTTAAAAAACCTAATTCTTGTATATGTCATTCACTATACACAATCGGGTAAACGCTAACGTTGACAACACCTAAAAATAACGGGGCGATGCTCGCGAGATCACCGCTGCGAAAAAACAGTTAACCCAAAACCGCCAATAACTCGACTTCGAATTTAAGCGTCGCGTTTGGCGGAATCACGCCGCCTGCACCGCGCGCACCGTAGCCCATCTCGGGGGGGATGATAAGTGTTCGGGCACCGCCAACACGCATGCCAACGACCCCCTCGTCCCAACCTTTAATGACCATTCCGCCACCCAGCGGAAAGGTGAATGGGTCACGGCGGT
>Ga0222714_10001593_pt1 | contig 25421 bp, 48 predicted proteins | sample C33_3DmetaG_FD_165048 | JGI IMG/M metagenome (GOLD analysis project Ga0222714, IMG submission 165048) | Estuarine water microbial communities from San Francisco Bay, California, United States - C33_3D | ecosystem: Environmental > Aquatic > Marine > Unclassified | place: USA: California...
CCTGCGACCGCACCACTAGGTGTTGAACTTCCTGAATGTGTTGAATTGATTGCGGAAAGTGCATTGTTCAAATCGCTTCTAAATGCAGGGAAACCCTGATTAGCGATATTCATATCATGTTGTGCCATTATTTACCTTTTAATATCCTTTCGCAATATAGTCAAATGTTTTACTAATTGCAGTACCACCACTGTTTTTAAATGTAATATCAAAACCTGATACCGACTTAGATGTTATTTCATAAAAATCACCTGTTGCCAACCCTTGTGCTGAAACACCAATAGCAGGAGTAGAAATAAAGATTGGACTAAATGTAATACTTTTAGTTCCTGCACCTGATACTACATCATTCTCAGAAACTAATCTTTGAGGCATATCTGCATTAACGGATAATGCTGATACAATCGGACTAGCTGAATTATTCAAACTATCCATAAACAATTTAAACTTAAAATATCTTCCTGTGTAATCGCCTACACTAAAGTTTCTAAATGAAGAATAAGTTGCATTATCATCTGATACTGCAATCTCTAAATGACTTCTTGCATTTACTGAAGCATCACCATCAAAGTTAGATGCTTGGTCATCAAAATTACCACTGATATTATCAAACAATCTATCTCTATCGGTTGCAGTTTGGGTGATATTAGCAGTAAGTCTAGTAGTTTGAATACTACCCAAATCAATAACATTATCAAATTCGTAAGTACCACTAGAGTAAAGATTATCGTTTTGTGTGCCACCATCAAAATTTCTTGTAGTAATGTCATCAAAATTATCTGTTATATTATTATCAAATTGTTCAATAGTATCTAGTATTAAAGTATTATCTATGGCTACTGTATTTGTTTTTGTACCTAAAAAATTAGGGTGTTGAGTTGAAGTTGTTGCAGTACTGAAATCACCAATAGAAGTAATGTTTGTTGTAATGATTGCTTCATTAGAAGAATAGTTGCCTAATTTATCTACTGCCTTGATTAAATAACTTCCTGTTCTTGCAGGAACTGTAATACTAGATGCAGGTCTTGATACTCTTTGAATTAAGGTGAAACTGTTTTGCCATTCTGCATTAACAGTTTGAGTCGTGAAATTAATAACATAATGCGATAAGTCAAAATCAGGTATTGGTGTCCAAGATAAATGTGCATCACTACCTACAATATTAATTGCAAAATCTGTAACATCTGAAGGTGGTGCAATCGCACCTACAATATCTCTAGTAGCTGATACATAACTACTCTCAATACCTAATGAATTGATTGCCTTTACTCTAACAGTGTAATTTTCTGCTGATATAACATTTAATACTCTATGGTTTAATTGAACTGTACCTTTAGAATGTATGATGTAGTTAGCATCTGAAGTTAATTTGTATTCTACTTGATATTCTCTAACAAATTGGTCAGGTGATGCACCAATACTAATATCCATAGCGACCATGACTGTTCCGTCTGCATAAGAGATTAATTGGTCATCTAGAGTAACACTAGCTGGAGCCTGTATTGAGAATGGATTTGCTAGGTTAGTATTGGGTATATCGTTTATTTCTGTTTTTTCAGTAAATGAGTACCATGAGTTTTGGTGCTCTTGTAAAGATAAGGAGCAAGTATAGTCAGGGTTTATAGCCATACCCACCACCCTGAATGGTTTAGAGCTGAAGCCTGTGATAGTGTGTGTCACATTTACGATATCCCCTATGGCAAGGTTAATAGCTTCATAATTTGCTTTTAAATCTACTCTTAATGTATTTCTACTTCTATTAAGAATAATTTCACCAAATTCTAATGCTTGGTAAGGATTAGTAATTGTTGGTAAGTCTATTGTTGCTTCTTGTAGAAAACCACCATCAGCAGTCTTTAATGTTTGATGTTCTGCATCTGTTTCAGGATAAACAACAGTGTCTGATTGCCAATTTTTATCACTGTTAATATAATTTAATTGTACTCGGTTATATTTCTCATTCTTCTTCTCACTGACAACTTTGATTCCACCAATGATATTATCTTCATCTAATGTTATGGAAGCAGTTCCAGTAGTCTCAACAATTAATTTATATTTACCCTGTGTATAAGGTAAGAAACCTCTCATTCCTTTAAGAAGGTCTCTTGTATTATCTATAATCTTTGCAGAAGTATCTAAAACATAATCACAAGACATAAGAGAGATTGAATCTGCTCCACTGTAAGGGGTAATTGATGTATCGCAAATTCCACTTGCAGTGTAAAATGAGGGGATGTCAATATCTGCAATATCTATTCCTTTTCCGTATCTTGTATTGGTTAAATAATCTAATAAACACCAAGCTGGATTATTAGTAAAAACTCCTGTTGTCTCTACACTAGACACATCATAAGTAGAAACTTTCTTACCTTGAACTAATGCTTGTATTTTTGGAATACCAGTATATTTATCAGCATCCCATTCTATCTTAAAAGCACAATAGGCAATTCCACTTAAAGGTCTTGTTGCACTAGACCAGCTAGATAATTCGTTTAAGAGTGATGATTGTGATTGACCATCAGTTCCATAGAATGTTTGTAGTTGGATGGTTGTTCCAAATCTTGAATCATTGGATGTAACAGTGCCACCATTACTAAAACTAGAACTAAAGGTAACCTCTTGGTCATCAACATATATTTTTGTAATTCCATTTATTTCACCTTCACATAATACTAATGCTCCATAGAGATAAGTATTGTTTGTTGAGGTTTCTAGAAATACACGAGTTCCACCTAATAAACGAGTGCCATAAACAACTGGCAGATGTGCATTATTAGATTGTTTATTAATTAAAACACCTTGAGCCTGTTGATTAGATAACTCATCAGAGAAATCAGGTGTTTCAGGTTTAGGTGATACCCAAGAAATAACTTTATTTGCAACAAAATTAACAGCGACTGCTTTTAATATTGGAATAATAAATCCCCACATTATTTCTTACCCCACAAAATATCTTGTACTGTTAATCCTGCAAATTCCATTCCTTTGTCTGTAGGAAAGAATATTTGTTGTGAACCTGTATTTGTTTTTCTACCAGCTACTCTTGCAAAGTCTGAAAAGTGAGAAGTACAATTCAACACTAAATTACCTTTGTTTGTGTCTATAGAATAACTGTCTATAAATCCTTTATTAAAATTAAATGTATCTATCAAAGCATCACTAGAATCTAAGAATCCTACATCTACTGTCACTTCATCATTAGAAACAACATTGTTTAAAACAATAGAAACGAAAGAACTTTCTACTGCAGATAATTCTATTTGAAAACTAGCTACATTAATCTCTGAGCTTTCACTATTACCACCAACACTCAATAAATGACTACTAGATGTATAAGTATTGGAATTATGAGTTATATCTTTGTAATGGTTAGTTAATCTTTGAGGAGTAGGGAATAGAATCTCTACTAGAACTATTGGTTTGACACTCTGATTAGATAGTTCAGTTGTTAAACTTCCACTTAATCCTCTAGCCATTACAGAGCCTCAATTACATCTACTTCAAATCTGAATAATCCATCTGTGCCAGTGTTAAAATCTTGAACATCATTCTGAAGTCTTACTGTAAAGGGAACTGAATCATAAGTAACTGTCTCATTATCAGATAAAGCACTTCTTAGTGGTGGTTCAATAGTAATAGTTGCTTCTCCGTTAGAATCAGCACTAGCATCTTCAACAATCATATAAACTTTACTACCTGAGAACTTAATAAATTCTCCAGCTTTAAATGTGCCATTCATTCCATCTATATTTATAGTAGTATCTCCAGCACTATGAGAACCATTGACTAGAACTGTACCAGTTTCTGTTCCTCTAGCATTAGAGACAACTGGTGGGATAATAGAAAATGTTTCTTTTTGACTTCTCTGTTTAATAATAAAGGCATAGATAGGCATAAAGTCAGCCCTTGTCATAGGGGGGAATGAAGCTGTTAATTTCCATCTTTGACCATCTACCTGAGTAGCAAACATCTTTCCACTATCAGTAGTGGATGTAATTGTCTTTTGCTCAGATGATATATTTAAAGAGTTAAAAGCTGGACTTGTTGGAAATGTGCCACTCATTAGACTAAAGCTTCCCTTCCTTGACTATTTAAAGCATCATTAATTAGATTAACAATGGTGCTTCTTCTATCTGTTAATAATTCGTCTATTCCTCTCGCATCTACAGTGTTGATTGTAATATTCACATTAGTAGAAGAAGATTTCATTTGATTGTTAGGAACTACAGTGCCATTGGTATTAGGCACAAAAAGCTCAGCACCTCTCTCGCCAATTAAATAGGGTTTATTAGCTTGAACTGTTCCACCATTAGCTCTACCAAAGATTCCACTAATAGCACCACCAATAGTGCTTAGAACATTAGTTGTTCCACCCATGCCACCAAATAATCTTTGTGTTGCTATTGCTAATTGTTGTCTAATAATAACAGAAGCTAAGTCTCTAAGAACACTTCTAGCAAAGTCTTTAAATGATGCTTTTCCTGTCATAACAGCATCTGTTAAATAATCAGCAAAATTATTAAATGTTCTAGATGAAAATTCATCAAATCTTCCTAAGAAGTTTGTTGCTTCTAATATAGTTCTGTTAAATACTGGGAAATGGTCTGTATTTATTTCATCAATAATTGATGAATTGTCTTTCATTGTTTGATTAAATCTACCTAACTCTGTATTAGCTGTCTTATACCCATCAGACAATCCTTTTAGAATACGAGCTTCTTTTTCTTCTTTTTTAAAATTTTCGGCTAATTGTTTTGAATTTTGTGAGCCTATTTGTTTGAATTTTAATAATTCTGTATTGGTTTCTTCTAAAGCACCCTTGTAAAGCAATAAAGATTCTAATGATTTTTCTTCTGCTTCTCTAAATCCACTAAATCCTTCTCCAGCAGTGTTTAAGTTATCTGCTAAAATACCTAAGTTTCTTCCAAAGGCACTTATCGCAATATCAAATTGGTCTTTTAAATTTGTGTTAAAGATATCTAATATTTTATTAGTATCTTTTATGCCTTCTTCTACAGCATCAAAGAATCCTGTGACCTTGTCTTTTCTTTCTGCTATTCTATCTATTAGTTCAGATAGTTTGATTAAACTTTCAGCAAATAAATCAGAAAATCCACTAGCTTCGTTAAATCTACCAGCTAGATTTAGAATACTATTTCCAACAGTAACAGTAGCCTGACCAATAGTTGGAGATAATTGACCAAACTGTGAATTAAGTTTTTCTGTGTTGTTTAATAAGGCAGTCGCAATAACATCAGAAGTAATCTTACCTTCAGAGCCTAATTTTTTTAGTTCTCCTCTAGTAACTCCTAATTGCTTTGCAAAGATATCTAATAAGGGTGGAATGTTTTCAGAAATACTTCTAAATTCATCACCTTGTAATCTACCTGAAGCAAAAGCTTGAGATAACTGTAAGAGACCAGCAGATGCTTGAACTGAATCAACACCAGCAATCGCTATAACTTTATTAACATTCTCAGTGATTTGAACTAAGTCTTGTTGTCTTAAACTGAGGTTTTTAGCTTGTAAAGCTAACTTCTGATAAAGCTCTACTGTCTCAGAAAAACCACCTCGTGTTCTTTGAGCTACTTCAAATAACTTCTCTTGAACAAAAGCAAGTTCTTGAGTTGAGTTTGTAACTAATTTTAATCTATTTTGTAAATTCTGATAAGCATTAGATAAATTTAAAAATTGCTTAATAACAACAGAACTAGCTACTGCAACTAATATATTCTTTAAACTTAATAAGCTTTGTTTTGTGTTGTCTGTATTTTTCTTAACACTGTTGAAAGCTTGTTTAGTCCTATCATTTGCGAGGATGTCTATTTGAATTTGCTTTGCCATTTTGTTTTTGTTTTTCCTGTGTTATTTCTAGATAAGCCATCCAATGTATAAACTCATCAACTGACATTTCTTCAATCTCAGATGCTGTCTTATGTAATCGGTCAGCTAGTGCGTAAATACAGAATAGTTCTGTGTCAGAATTTATTTTTTTTTTACTTCTTCATGAGTTGATGGAGTAATAATATCATTGGCTACTCTCGAGAGGACATCAGCATCAACTCCATGCATCAAATCTAATTTATCTTTTAAGGTAAACATTGGTTCACCTTTTTTATCCATAGCTTTCATAATGAGGACATCAGCTAGGACTGAGACATCAGATTCCGTAGTAGTCTTGAAAAGCTTTTTCTTTTCTGCGAGAGTGAAGGGTTTAGCATAAATACATTCATCACCTACTAAACCCCACTCAGGCACTTCTATAGTTTTAACTTCAAGAGATTTGAAATGCTCTTTCGCTTTATCAAGAACAGACATACAAAATTAATATATTAAACTGTTGTCTCTGTCAATGCTCCTGAACCTTGAAAGCTATATTCAGCTTCTACCATACCATCAAAACTAGAGTTAATAGTTTTACCAGTTACTAATGCAGTACCTGAATAGTATGTATCACCTGATGCGTTTCCTTCAGGATATAGTTTTAAAGTTACTTCTGCACCTACATCAAATCCACCTTGACCATTGGTATCGGTTTCATCCCAAAATGCTGATACAGTTGCTGTAAATTGTTTTAGTCCTGCTTTGAAGGTTCTGCTTGAATCACCCATAGAAGTATCTTCTATAGTGTCCATAGTCTCATCTACTGAAAAGCTTCGGACTTCTGCTACCTGATTAGTGTTGTTATAAATTACACCTTCACTACCTGTGTGTGTTGCCATTGTTATTCATTCTCCTTTTGTATGTCGTTTTCTTCTTTTAGATATTCACCAATTGGGTCTAAGATTTCTTCTTTCTTCTTAGACTTTTTTGGTTTAGGTTGTTCTTTGTTTTCAGACCATCCATTATTAAGATACTTGGTTAAATGCTCCACAAATATCTCAATCTCGCTGTCTCCTTTATAGAGACGAATCCTATTGCTCATGTATTACCTCTCGTAAATTGATAAGTCACTCTGACAGTCATGTTAATTCCACCATAAGGAAAGATAGTTCCTTCATCTGAAGAAACTGCAATAACCTGAGTGTCTAATGCATTACCATTTCTAGTTCTATCAGCATCTAAAGCTTCTTCTATAGCTTCAATCAACTGATTTCTTTTTGTATCTATGTTTGTATCAGTTCCTTTGACATAACCTACAACAACATAATCTATTCTGCCTTCTCTCTTTGTAGAACTGTCACCAATTGTAACATCATTTCTTTCTTCGTCTCCTGAGGAAATATAGACTGCTGGAAATTGCTGTTCAGAAATTTCATCAGGTTGAAAAGGTTCTCTTGTAATCTTCTTGAGTTCAACTGGACTGGTCATAGCATCTAATACTGTAATAATATTACTGGCTATGTTTTCTCTATAACTCATTTAAACTCCTAATTCTTTTAATAATCTATCTACAAAAATATCTGCTATTCTTGTTTCTTCTTTAGTGCCAATAGAGAAGAATGGTCTCTTTTTGTCATTCCCTAGTGCTTTAATTCCTTCAGCATTTCTAGTGAAAAAGATTCTACCTCTAGAAGCTGTTGCATCTACAGTCATAGCTCCTAACATCTGTCCACTAACTTTCAAGTCAGGTCTTAAAGGAGCTCCTATTGACCTTCTAAACTCTCTGTATTCAGGTGTATAAGGAACAAAGCTTCTTCCTTGATAGTCTAATCCTTTAAGAGTTCTTCTACTAATGTTTTGTCTTTGAAATAAAGATGCTTCTAATAAACTCTTTTGAATTGCTTGTGATTTTCTTACTTTAATTCTATCAAAGAATCTCTTTAATTGTTCATCTCTGATTTTGACATTGATTTCCATTTATCTCACTAATCTAAGTGAATGTATAGCTTCTTTCTCATCATTTTGAATGGTTGAATCACCATCATCATCATATTCTACCCCATCAAATAAAATTTGTTGGAACTCTTTTTCAAACTTTTCATTATAGAATTTAATCATCACTTGGAATCTATCTTCTTGTCCTTCAGGATTAAATCTAGTTAGTTTAGGAAGTGCATATTCTGATAATACTCTATAGACAGCACATCTAGTAAATTGAGATTCAGTTAATTTAGTGGCATCCATTTCTTCAGGCACAAGTCTAGAGATATCTCTATAATCTCTGTTCTTATATCTTTCCCACCAATCAATTCTTAATCTTCTTTCAATATCTGCTTGAGCCTTCGCATGTTCAGAGGAAAAAGAAGCAATCCCAAAATCTAATATATCAGGAACATAAGCTTGAAGGTCAGAATCTGTGGACATAGCCATAATAATAAATCTCCTTTGTGAAACTGGTTAAAGAGGGGGAATAAATCCCCCTCAGGTTTAGTTATAATTATAATGCAGAGTCAGAAGTTACTTTAACTCCATAAGCATCAACTAGCTCAGCTACACCCCAAGTTGCAGATGCTACATATTCTGTCAATCTTGCTGAAGCATTTCTATCTTCTTCAATTGTCAGACCCTTCTTAGATGCTACACCAAATGCTTTTGGTGAGAATACTGCACCGATAGAATCATCTGCTGAATCAATGCTGATAACTGCTGATTCAAATAATTGAACACCAGCAATCTGACCAACATAACCACTTCTTAAAGCTTCGTTACCGATATCTGATAATGCAGATACAGAACCTGCGTTAGCAAGAGTTTTCTTTAGGTTGTAGATAGCTTTTGGGTGGAATACACCATAGAATGGAGCTGGAGCATTATCTACTCTTAACTCAGCTACTGCTTTGAAGATTAAATCAGCAGTTAATTCTGTACCAGCAGAACCAACACCTGTTGATAATCCTGAGAATAGAGCAACGATATCTTCGTCTGCTTTCTTCGCAATCGCTTCACCTAAGATTCTTCCTACATCTTGAGCAATATTTCTACCTGCTGAATCTCTCATTAGGTCAGATATAGAAGCCATAACACCCTGCTCACTTGCAGTAATTGTTACTTCTGATGGGTTAATAGCAGTGTTAGCAAGGTCTGAACCTTCTGCTACTGCTGATGCTGATACTGTTGGATAAATTGGAACTTGAACAGTTTTACCTGCTTGTCCTGAAATATCATAAACAGTTACTAAAGGAAGCATGATTGACTTCTCTTGTGCAGTGAAGATAGCTTCCTGTAATATATTAGTATATAGTTCTGAACCGACAGAACTTGTTATTTCGTTTGCCATTTATTTTCTCCTTTTGTGATTATTTGACAAAAGCATTAGCATTTTTAACTCGCATCTTTCTATAGAGTTCTCTATGTTCAGGATTACGCATGTCTAAATCTGCTATGCTTACTTCTTTTTGTTGATTGCCACCAATCGCAGACCTTGTTCCTGACCCACTAGGAGTAGGGGAAACAAAATGTGGATTTGTGTCTAAAAATTCTTTCACCAGCTCATCTATGGTCAGAGGTTCTCCATTGTCGCTGTATCTTTTAACACCATCATCACTATAGACAACTGCTTTCCCTTCTTCAAACTTAACATTACTTTTCAGTAGGTTAGTTACCTGTTGGGGTTTAATTGCCTTGTGATTAGAAGCAGAGTTCAAAAGAGAATCATCAACTTTAAGCTTATATAACTCAGCTCTGATTGATGCTATTTCTTCATCCTTCTTACTTACTGTTTTTTTTAATACCTCATCAAACTCGCCTCGCTTCTTTTGAAGTTCAAGCTCTCTATCATTTCTTTCTTTGATAATACTTCTTGCTTCATCTAAAGAAACACCTAAAGACCCCATGATGGATTCTTCTTTTTCTTTTAATCTTTTGTGAAGTAATTTCTCCACATCAGATTGTCTAAGCATCCTCTCTTGAGCTTCTTGTCTTGTTTCTTTTTGCTCGGTTTGTTGTTCCACTGTACTAGGCTCATCAGCACTATTGTTCACCATATTTTCAGTCTTGTCAGACATAGGTCACCTCTTTCTTGAGTATTTATTCGTTAAACCAATCAGGGTTGGTTGCCACCCAGTGATGCCTACAATTGTAGCCACCTCTAACAATGAATGGGTCTCCACTGGATTTTCCTGCCCAGCTATTGTTTTCCCATTCTTCTCTGATTTCATCCTCTGTCATTATTCTACCGACATGAGAGATACACCAATCACGAGAATCTCGTATAATATTCCCAGCATATTCAAAGTGGTTTAAACCAGCTTCTTTTGCCTTCTCCATATTAAAATTTGCGTCAAACTGCATTAAAGAATCATGTGCCATCTGTCTAGCATATCTAGAGAAGTTATCTCCAGTTCTTTGATTTAAATATATCTTTTGCAGTTCATTTATTGCTTCATCTACTTTGCTATTCATTGAAGCTTTAAACTTATTTTCTTTAATAAAGCTAGTTAGTTCTTCTGCTTTTTCATTATCTGTAGTTGCATAAATTCCATTTATCTTTTGGCTCAAATCTCTGACAATATCTTTAAATGGTTTGCCAATGATTGTGCTTTGATAAACTTCATTCGCTAAATCATCTAGATATTGATTAGCTAAAGATTGGAAGCCTTGAAATGTTTGCTTCTTCAGATTAGCCATAACTTCTTTATTGATGTCTGTTAGAAACTTAAATTTCTTAGGGATGGGTAATTCACCATAGATTCCTAAGATAGTAGAAACTGCTCTATCGTATTCTCTAATATTGGTATCAATTGTTTTAGAGAATGTTTCTTCTATAAACTGTTTTAATTTAGGTCTAATTTCAATGGCTAGTCTTGTGTCAAATAAAACTTGACCTCTCTTAGGTAGCTGATTAACTGCTTCAACTACTTTTCTTTCTAGTTCTTCTAGAGTTTGAAATAACCTGCGTTCATGATTGTCTGCAAGGTCATTGAGAATCTTATCTCTAGCTCTAGTAAACCTATCATTAAACTTTGCCATTATCCTTGTGGAATAGGTGCTGGTTGTGGTTCAGTTTGACCAAAATCACCTACAGTTGCGTTTTGTTCAATTTCTTGATGAATGATATTAATTATTTCATCATCATCAATAACCTGAGATGCAATTTGTTTATCAATCTCTTGTTGGAATGTTGAGCTTCTAATACCTGATGCTTTTGCTGTCATCAAATATTGTAAATCAGAAGTCCAATCTCTCAAGTTAAAGGAATCAGGATATTTTATTTCTCCATCAAATTCTCTGTTCTGCCACATAGCCCAAAACTTCCACAATTGTTCTTCAGCTAATTCTAATAAGTCACCCTTCTCAGAAATGCGAGAATTTAAAAGAGAGAACTCTGTCTCCAATGCAATACCTGACTGAACACCAGTTGCTGTATTTCTAACTGAACCCATGTGGGTCATTCTATCAATAGATTCAATCTTAGTGTTAATTGATTTCATAATAGCTTCTAAGTTAGCTCCACTAGGTTGTAACTGATAAGGTTTAAGAGCTGGGTTTAAATCTTCAGGTATCTGAACAATAGAACCTGCTCCTGCACTTGCTTCTACATTTGCAGTCTTAACTAAACTTGGATGATTTGATATTCTAATTAGTTGTTCAATCTCTGATAGTTCATTGTAAATAGCTCTTTGCATCTCAGCTACATCCGATAAATCAGATATACCAATACCCTTCTCAGGACTTCTTTGGTTGTATAAGATAACTGCTGGAATTTTGCCTAATGGATTAACCATTTCTTCAACAAGAGTTCCTTTATCATCATTTACTGGAAGTTTATATGTCTTAATGGATTCTTTAGTCCAAATCTTAAAATAAGCATGTTCATCATCATAGTATTCTCTGATTTTCAAATAAGATAAATCATATCTACCATTCATCATTCTCTCATACTTCCAATCATAAATATTCTCAGGAGTGAAAATAGAAAGATAAGGTCTAATCTCCATGCCTAGTTCTTCTGCTCGTGTTCTTGCTTCTACAGAAGGCTTATCTAAAATCATCCAACAATGTCCATAAACAGAAGAATAAATCTGAGCTTCTCTCATTAAAGAATCAAAGCTTCTTCCATCTAAGTCTGCATCATTTAAAAAACTATCTAAAGCTGGGTCATTGTTTAATGAACCATATTCTCTTGTGGGTGGAACTCTAAAAAGGAAAGAGGAATAAACCTGAACAATGTTTCTACAGTGGTTATCTATAGCAGTGTTAGCTAATCTATCCTCATATTCATCATCTCTCTCAAGAACATACTTGGTTAGATATCCACCCATTTTATAATCAAAACCACCATCATAGCTTCTTCTAAAAAAATCCCATTTCTTAGTGTTAAGCTTATATTGCTTATGTGTTTTGACTAAATCATCTCTTTCCATTAATTAACTCCATCTCATTGGTTTAGAATAATTTTCTTCTTTTCTGATAGGGAAAAGCATTTCTATCGCATATCCCAAAGCATCTGTTATATGGTCATGTCCATCCTTCTCAGGGATAGAGGTTCCTTTTTTGTATTGATGCTTCTCTAAAGCTGTTATTAAGTTTTTACACTTAGGGTCAATAAATATATTTCTTCTCCCTTGTGCGTTCTTTAATCTAGAATTAACTGCGTTAATCCTGTCTCTGACTGCTGGATGTGCGTGTCTAACTTTAACTTTAAATCCAGCATTTTGTAAAATACTAATATCTGTTCTACCACCTGCTGATGTTTTTCTTTGATGACCTGCTGGGTCAGGATAAACAACAACTGGATATTTATATCTATTCTTAATCTCTTGAACCATTTCATCTGTGTTAGATGAATATAAAACTATCTCGTCAAATATGTGAATCTGTTCTCCAATTAACTGGAAAGAAACAGCACAAAAAGGCTCTATGTTGAAGTCCATGCCTATTCCGATTGGCATTTCTTTCAATTCTATTTTCCTGACAGATTCTTCTCTATCAAAATTATAATAAACAGCTCCAGCAAAGGTTTCAAAACTTGCTTCGTATTCCTGTCTAAATGTTCTCTCGTCTAAATCTTCTCTAGCCTGAAGTATTTCAGATTCAGGAACTTGTCCACCTTGCAGTGTAGTAAATCTGAATGAGTTCCAGTTTTCTTCATTCAAACCTCTAACATACATATCTCTAGACCAATTACCAAACCCCTGAGGAGTAGAGCAAAATAAAACTTTACCTAAAGTGTCCGAGACTACTGGTCTTAGCACTTCTGTCCAAGCTCTTTCATCTATAAAGGCAAATTCATCCATTACTAAGAAATGAACTTTTCTACCTCTTAGGTTGTCAAACTTTTCAGCACCTTTAAATTCTATAATTGAATCATTTTTCAGAACTATTTTTAGCTCTGTTTCATTGATGTATTTAACCCAATTTAATTCTATTAATCTTCTCTTAGTAGGCTCAAATCCGATTGTCTTACTCATTTTGTAAGTAGGACTGACAAACCAGCATATCTGATTGACAGGAGATGCGTGTTTAATTAGCTCTCTAATAGAGACATGCGATTTACCACTTCTTCTTCCAGCAATCACTACTCTGAATCTTGCAGAGGAATCAACTACTTTCTTTTGGATTTCTGTTAAAGGCACTTTTACAACTTAAAGCCTTTTTTCCAACTTTCAATAGCCCAATAAACTGGTGTTAAATTCTTTTGTCCTCTGACTTTGGATAAGATTGGTTTAAATCTAGCCATGAAACTTCTTTGTCTTTCAGGAATGTTTTTCTTAATAGATAATTTAGGGTCTCCAAATCTGACCTTCTTTACATTCCCACTGCTTTTATCTTTAACATAAACAGCAAACTTTTTTGATTCTCCTGATGTTCTAAATGGTTTATTGAGTTTAACTTCTCTACCTTGATATTTTGCCATTAATAAACTCCAAATCTTGTTCTGTATATATAGGCATTATCTGCCTTGACCAATATACTTTTTGAAACTTCTTCTTTTTGATTTATTCATTGTGGAAGTAGATATCCTTCCATCACCAATAGTTGTTTTTTTGACTACATGAACTAAAGAAACAGGATTAGTTTGTTGCTTTTTAGCCATTAATCATAATCTTCAATAAACATAGCTAAAGAACCTGATACAGCAGTTGTTGCATCTGCTTTTGCTCTTAGTTCAATATCTGTTTTTTCTTCTACCATAAATGGAATAGGGAATGTTTCAAATAAAGGAACACCAAATGTAGTTTGGAAACCGATTGTATTCCATACATTACCATTCGTAATCTTTTTAGTCATAATTTTTGCTTCAATCTCTTTTTGTTTTGAAGAACCAATACTTGCTTGAACTATGTATGCTCTTTTGTTTGCAGGTACTGTGTAAATAGCTGATAAACTAGAACCATATCCAATATTCACTGTTGCTACTGTTTTAGCATTAACTGTTGCTGTTAAAGTTCCTACATTAGCATTACCTGTCACTGCACTTAACATTCTTAAATTAAATACTCTGATAAATGTTTCAGTAGTAGCACTACCACCAATAGTCGCTACTGCTGTTTGTTGATTATAATTAGCATCTAATCCTCTAACCAAGACTGTGCCATTATTGTCTGATGCTGTATTAGATGAAGTGACTGTACAACCTGTCGCACTAGTGGGATAATCAGGAAATCCACCTACACCCCAAACTGTTTCAAATGCAGTAGATACATCTGTATTATAGCCGAATTGACCTTCAACAGAATAATCTTCTACTAATCCTTTTAGGACTGATATCCCAAAATGAAAGCTAGGGGGGTTGTTTTGAAATTGGAATCCCATTAAATCTCCTTAATCGTTAAATGGTAGAGGTTCTTTCTCCTCTGAAGTTTCTATTTTATCTTTGTAGCCTAAAATGTTCTTTGAGAGCCAAATAATCATTGTTGGATTACCTGTTCTAGCTTTCTCAAACATCATTCTTCTGACTGACATTTTCATCTCTGCTCTCCCTTTTTTAAGGAGATACGCAAAATTCCTTGTAAGTGTGTCATGAGAGCAGTCCATTAGTTCTGCTATTTCCTCATTTGTCGCACCTATACTGGCTAAATCTACTATTTCTTTTTGTTGGTCAGGAGTAAATTCTATTCTAGGTCTGCCAACAGATTTCTTTTCATCATCCATGTTATCACCATATTCTAAAACCTTGTCAGGTAGTCACCTCTCTAGTGGAGAGTTTCTGTATAATTTTGAGCTTCTATTTGAAAAAAATTTTCTAGGAATTGATTTGCTTCTTCTTTAGTCGGAAAGCTTCCTATCTTACAAAGTATCTGAAAAGAGCCATCTTTTTCTTCTAAAATGACAAAATGACATTTGCTTCCATCTAATTCAGACACAATTATCCATTCTAAAAAGAATATGGACTATAAGTGTTGCAAAGTCAATAGTTTTTGAAGAAAAAATCTAATTTTGTTAATTGAGTTCTTAGTTTAGGCAAACCATATCTTCCAACTGGTAAATCAAAAACTAATAACCAAAGTTCTTTAGGATTATTACAGAATGTAATTGCTTTGTTAAATCTTTTTCTGCAATACTCTTGATGATTATTTAATCCCTCATTATCTCCAATAAATTTAGTTGAATTGTATGTTGCTGTTACTTTTTGACCTATGCAAGATTGCTCATATAGGCTAATTAAAGAATTTCCAGCATCATATCTTTCTTTAGAATATTCCTCATTTCCTAATAGTCCTCTGTCATAATACCAATCAAGTATTGTTTTATATCTTCTTTCAAAGTGTTCAGGTAAGTCTTTAGTCTTGGGAACAAGGATGAATTGAACTCCATCATTTCTTTGAAGAACATATCCTTTTTTGTCCAATATACGAATACAATTAATTGGTGGTTCAGCATCAATATCAACAGATATTTTTTCCCTAACCTTCGGCAAGTTGTTTCAGTTCCTCAATATACTGGGGTGACCAGCTAGGAAGAACAACTCCCTTTTTAAACATATCCAAGTGATTTTGTTTTTTGTATTCATTTTCATCAAACTCTATCACATTATTTTTCTCTAGGGAAATCTCAAGATAAATCTTTTTAGAAATAAATCTTTCTAATGCCTTATAGAAATTACCTTTGCTATCTTTGTAAATTAAAAACTTTCTCCCTAAGGTACTCTGTTCTTCATCTGATAACTTTTTCCACCCATTAAAAGAATCTAGTTTAGTGCTTCTATTATCATTTTTATCAAGAACAAACTCCTTCCAAAAATCTTCAAATTTTTGGGAGTATATATTTTTAGTTTTTGTATTAGTAATAGTATTAGTATTAGTAGGCATCAATTCGCTATTAGGGTGGTTATTAGGGTCGCTATAGCCACCCCATCTTCTCATAGCTCCTAATTTGCCACTTTCAGACAATTTATCAGCAAAATCAATAGCTTTATTAAATTCTGCTAATTGTTTCTTATTTTGATATTTATTATCATTTAAATGAAAAAATTCTTTAAGAACTAATTTTATAGTTTCTTCTGTAGAATGAGTGATTCTTTGTAATCTCTTAATATCATTGGGTAATCCTTCGCAATTCTTTCCCCAGTTAAACATTAACAATCTACAATAACATCCAAATTCACAATCAGATAAATCATGAGTATCTGCTAAGAAAGTATCTGAATAAATAAACATTTTTGGTAATTTACTCATGATATCACACCTCTACTCTTGGTAAATAGCCTTTTTTCTTATGAGGTACTCTTTCAATATACCCAGCAGAAATAAGAGCTTCAATGTGATAAAGAATATTTGTATGGGTCTTTTCATACTTATCCCCAAGTTCTTGAAGTGATGGAGAATAGCCAAATTTCTTAAAAAATTTATTAATATCTTTGTATAAATCTTTCTGAAATTCTGATATTCTAGATAATTCAATGCTTTTATCGCAAAATTGACATTTTAATTTCATGTTAAGTCTCCTTAATTAATTTTAATATCATATTAAATATTATTTGACAATATGTTAAAAAATTTTAAATTAACATCATGTTAAAAATAAATGGAGAACTTAAAATGCAAATCAGAGTAAGAGAACAAGGTCACTGGGCAGGTACTGGTTACCAAGTAAACATCAATGGTACTAAATTTCCTAAAGAGAGAGGTCTTTGGTATCAGCCAGTTGCTGAAACTGATGAAGAAAAAAAAGCTAAAGCTATTGAATATGCTAAAGCTGAATACGAAGGTAAATTTGTTTCAAGAACAGGAAACATTTATCAATCAAAAGAAGAATACGAAAAAATTCTAGAAAACGAGGAGTGGGCATAAGCCCACTTCTTAGGAGTAGTCATGAGAATAATAATTTTATTATTGTTTATTACTAACTGTTCTACTTATAGTCCTTTGGTAGATACTAAAGGCAGAAGTGGAACTTTTGAAAACAGCAGAGCTGAAGAATTAACAGATGATATTCAGCATTGTAAAACTCTTGCTAAAGATAATAGCAACATACTAAAGGATGTTTTGTTAGACTTAGCTTATGAAGAACCTGAGTACAAAACTATATTTAAAAACTGCTTGACTGGTCGTAACCATTCAGTAGTTTTATAGAGAGGAATAAAAATGATTAAAATAAATATCAAATACTTAGAAGAACTAAAAGTTTCTTTTGAGAAAAGTCCAAGAGATACTTTTCCAAAGAAAGAAATCATCCAACTAATTAATAGTTTGATTGAGTTAGCAAAAGCTCAATTTGACTTTGAATTATGTGAGATGGAAAAAGATTTAAAACAAATAATCTCTAATAGAGAACAACTTGTTTTAAAAAATAACATATTTCATATTATCAAGAAGGGAGACAAATAATGGATAGTGTGTGTCTAATATGTAAAGGGAATGATTATATTTGTTTGAGTGAATCAGATGAAAATTACATTCCCTGTCCTGACTGTGTTCAGACAGAGCCTACTTGGGAGATTCCAAATGAAAGTAAATGAATTTCTCAAAATGTTTAATAAAAAGCTCTACATCTTACTTGTAGAGGAACAAAGAATGGAGTTTCCATTTGCAAAAACTATCAACAATCTTAGAAGGGAAAATAAAAATGACATCAGTAAAACAACAACTAGAAGCAGTTAATGTATCGGAGTGCAGTGAATGGGAATTAGGTTTTATAGAATCTAATAGAAATAATGACAGAGAACCCACTCCAGCTATGCAGAAAATCATTGATAAAATGCCTAAATTATTAGGTGGAGTAAAAGCTCATATAGAACAGATATCTACTTCTGCAATTGATAACATGGTCACTGTTATTAGTGAAATCCATCAATCATTAACAACTCAAGATTGGTTTAATTCATATCCTGCTGAACAAAGACAAGCTATTTTAGTTTCTTTATTCATTCAGGCTAGTCGTGCCAAGTAGAGGAGTTAAAGATAGAAAGCTGATGCAGTTTATTCGCAATATGCCTTGTTGTATTAGACAGCGAGAAACTGAATCAGCATGGTTGAAGATGTGTTGTGGCAGTGGGAGAAAATCTCACGCACACCATCTTCAGCTTGAGGAATTTAGACAAGGTGCTTGGATTAGGAATGACAGAAATCCTGAGACAGGTAAGAATCAATTATTACCATTATGCCATGCTCATCATACTCGCCTTCACCAAATAGGAGAGAAATTATTTTGGAGAAAATATATGATTGAGCCAAGATGTTTAGTGGAATATTATGATGATAAATTTAGAGAGGAATAAAATGACTACAAGATTAGAACAAATCTTAAAGACATCAGACAAAGCTAATACTTTGCAACAGATAGAAAAAATAATCAAAAGCAGACAAGAAGGAAAAATATATTTCTATTATACTGGATTCATCATGGATGATAGAACTAAAAAACAAAATAAATCATTAAGAGAGATATCAGGTTTCTTAAATTATTCTGCTTCTAAGAATTATTGCAGTCTTTTTCAGATTAGACATTCAGAGAATATTTATTTTTATTTTTTTAGGAGATAACATGAAACCAGCATACTTAGACGAATACGATTTAGATTTAGGCAAAGTTCATGAAGAAATTAATAAACTAGGAGAAGAATTAGCAGAAGCAGAAGCTTCTTTAAAACTTCATGAAGAATTTAGGAAATCAGAAAAAGCTAAATTGACAAATCAAAATTTAGTTAATGCAAAATCTATTTCTCAAGCAGAATCTATTACTCTAGCGAGTGATGAATATAAACAATTAATCACAGATGAAGGTGCATTAATTAAAGCTTATCGTATCGCTAAGATTAGATATGATTCTTATATCACTGGGTTAGATTTATGGAGAACAAAACAATCTACTCAGAGACAGGCTATGAAATTATGACAAATCATGATATAAATAATCAGGGTGCTGAGAAAATTATTCCTCAACAAAGTCCTCCACTCAGCATCCTTCATAAGTGGAAATTAGGAAAACTTTCACCCAATAAAATAAATACTTGGAAAAGAAATAAAGCTTTATTTTATCTGAACTACATAGAAGAATATAGAACACCTTCTAATGATAAAATGGTTAGAGGTCAGGCAGTGGAAGCTGGTATTCATTCTCTTTTCTTAGGTCATGATATGCAGATGTCTATTAAAAATGCACTTCAATATTATGACGAAGCTTTAAAAGACTTTAAAGGAGATAAAGAAAAATCAAGAGAGAAAATTCCTTTAATGATTGAATATGGTTTTAATGAACTAAATGAATTTAGATTAATTTCCTTCCAAAAAAAGGTAGAGTGTGAGATAGCAGGAGCAGAATTTGTTGGCTATACGGACTTCATTATGGATGTAAAGGGAGAAACTCATATCATTGATTTAAAAACAACAGGGAAGAAACCCTATCAGTTTTATACTCATGAACTCCAGCAGTCTATCTATAGTCATGCTCTTGGACATCCAGCAACTTTATTTTATATCATAGCAACTCAGAGAATTAATCAGTTCATTCATATTGTGACCGAAGATATGGTCAAAGCTTGTATAAAGGATATTGAATTAACTGTTCAATCTTTAATTAGGGTCTTGGAAATGTGTACCAATGAAGATGATTTAAAATCTGTATGTATGCCTAATCTTGAGGACTTTGAATGGAATGATGAAGAACTCGTTTCAGTAAGAAAAAAAGTATTCGGTGTTTAATAACAACAATCAATTTGATATTGACTTAGCCTATGGACAGGTTAAGGAAAAGCAATTAGCAGATATACTTCAAAATCAAAAGATTGAGGTAAAAACAGATAAGATTTGGCACAAAACAGGGAATGTCGCTATTGAATATATGTGTAGTGGTAAACCCAGTGGAATAGCTGTAAGCAAAGCTCCATTTTATGCAATTATTTTAGCCATAGAGGAAGAAATACATAATATTGTGATAATTCCTACTCCAAAACTAAAAGATATAGCTAGAAAGCTAAAAAACATAGGAAAAACGACTTTTGGGGGTGATAATAATGCTTCAAAGATGGTTTTAGTGCCTATTTCAGAATTATTTAAAATATCTTAAAATAATACTTGACAATTATTTGACAATTATGGTATAAAGAACCATGTTAAAAATAAACGGAGAAACAAAAATGAACGTAGGCGATAAGGTTTGGGTATTGCAGACTGACAAAGATGATGAATGTTGGGTTGCAGGTACTCTTATCAAAAAAACTGCAAAGAGATTTCTGGTTAGAAATCATTTAAGAGAAATAACTAGATACTATGCTCATTGTGAGCCAAGAGCTAAAAAAGTAGATAGTGATTCAAAGGAGTGGGCATAAGCCCACTTCTGAAAAGGAGATACAATAATGAATAAGATAAATCTTAAAGTTAATGAAGTTAAAATCTTCAAAGAGCCAGTTGAGTATTATTCAACAGATATTGGTGCTTGTTCTAGTAGCATCAGAGGAGTAATAGTCAAAAGAAAAGCTACTCACTTTAAAAGAAAGAAAGAAAGAGATAGGAATGGCTCTAGAGACCTTTACTATATTTCAAACGGAAAATATGTAGAGACAATAGTTAAGACTAGAGATTTCTTTACTGATTATAATGAAGCATTAAAAGCAATATCTAAATATGCAAAAGAAAAAGTGAATAAAAAAATATCTTCTTTGAAAAGACAGATATCAGAGATGGAAGAAGTCTTATCTAAAAAAGATAGTTTTGATATTGTGAAATGTACTGAAATAATATCCTCTAATAATAGAGAATCAGTGCTTATTAAATTTAAATGTGGGGAGAATGAAAATGTTTAACATAGCTTTAACTACATTTGTTCATATCGCTATGATTGGATTTATAATTTATTTTATTAAAGAGCTATTCAATTAATTCTTCAGGCTCTTTAAATAAAGCTTCGGGTATCTCTACATAAAATCTAATATCAGATTTAAGTATGAGATGCCCACTACCTACTGATGCATCTAAATTAGGATTATTATAATCTCTCATAGTAGTAATCTTTAATGTATCGGAAGTTTCTTCTTCTACAAATCCAATAGCTTCCATCATAGGAGCTTCATTACTTAAAAATTCTTTTCTAGTTTCCCAAGCATTGGTTGTAGAACAATGGTCTTTAAATTTTATATAGACTACTCGTTTATCCATTTTACTATCCCCTGTTGATGATATTCTTCTATTATCTTTCTTTCTCTTTCAGGGTTATGTCTTGACCCATGATTTTTATTTCCAAATAATCTTTTATGATGTCTATTCCTTGTTTGAAAGAAATCATATCTATCTAAATAGATAGGTAATTTACAAACCTCATAAGTATAAAACCAATATAAAGAACTCATGCCAGTAGTTGGCATTTCTAAATTTAATTCTCCTCGCATCTTATGATAAGGAGTAAATCTCCATTTATAAGTATAAGGTTCTAGATAATCAGGAAAATGATGTAGTCTTGTTTCATTATCTTCAGCATTAAGCCTGATAATCATTTTAGGATAGATATTCGGTAAGTCTTTAATCTCATTAAATGCATTGGCACTAAGATTATTAATCCAAATATCACAAGGCTCATAGATACCAAGATTCATTCTAACTTTGATGAATCCTCTATAACTTCTATCTTTGCCTGATTCGCTATTACCTATTAAGACAACTTTTTTATTTCCTATGAAATCTTTAATGTTGTCTATTGTAATCATTTAGTAAACTTTAATGTATAATCTTTATAATCGGAAAATATTTCTTGCCACCAGTCTCTTGGTTTAATAGTAGCATGAGCATTTTTACCATTCGGTAATAACTTAATAGCTTTACCTGTATGTACTGATATAAAATGATGCTTAGCATTAAAACTAAATATATCATCTATTACTTGTTTTAACCCTATTTGTGGAATGTGTTCTAATACATCAATACAAATAACTAAATCAAACATCCCAATAGGTTTTTTACAAAATCTTAAAACTGCTGGGTCATAGCTAGTAACATTCCATTCTTTAGGTTGGTGTTTAGCTTGACCACATCCATAGTCTAGAATAGTTTCATAGTTATTGTCTTTAATGAGCTTATTAATCTCAGGAATATAATTTAAAAGGGTTCTTCCTTCCCAATAATTGTCTTTTTGATGAACTAACTTTGCTTGTTCTAAGTATTCTTCATACTCGTTCATTATTTCTTTTTCTTTTTCTTCTTAGCCATTCGTGCAGTGCTTAAAGCAATTGCCACTGCTTGTTTGCGTGGTCTCCCTGCTTTGATTTCTGTTCGGATATTTTTACTGATTGATTTTTGACTGTAACCTTTGATAAGTGGCATTGTTTCTCCTTCCAGTGTTGATAGCAATATAATTCAACATTAAAACCATTATTAATGACAACACCAAAAGAGCCATACTTACCACAAAAACAAAATTGATATTCATTTCTCTCTTGGTGTGTCCAATTATAATACTCTCTTATTGAGTGCAATTAGTGCATCAATCCATGACCTAACCAAATAATAACTAAGATAGCTACTAATTTGATTGCATTGGCTAAAGACCAATAAGGGTCTAACCAATCTAATCCATTACTAATGTTATTCCATAACCATTTTTTCATTCTAGTTCTCCTTCTTGAATTTATCGGCTATCTTTTCACCACTTCTACCAACTACATATCCACCAATACCAACTAAAACAATATTGAGTAAAGAGTTTTGGACACTCTCAGGAATGTTGGGAGCAGTGAAACCGAACCAATGAGCTACAACTAAACCTGCAAAGACTAACATCATAATTGGTCTCCAGTTTCTTTGTAGCCATCCACCTTTAGCTTCAGCAGTAATAATCTGTGCTTGAGCTTCCAGTTCTTTTAATTGACCTGATAATAATTGTTGTTGAATAGATTGTTTAATCTTTTCAGCTTCAGCTTTATTATCTATTGTTTTGTCAATTGTATTAAATAAAGTTTTTACCATTGGTGCAACTGCACCTAAAATGCCTAACATAATTAAAACCTATAAAATGAATGATTGCCAATAATGACTATCGGTTGTTTAATTGAATCATCTTCTTCGTTTCTTACCCAACTAGGAAGTAATCCTTTTACATGATAATGATTAGCTCCTTGAGTAGGGTCGGAGACTTCATCATCTAAGACAGAATGACAAACTTCTATTTGTTCTTTTAAATCTTCTTCAGTAAGTTTATCCATCTTTGCTCTGTTTGGGTCTGATTCTAACCAACAAGAAAACTGATATTTCTTTAAACAGACTTCTTCAATAGTTCTTCCCCACCATTTAGGATTCATAGCTCTGTTTTTTATAACCCAAGCTACAGCTATTTGACCCTCTGTTGATTCTCCTCTTGCTTCACCCCAAACAGTTTTAGCCATAATTAATAATTCTTGCATTTATTTTTCCTTTTCTATTTGAATGTTCTTTAGCTCATCAACTACTAATTTGCTTATATCGTCAAATAAAACTTTTAGTAAACCTATATCAATATCAAGACTATTTCTCTCTGTAATAGCTTTGACTTCTTCATTAGTCATTGTGATTCTTAATTTGTTTACTACTTTTACTATTCTCATATAACTAAATTACCAGTCCATTTATTATTTTTCAATGGCATAGGTATTAGCTTTCCAACTCCATTATCTATAATGGCAGTGCCAATAACTGGTCTTTTAATGAATGTTTTTTGATATTCAAAAGCTGGATGATGTGGGTCTATCAAACATCCACAACTAATAGCTGTAATGAGTTTAGAAGGACTGGATGTCATAGATAAACTATACTGTGTGTGGAAATGTCCACTCACAAAAGAGCATCCTAATTCTTTAGCAGATTGAAGAACATCTCTTTTAAAATTATGGGTAAAATACCAATCTTGTCCATCTATTTTGAGAATGACTTTATCATGCCATTTCCAATCAGCTTCTATATCTAATAATTGGTTAAAATCTTTTAAGAAGTCTGCTGGAATACCATTTAACTCAGCTTTTCTTCTAACTCTTAAATCATGATTACCAATAGTAATATCTAATTTAGGAAATAGTTTTTGATACTTTTTTAATTTCTTTCTTGTTTTAGATAATTCTAATATTGGACTATCTACTATAGGGGAATTAGGTCTTGATGCTTGTATAGAAGCTACATCTAAAATATCTCCTATAGAGATAACATAAGTTGGTTTGAATTGTTTATTGATAGCAGACAGAAAATCATAAGCTGATGGATGTTCTGCTGGAATATGTAAGTCTGATAAGATTAAAACTCTTTTTGTATTTATTTTCACGAATTTAATTGTTCACTGGCATTAACACAAGCAAAATGATATTTGCGAACATTCTGCTCATCTAAAATTAACTTTAAGTCATTTCCTAAAATTTTACAATGTTCAAAGGATTGAGTTTTTTCATTAATAGATAGACAAACAGAATTGACGCAAAACCACCCTACTAAAAAGATGGCAGGTAAGTTCACTTGATAACACCTAGCAGTTTAGTAAAACCTACTAGGATTGAAACAACAACACCTATAACCACAAGAACTTTTAATCCACCTTTGGCATACTTCATTGAAGTATCTAGTTCTTCTATTTTTCTATTTGCTTCTTTTAAATCAGTAGTGAGGTGGTCAATCTTTTCTTCCATGACTGTTAGTTTGGTGATTAGTACTTCTACCTTTTCACCTAAATCTAACTTTGTCATGTTCGGCATTATGCACCTAACCCTAACTTTATTTGTTGTTGCTTTTCAAATGCTTCCATTAGTTCTTTATCTTTAGCTAGTTTGGATTGATATTCAGCTAGTTCTTTTTGGTTTTTAACTACATCTTCAAATGTCATAGTCATTATTTGCTTTCTTAATTCTGCGTTTCTTTCGTGTCCTTTTTCAAGTCTATCCAATAAGAAGTGATTATGTTCTCTTAATTCTCTTACTTCTTTTTTAACTTCTCTTAATTGTTTTTGTAGTTCTTTTTCTGTTGCCATTTTAACCCCCTTATTTTGCTAATTGGTCTTGTTGTAATAACCACATTAGTTTATCAATTTGTCGTTCCATTTCATCATATTTCTGATGCATCATCATTAACTTAGATAAATCTCTTTCATTATTGGCTATTCTACTATCCATTTTAGATATAAACCAAACTAAAGATACTGACTGAATTACTATTGCC
>Ga0222714_10001594_pt1 | contig 25416 bp, 36 predicted proteins | sample C33_3DmetaG_FD_165048 | JGI IMG/M metagenome (GOLD analysis project Ga0222714, IMG submission 165048) | Estuarine water microbial communities from San Francisco Bay, California, United States - C33_3D | ecosystem: Environmental > Aquatic > Marine > Unclassified | place: USA: California...
TTTCTTCCATCCAAAGCTAATGCTGCAAGCTGTGTTGGCTGGGTTTTATTTGGGTTACGAGATCCAGTTTCAAAGTCAAATACAATATAGTCTCTATTCGCCATTTTTAAATTCCTTTATTTTCATGAGTTTGTCTAGGAGATTAATTCCTAAGACATCAAACTTGACATGACCAAGAGCTTCAAGGTCGGTCATTTCTAATCCTGCAATCTTTTCTGTTGATCCTCGCTGTTTTACCATTGGACATACTTTGTGTAATGGCTCCTTAGAAATCACTACACCAGCAGCATGTTTACCTTGGGTTTTAAAAGTACCCTCAATATCAATAGCTTGCTGGAAATACTCAGCGTAGTCTCCATCCAATTTTCCATTTTCTAGAATCTGGCAAAAGTCACGCAGTTCATCTGGACGATTGATTAATGCCCAGCGAATAATTGAACGATCCTCTTCATCCATTTCTGCCAACTGGTCAGAGATTTCTGCTTCATTTGGTACGCTCTTTGTTATAGCGTTCATCTCGCTAAAAGAACAAGCTTCATTAACACGCAATACTTCTTTAATTGCACTACGACCCTGAAGTCTACCGAATGTAATCATTTGGCTAACATGTTCATGTCCATACTTATTCTTTAGATATGTAATAACATCGTCACGCTTTTTGCCTGGAACGTCCATGTCAATATCTGGAAGTGATATATGATCAGCAGAGTTTCGTCCAGCGTTATAGAATCTCTCAAAAAGTAGATCGTATTCTACTGGATCAATTTGCGTTACGCCGATAAGATATGAAATCAAGCATCCTGCCGCAGAACCTCTACCTGGACCGCTCATCCATCCAGAGTCATTGACATAACGAATAATGTCTTGTACAATTAGGAAGTAACCGAATAGATTTGCATCCTTGATAACCTGTAGCTCAGTGTTAAATCTATCAAGATACTTTTGCTTATCCTCTGGCTTCTTAACTTTGCCAGTCTGCACCAAATGTTTTTTCCACCCTTCTCTAGCCAAGACCTTGAGATATTCTTCTTCAGATAGATTATTTGGGCACTCAAACTTTGGAAGCATTGGCTTGTTGAGGATATCATACTCTTCGCACTGTTCATAGATTTCTTGCAATGTTTTTGAGTCTTTGCCCTTAATAATGTATTTATTATCATTGACAAAGTAATCTAGAAGCTTGCTATCTAGTTCATTCTTTCTAATACTTTTTTGTATCTTGGGAAGCGTAGTCTTTGCTTCTGAACACAAAAGAATCCTGTGAAGATTTGCATGTTCTTGCTTCGTGTAATACGATGGCTTAATGTCAGTATTTTTAAGATATATTAGGTTGTTTTTCTTAATTACACTCATGGCAAAATCACGATCAATGTTTCCATCTTCGTCTAGAGATGAAACCATTTCAATCAAATCGTACCAACCGCCTTTGTTCTTTGCGAATATAATACCACTATCAAAGGAGCAACCAATTATTGGCTTGACTCCAACTTTTTTGCAAGCTTGAAAGAAAGATACTGATCCAGAAATAGTTTTATAATCAGCAATACCGCAAGCAGGATAGCCATTTTCTGAACAAATTTTCGCAAGTTCTGACGGTTTTGAGAAACCTTTTAGTAGACTGTAATGTGTAAAATTAATCAACGGATACCAAGACATATTTTCTCCGATAAAAGTTCAATGCGTATGTACTATTGTACTCAAATGGTCCAAGTTTTGCAATGGCTATGGGTTGAGTTCTTCAACCTTATGACCAGTTCTAGCCAGTAACTCATCAACGATATCACGAAGGCTAGCAATGAAGATACCAGTTCCACCACTACTAGCTAATGAAAAAGCAGCAACTAGCCTATTGCCATAAACGAAACATGCGGCACTTCCACTATCACCCATTTTAATATCTGCCCACCAAGCGTCCCTACGTGGGTCAATTGGAACCATCATACCGCCTCTACACGCATCAACACGAGATGAAGCCCAAGAGGTGTCACAAAGACTTGTAAACTTCTTCTTAAACTTAATCATTGGTGGCTCAGTACCTCTAGGATAATGCAATGGTGGTCCTGGTAAATTAGGAAGTAATTCTGGCCAATTCTTTGGCAGTACTAGTGCTGGTCTTGTTTTAGCATCTTCTTTCAATGTTGCAATGCCAACATCTAACCCATACCATCCAGCTTCAACGCTAGCAACTTCTACAATTTCACCACTAGCAAGTTCCATCTTTTGTCCTACAGATGGCATGTAATGTCTTACATGAAGTGTGTGCCTTGGCGAAATCAAAAGACCATTTCGTGACCCAATACAAACGGGTCCAATATCTATATCGCCAGGAAATGTATCATTTGCTAGACGAGAATCAATACTGCGAGTAAATTCAAGTTCAAGAAGTGATAGTTCATATGGTACTTCACCGCCATCTCTTAAATCCCAGCCATACTCTACCAGTTCTTTATGTCTTTCTGCAACATATGGAGAGTACTGAGAATCTGCTAAGTCTACTTGAACCATTGGAGTTGGTAGTGTTCCAGCCTTCATTTGATCATAAAGGTTAAGAATAAGTTCATCATAGAACTTTACTTGCATATTACTTCCACCACCGAAAAAATTATTAAAAGCATCTGGACTTCTAGCAGAACTAAAATCCCACTCACTAAGACCAATACCGCTATAGTTTTTAGCACCCCAAAAACACTGTCTAAAGTCACGAACCTTAGATGTGTTAATTTTTGCCACATTAAATCTCATGCTTTCACATGATTTATAGAATGCAGCCATGCTAATATTTTTACTGCCATCAAATTCTGGTTCAGCGTTTAGATTCCTGCAACCAGAAAACATACCAGCATAATTCACAGATTCTACTTTCTCGTCTGGAGGATTAATAACCACCCTCAAGTTAATATTACTGTTAAGAAAACAGTTTACAAACTTTTGATTCATTGGGGCATCTATAATTAGTTTCACACAATCTGGAGAAAGTGTGCCCTGATCAAAATTCTCAAAAGCCTTGTTTAAAGGTTCTTCTTTTTTAACAAACGAGAAAGTAGTCTCTGATGATCTATACATTTTAAAGCTCCTCAATCCCTGATGGGTCTGGAATGGTTTCTTCTGGTTTAACTGGATCTGAAAGTTCCCTGATTAATGAAACAGCAAACCCAACAGGTACTCTAGGTGGAATTGTATCAGACGTTGTAAATGAAGCAACGGCTGGATCGCTAACATTACCAGCATCATCTACGTCTACAAGAGTAATTACAACGTGAACATTCTCTTCAAAAGAAAATTCACCAAAGTTAGAAGTATTTGCTGGATAGGATTTTACAGTTGGCTCACCATCACCAGCAACTACTGATAGTCTTCTTTCTACCACATCTGAGTCTAGTGGTAATCCACATTGGAATTCATAAACTAGTGACATATTTATACTCCTTATATTCCAGATGGGCCTGGAGTTGGTGGTGCAGATGTTGTTGTATTAGGAGCAGACGTTGTAGTTACTACAACTGGAGATTCTGTCGTCGTTTCTAATGCTGGTGGAGGGGGTGGTGCAGGTGTTGGTTTTACATCATCCACTTCTCTCAACAGCGAAACCTTAAACCCACCTGGAATTCTTGGTGGTATTGTATCTACAGCTTGAAACTGTATTGTAGCTGGTTCACTTTCATTGCCAGCGTCATCTACATCTACAAGAATAAGCACAACGTCGTCACCCTGCTTAAAAAACAGTTCACCAAAATTGCTTGTATTTGACGGATATGATTTAATTGAAACATCATTACCGTTAACATTAACACGTAGGCGTCGTTCTACTACGTCTGAATCAACAGGAGTTTTGCACAGCAGTTCATATACTAATGCCATTTTATCGTCCTTTCGTAAAAATTTTTCTTTGAAAAAAGATGGTTGTTGAATTCTTTGTCGTTTGCGAATATTTGATAGTAGCATGTATGATCCAACGAGGATCAATGCTAGAAAAAAAACAAATGATACATTATCTATAGTTACCAAGCTTTGCATGACCAGTATCTAGCCTTCCACTTTGGCCCAGGATTGTCGCAGTTATGTCTAGCACGAAAACTCTTACGACGCTCTGGAATATTCTTCTTAATCTTCATGTTTGGATCGCCAAAGTTTACCTTAACGACATTACCCTTTTCATTCTTAACATATACGCTAAACTTCTTTGGGCCTTTTGGAGTTCTAAAAGGTTTGTTTAGTGTTACTTTTTTACCTTGGTATTCCGAAGCTTTACCAACGTATCTTAGAATCCTACCGTTTTTACGATATACACCCTTTCTATTATAGGTATACACTTCCCCACTCATGGGGTCTTCATATTCGAATTCTGCGTAACTTTCTCCTTCGTCGCCCTCTTCTTTTGGCTTGTTGGCTTCTACGAAATCATAAATGTTTTGAATGTAAACTTCTGACTTTGAGATCATATCTTTAGTCCAGTCTTCAAACTTTACACCTTCAAGATATTCCTCAATTTCCATAAGCTGGTGATGCATCTTCATAAGTTGCTCACGCTGCATCTGACCTTCTTCGTATTCTGCCATAGTCTGCTTCCATAAGGACTGAGCCTTTTTCCACGCTTCTGGATCTGGACGATCTGGATCGCCTTTCTTAGCTGGTTTATAATTCTTGCCTTCACGCTCTTTCTTCTTGCGAATATTTTCCCATAATCCAGGCTTTGCTACTGACACATCCCACTCTTCTGTTTCTTCGCCAAAATCCACGTATTCAGCATTAGATGGAACATAAAAATTCTCTTCGTCAATCTCTTCTTCATATCCATAAACTTCCATCTGAATTTGGAAATCTGCTGCTTCTATACATCCACAATCCTCAGTTGCCCGAGAAATACATACGGCAACCCTCTGCTTAGAATCTGGATATTCTGTTTTCATTTTTTCATCACCCATACAACGAGCAACGAAGGCGTCTTTCTGTTCATTTCTATCTTTTTTTGGAATTGGCATAGTTTTCTCCTAATTAAAAATGGCTGATGCACAGCTAGTGCATATTGTGTCATAGGATTTTTGGATTTGTTTTATATGCTCCTCTTTGCCCCAAAAATCTCTTAATTTTTGTGTTTTGAAATCACCAAATTTTATCTCCATCTTGTAATCATTACAACACAAGAAACATTCGCCGTTTGCATTAACATGAATCCATCCAAACGGTCTTCCCCCATTTGCTCCATTCATGCATCCAACAACCTTCTTATTTTTATAATGTCTCTCTATTGCGTATTTATTGGTAATTACATGGTCTATATTTCCAGCACGATCTACTAGATGCGGCATTTTAAATACATTAGCTTCTGGAAACATTTGTTTAGCCAGATTGAATTGTTTTTCATTTTCATCATCTTGTAAATCTGATGGAAAATTTTCTCCTTTTTCTGTCCAGTCATTCTCAGGATCATATCCGTTGACTTGAATTGACAGTTCCATTGTAGAGTTATCTAGAAAATACCTGATATTTTCAATTAACCTATTAAACATCTTTGCTGGTAGATTGACTCTTTTGGACCATATCTCTGGCTCAAATGCTGGAACATTTAGGCATATACCAGATAATGTTCCTTGATACTTGTTTATTAGATCTGTTTTAACGGGGGTTAGAGTTGTTCCATTGGATAGAACCATAAAAATGAAATTATACTTCTTAGATAGCTGTAATAGTTCTTCAAAATGTTTGTATAAAAGAACTTCATTGTAGTGAGAAGTATAGAATCCGTTGAATTCTGGGTGAACTAATCCATTTTCTTTTTCTTGTATTATATCTGCAAATATTTTTTCTATCAAGTCTGGAGACATTTGGTTTTTTGTCTCTTCTGGATTGCCAACATATCTAACCGGACAGAACCAGCATCCAGCATTACAAGACCCGTTTGGGTCAAGTTGCATATCCCTTATTTTATACTTTTGAATGTCTTGCTTTATTAGGTCTATCATTTAATTCCGACTTTCTCTTTTGCAAGTTGCAATATGTTATCAATGCTTCCGCTTGGAATCTTGTCTTTGAAGTGTTCATACGTACCTTTGATCATTTCGTGTTCTGGGTCTTGTGTTAATTCAAGCCATCCAATAAAATAGTTCCATATTCTATCTTCTAGAATTAGTGGATATTTTACACCGTTTGGTCTTCCAAATCTATGTAGCCATCCAAGTTGTGGTATACATATGTTTCTGCCTCCATTTTGTCTAAATTTTTCTGCCATATAACCTTCTTCTGCACCAAATCCTTTAAATTCTTGGTTTATCCCAGGCCAGTTTTTTTTCTCAAAAGAGCATAAACCCATTCCTTGTAATCCAATTTCAAAAGGTTCTCCTGTTTTGTATCTTTCATCCGTTCCCCAAACCCCAAACATATGACCGCTCCATTTTGGATCAAAATGAGTGGCTACATTAATTTGATTATCATAGACTAGTGGTCCTTGTAGTAAGTCTTTGCAGTCTGGATTTTTCAAGTAGTACAATAGCAGTGCATCAATCGCTCCAGGTACTAGTAGTACGTGACAGTCTAGTATTAGAATGTATTCACCAGAAGCATAATCTACAATTTTATACTTGTTGAAAGAGCTTAATTGACCAGTGTTTTCTATATATTTCTTGTCTTGTTCGTGGATTGATTCTACAAATTTCTTTGTTGCCTTCCCACTTGCGCTCTCTGGGTTTCCATCAATTACGATAAATTCTACATTATTAGATTTGCATATGTTGTGATACATCCTAAGAGCTTGTATGGTGAAAAATACACCATCAAAATCATCGTAAGTTGCCATTCCAACGGTTAATAGTTTTTTCATTTCCTTTATCCTGGTGCTGAATAATATCCTATGTCAAAACCTTCCCTCGTACAACTTTTGAGGGTGTTTTCCATACCGTGTTCTTTTAAATGCTTCTCTATATGTATACACATACTGTCTTCTGTTCCTGGCCAATTGTTCTTATGATAGTGGCAAAGATACTTGCACTTGAAATTTGTCCTACTTGGATCAACTGGCTTTGGGTTAATATTGTCTCTAATTTCTTGAACACGTTCCTTTAACATGTCAAGGAATCTACGTTCGTCCTCTGGACCAAAACATAGACTGAATGGTGCAGGATCTACATCGCCATCTTTATTCTTGTAGAAGAAAATGCTCATAATACGATTTGGGAATTCTGGATATAGTTTGGATATAGCATAGAAGTATAATAGCAACTGTGCGTCATTTTCAAGCTTCTTATAATCCTTAACTTCTCCAGTGGCCCAGTCCATGCGGCGACCTGTTTTCCAGTCGATCACCTCTATTGTATCATCATTTATCAAGGTTACAAGGTCAATTGTACCCTTAATTGCGAGTTGTCCTTGAACTTTTTTACCATTGATTTCGTACTCAAACTTTGCCCAATCTTCTTCAATTGGAATATCGAAGTGTGGTTCTGGATGGTGTATATTTCTATTTCTAGGATCAAACAATCCATCAGCATGTTTTAAAAATGTCCAAACAGTATTCGATACATCTGCCTTGTCACCTTTGTAAAATTTGTGATGAGACTTTGAACCGTATGCTTCAATACTCATCTCGACCAACTTGTCAACAGTTTCATCGTTAAATAGTTCTTTCTTTGGAAACCTTACTTCGCCAAGAGCATCGTCATTAACTTTTAGTATCTTTGCTCTTGGGTTATCTTGCATGTGCTTTTTTAGTCCAGCTAGAACTTCCATGACTTTGTGAGCCATAGTTCCAAGCTCTGCTTTCTTGCCACTTTTTTGATAATGACCAAGCACGTATGTAATAAAATACTGCATTTCACAGTAAGCGTAATTATTGTAAGATGAACTTCTAACGTATGTAACTATCATGATTTTTCCTTTAGGTGATTGTAAAGCTCTTTTACCTTCACGATAAGTTCATCAATACCTTGTTTATCGTTATCAATTATGTCTGTGAAGGGATAATTGTCTAATGCTATTTCGCTGGAATGATTGTCTTCTGTGATTTTCCTAGTCAGTCGCAAAACTTTGCCTCCAGCATCTTCAATAGCTTTTGCTTCATTTGGAAAACGAACGTCTGCAATAATTGCAAATTCTGATTGTTCTTTCTTGATTTTGTTTATGCAGGCATTTACCCATATGGGCTGATGTATTTTACGCATTATATCAGTACCAAAGAACTGCATAAATTCTCTGGCAGTCATTGCTCCGCTTTTTTTCTTGCTTCCAGGTATATTTTTCCATAGAAGATGTTCTTGTACTTCATTCTTTTGTTCGTCAGTTCCGTAAAGAGATCTGAACGGAATATCAAATAGATTCATGCAGATAGACTTTAAACTATCAGCAAAACTGTAAAGCTTTACGTAAGGCCACATATTATTCTCTGCGTATTCTACAAATTGCTCGTCTTGTCTATGAACCCAGAAATACCCCCAACCTTGTTCTCCCTTAGAATTACTCGTTGATATTTTTAGCTGCCCCTTGGAATCTATTGACCAATCTTGTATTAGTTCCTTTTCTTTTAGTATTATGCCATGAATAATATTGGCAACTGTATTTTTACCAGCTTGTTTTCTACCTGAAATTCCAAGAATTTGAGTCATTAGTATAGTCCCTTTAGTTGTTCTAGTATAACCTTTATGTCTTTAACTTTCATGTCGCCAATATCTTTTGTAGTCATTTTAGGGAATGTTAGTTTATACATTCTGCTAAACTGTCTCTTAATCTGAACTTTGGATTCTCTTCCAGCCTGATCATTATCTGTTAGTATAACCAAGTGCGTTATTGGTAGCTTGTTAATCTTGTCTTCTTGCTGCTTAGTAATAGTTTTACCAAATATACTAACCGCATTCTTTACTCCTGCTTCGTAAAGCCTCCACACATCGCCCTGCCCTTCTACTATAAACAACGCATGTGTTTTATTTACAGTCTCAATTGCTCTATGGTAGTTGTATAGGAAGTATCTCTTGTCAAACCCTTTTGGGTAGAATAGAAACTTTGGACTTTTATATTCCTTTGTTGCTCTACCTATTGCCGCTACAATATTCTTGCCATCATCGCTATGAATAGGTATAACCGAGCGGTCATACATTATGCCGTTTTCTGAGCAATCGCCAACATTGAAATGTTTTAGAGTGCTTTTCCTAAAGCCTCTAGAAGCAAAATATTCTGATGGGTATTCACACTTGAATTCAAGGTCAATAAACTTATGCTCTACTGGTTTCTCTTCTTGTGTCAATACTTTTATTGCGTCAAAGAAATCATCTTCTTCTATATCTTCTTTTACTTCTTTTGGTTCGTATTTGCCACTCTTTATTTTGAGTAATTTGCATACCCATTTTAGTACATCTGAAAAGGTTTTTTCTGATCCGCTCTGTGTTGATAATGTTCCACCTATTAGCCCAAATAAATCATTTTGATAATGTTGCTGACAATCTCTAGTCCAGCACTTCCATATGCCTTTATCAATAGCAAATGACAATCCTTTTGGGTTATCACTTCCTTCATGGATTGGGCACTTGCAGTAAATATTATCACCTAGCACTTCGTAATCTATATTTAGATTCTTAAATACTAGTTCAGCATTGTCATTCAGTTTCTTCTTGATCTTCTTCAAGTCCATTTTTAATCTTCTTTAATGAGTCTCCATCAACTAATCCCGTATCGCCCACTGGTGCATTCTTTATTTGGTTTCTTGTTCTGAGTTCAATAAGTTTAGCATGAGAACCTTGCATAACCATATTGATGTAATCACCGTCATCAAGTCCAGCACCGTGCCTAGATACGATTGGTACAAGTTTTCTATTGCCAGCATTTGGACCATCCTCCGCTAGTTCTTCTGGAGATTTAATCTTAAAGATGGAGAAGGATGTACATAACCAGATAAGTCTATCTGATCCAGATACGGCATCTGTGCTTTCCTTGGTTATACCATCTCTATTCAATTGCACAAATGATAGACAAGGAATGTCTAGCTTAACGCATAAATTATGAAGAGAAGTAATCTGGAATCCCAACGCTTGATACTCTTGGATATTATTCGTTATAGATGTTGATGACATTAGTTTCAAATAATCATAAACAATGAGACAGTCGTTGGTTTTTCCATACTCATCGGTCTTGACTTCTTGAACCACCCAGCGTTTAATTAGATTCAGAATCTGATCAAATGGCTTACCAGCAACACTTACATAACTATAAGGTATGGATTCAATCTGCTTCATAGCATCAAGAACCTGTTCGTGTTTTTCTGGATCATCTACAAATTGTCCAGTAGCAATCTCATTAATAGGTACACCGCTAAGGTTAGCTAGCAGTCTATTAAAATGATCTTCCTTCGACATTTCTGTGTCTAGAACTAGAACTGGTGTGAACCTAGAAGATACATTTAGTGCTACGTTGTCAGCGAATACAGACTTACCAACCTTTGGTCGTGCTGATACTAGATCGACACATTTCCTGCGTAACCCGCCACCAATAGCTTTGTCATAATTAGTAAAACCCGTTGGTATACCAATGATATCGCACTTGTTTTCTGCCAAGAAGTCTACATATTCTTGAATGCCTTCGCCAATCTTCTCTGGTAGATCACCATTATCATCTTCTCTTAGAAAGTCCGTGACTGGATTCTCTAGGATCTGAATGATATCATTGATTGATTCAGTACCATTAATATCGTCTACATCTTTGCTAATCTTACTGGTTAGCTTTTTGATCTTCCTAGCAAATTCAAACTTCTTTATCTGAGCAGCGAAGCTTACGACGTTATCTTTATGGATTGGGTAGTTCATCAATGACTTGATGTACTTTAGTTCCTGAGCCGTATTTATTGACTCAGAAAAGCCCAATTGTGAAGCGGCAGACAGTATTGACGCAACGTCCACAGATTGATCATTCTGGACAATCTTTTCTATGCATTTATATAGAATCTGATTGTTTGCATGATCAAACGTTTCGTGACTTATAATGTCAGAAACTAGAACGTATGCATCAATACCATACTGCACAAGAGCAGCTAGAACTGCTCTCTCTGCTCCAACATCATTTAACTCAGCCATGTTACCTCTTGCTTCCGCATCGGTTGCATCGGTAATATTCGCCGTACACAAAACGTGAATCTACCTTGAATGACTTACCGCACGAAGCACACTCAACATCCACCTTTCTAGGTGGTGATCGTCGTCGTGGCGTTGGCTCAATGTCTGGAGTGGAAATATCACGAAATTCTCCAGTATCTTCCCAACGATTTTCTCTACCTCTCACGGTTTCTCTCCTTTTATTATTTGGAATTGATGTTTCTTTTTTAATGTTACTGATACAGTTTTCTGATATATTTTTCTTGACTTGCTTGTTTACTTCTTCTGGTACAAACTGGTTAGCGATACTATTTGTGTCAGACAAAGCGTCTAGTAAAGCTTTCTTTTGCTCAGTGCTTAATGTCTTTACGAAATCTTCCATACTCATAGTCTTTTACCTTTCTCAAGTAGAATGTCTGCCTTTCGTTTTATTTCATAGGTTTTACCATCTAGTGATTGTAGTCTATTTTCAGCAATTAGCCGCATCTGCTCTAGTTTTGCTGCATAACTATTCTCCTTGGATAATATGTGTTTCTTTGATTCGTGCTTGGTATACTGACCAAACATATCTGAATGCTGTGCTATGAGCCGCTCCATCTGCTCAGTACACCAGTTGAGAGCAATTTTGTTCTTGTTAACTTCGTCTTGAATATATGAGGCATAATTGTACAACGTGTAAGCGACATTAAATGTCTCTTCTTGATTTAGTTTGGATAGACTTTCTGTACTCATATCTGCATACAAAAGGAACTCTTCTTTGAATGATGCAAACTTAGTATTAGTCTCATTGATATAATTATCAATGGACTCAATGTGCTGCTTTAGATCTTCAGTTGCTGACAATTTGCTGTCTCCAAATATCTTTGTTATCGGAATATTTCAATGTGGTAACGTGTATACGGTTCAATCGGCACCACTCTATTTTATCTTCATCTTTTGCTTTCGCAAGCACAAAGTCTGCCTTGGTCTTGTGAAAAAATGGAGTGTACTCATAGTGCTGTTGACCATGAATCTCAAAAGCTCTAAAGATTTGGGGTATGTAAAAATCTAAATACAGCACACCTTTACGATGCGTAGCTGTACTGCCTGGAAGTTTGACTTCCTCTAGGAGATTATAGCTGTGAAAGATTTCACTTAACAACTCTCTTGCTCTAAGATGAAATTTTGATCTTGGTCTTACGTTGTCTTTTTTCATGTAGTACGGGTTTAGGTTCCATACGTACTCTCGTCCATTTATTCCTAATACCTTCATATTTTATCCTGATTTTGTAACGTATTAGGTATACCAATGCAGCTAGTATACCCTTGATATTATCATTTAAGAAACCTATACCTTGATTGCAATCAAAACAAATCCACCCCCTAAATACAAGCAGATCGTGATCATGATCGCAGTAAAAACTGCTGTCAGACATGTCTTTTTTACAACATTGACAATGGCTTGGTTTTTCTGGGGCGCTCTTTTTGATGCCTCTTAGTGTCTTAGCATCTTTACTACAACACTCTTTACATCTAGAATAAACTGCACCACGATCTTTTCTATACTCTGTTAACGGCTTGTCAATGTTGCATATTCGACATATTTTTGTTTCTATACTCACTAGTATAGTTCCTTGATTTTTTCGTAGATAAATTGGGCAACTTCGTTATTGTTATTCAAGAATTCCAAAACGCTATTTGAACCTTGAAACTTGAAGAACCTTTCGATATCTTCTGGTTTTTCGCCAACACTATTGTCTGTCAGGATCTTAGCTATAATTGGATGTTGTGGTTCATCAACCGCACACTGGATTGTATACCACGCCCCAGCAGTTTTAATTAGTCGGAATTCACAAGCAATTTGTACAACCTCTTGCACTTCATCAATACCAGTACCATACCTAATCCAGCTTTCAGCCGTGCTATTAGGTCTGCCGCCAGCACAAGAGGTTTTAATATTCCAGTTGGCAATTTGCCCAACATGAGGGCCACTATCCTTGGGTACTTGCCACTTTCCACGATGAGTGATAATCATATTAGTTCCAGCCTGATACTGTAACATGTTGCCACAATCTGCCATCTTTGCTGGAGCGTATGGAGATCCACCAGTATTGGCGATATTATGCGTGATACACAGAAGCAGTACTTTATTCTTCATAAGTGTGCCACTGATACGTTTGAAGAACATAGATAGAAGTCGAGGCAAAGCGTTTCGCACACCTGTCCTGACTTCACCTTCTAGTTCACACGCTGGAACCATATTAGATAATGAGTCCGTGATAATTAAACAGCCTGGATCATTGTTGATATAGTACTCAATGATATTTAGAAAATCTTCTGCTGACAGAACTTTATCATCCGTTGACTGGATGACGATGATATTGTCAGGTTCTAGACCTTTAATCCCAACGAAATTCTGCTCAGACATTCGTCCTTCAGTGTCGATATAGATCACACGCTTACCCTTCGCTTGACACTTGGAAGCAAAGTGTAATGCTGTAGTAGTCTTGCCGCTCTTTGGATCTCCAGTCATAACAACTACAGATCCTTCACGAAGACCGCCACCAAGAGCAATATCTAGTGCTGGAGATACACCGATAACTTGTAGGTTATTGATGTTATCTAGAACTTCTTTGCCACTCCTTACGACATCTCCATACTTACTAACAATCGAACTACTAACAACGTCGCTCGCAAATTTTGTAGACGTAACCTTTTTCTTGCTCATAGATTCCTCAATTTATTTAACATAGACTTGCCTTTGGAGGCAGATTGTGTTTTCCTAGTCTTAACTTCTTGCTTTTCTTCAACAATATCAATATTGACCTCTGGAGGCTTCTGCTTTGCTTCTTCCACCTTCTTATGATACAACGCAATGACCTTTTCTGCAAGCGGATTTATTTTCCACCCACGACCATTTTGAATTCCTAGAACTAAAAGCTTGTCAAAGTCTTTAGAATCAATAGCTTTGAGTATGGCTTCTTCGCTATACTTCTTTTTTAAAGCTCTGGCGGCATTAAACTGTTTCATCCAAATCCAATGGTTTGGATCGCCTTTAGTCCAGAATTTATATCCTGGTCTTGGTAGCTTCATCCTCTCGGCACGACGCAAGACTAAAAGTTCAGCAACGTATGCCTCAAATGTACAATATTCACCAGTGTGAATGTGCTTGTACTTATGAGTTTCAGACCACTGCTTTTGATAATCTTGCTTAAATAGAGAGGGTCTGTTCTTTTCTTTTTCCATGATATACAATAGCTTCTTCAAAACAAGTGTCAATTTTATCTTCGTAAGATTGTTCTTCAATTAATTCTGGGGTTAGGATCATCGTCTTTTTTACAGAACAGTCTTTAATTTTTCCTATCGTAAAACATTGCTTTGTCTTTCCTCCGAATTGACCCTTTACGGATCTGATCAAGTATACCCCATCACACTCAGGTGTGTCAACAGTTATCGAATTAGATCTAAATCTCAAGCCTATTTTGTCAATTGTTACGTTGTTTTCATCAACGTATTCTTGAAAATCATACCAATCGTTATAGTCTCTAAGATATATCTCTTTTTCATCGGATGTGGTAATGACTACCCATATCTTACGTTTTTCATCATGAGATAATGATGAATACCACTTTCTCCAATTTTCATAACCAAATATGTACTTACTCATTGTGTTTTATTACCGTTGTGCAATTTCTTGTTTTTGTTGTTGATCTATTTTTTCTAGTAGCATCGCTCATAGTTGATGCATTTTCTGTCATTGTAACCACTCCAGGTCTTCTTGCAAATTGTTCCCCAATAGTGTTTGTTTTTGGGTTTGCATTTTTTAAGTTCTTTTTGATATAGTTTTCAACAGAAGACTTTGGTCTGTCTAGATCTGTTGCAATTTGAGCAACGTCTAGTGTTGAATAATTGTTTTCAATATAGAAGCCTTCCACTTTTCCGATTGGTCCTTTTTTAGCCATTGATAAAACTCCTTTGCGATCTTGTCAAGTAAAGTGAATTTCTTGTTTGTAAATACATTATATAGTAATCAAATGTCTGTTTGGATACTCTTTTTAGTTTCAATGCCAAAGTATTTTCTCTGTGAGAATCTATTCCATATGGATCATATGGCGAATTGTTCTGAGTAACTATAGAGTATGTTTTTTGGTACTTGTCTTTTCCAACATTTGCTTCTGTAAAAGTTGCGAAGACTTTTTCCTTTTCTGATTCACAAGTTTTACCAAGCTTGTTGTATAGTTCTTCTATTTTTTCGGTTTTTTTCTTGTCAACTGTTTCAACGTATTTCATTTTTTCCCTTCTATTATATATCTAGTTTTTTGAGCCTCAGTCATATTATTTATTTCTTTTTTTGTGGCATTACCAGCAAACGAGAGAGGGGAAGAAACTTCCCGCTCTCTCTTAGCTGCGCTTGACTGGGATTCAATTTCAGATCTCTTGTAACTGCCCAACTTTTTCCAGTTACTATCTGCTGCTTGTCCAATGGTTTTAACATCTTTCATGAACGATCCAAGACCACCATATATTACTCTCTGTAAAGAATTTTCCCCACACCTTGGGCATTTTGTTTGTGCTTCAGCATGAATAGATTCTTGTACATCTACCATCATGTAATTGCATGATTCGCATCCGTAGTCATATAACATATTCGTTCCTAACAGACTTGATTAAAATGTAAAAAAGAAATGTTTTTGATTTGTAAATATTACCTTGCATCCAAGTTTGCTCTCTACTTCTTGTTCTGTTTTGTAAACTTGTAGATGTGCTTTGTATGGTAGCCTGATTGGTACGCTACCAATGATTGTCGTTCCTATTTTTTTTAGCTCATGCAATACTTTATCTGGTTGTTCTAGATGTTCTAGAGTTTCAAATAAAAATATTACATCAAAAGTTTCCGTGTTATCTTTTAAGAAGTCTTGTATAGTTTTAGTTATGATCTTTTTTGGAATAGATGTCTTAGTATCTGTAGCAATCTTTGTTCTTACGGGTGAATAGTCTACTCCTGTGTAGCATGAAGCTCCAAGTTTTTCAACAATGGAAGCTAATCTACCATCACCACAACCAGGATCTAGAATAGTTTTACCAGTAATAGACTTGATTTCACAGTGTTCTAGACATTTCTCTACAATGTCCACAAAACCTTCTTTAATTGAAGAATAGTATCTTGGGTGTGAATTGTAATGAGATAGTAATTCTATTTCTCTTTGGCTATTTTCTAGCATAGGTGCTGTCTCCTTATGATTCTAGCGCATTAAGCACATATCTCAAAATACCATTCCTCTGTATGTCATGATACTCTAATCGACAGATCCCAACACCTTCCATGTTGGAAAGTTTGTCAAGACAGTATGCTAAACCGCTTCTATCATATAGATCAGTTTGCCTTGTGTCGCCATTAATGATAACCTTAGAATTTTGACCCATTCTAGTTATAAACATCTTGATTTGGTCAAGTGTGCAGTTTTGAGCCTCATCAAGAATCATATAAGCATTATGAAAAGTAGAACCTCTCATTGTTTCCAATGGTTCAAATCTTATTCTTCTTTGATTAAAAAAGTGACCGAAGTAGTCTCTGCCTAGAAAGAATCTAAGATTTTCTTCCATTGGTTGTAGATAAGGTTTTATCTTGTCATTAATCTCTCCTGGCAAAGATCCTAGATCTTTACCAGTACATACTAGAGGTCTAGTTACTATTATACTATCTATCTTGTCTCTTCTGATGTGATCTGATGCAACACCAGCAGCGATGAAAGATTTACCAGTTCCAGAAGGTCCAGTACAAAAGATGATGTCGTCTTCTATAATTGATCTGATGTAATTTTTTTGATTTTCAGTTTTAGCCTCTAGTGCATTGGTTTGACTAGCGTTGTTCTTCTTGTTTTTTTTATTTACCTGTGCTGCCAAAGCCGTTGTCTCCTCTTTGTGAGGAACCTAATGTGTCGCTTAACGATAAGGATACAAGAGGAACCTCTTGGAATATAATCTGAGCGATTCTATCCCCATGTTTTATTTGTACTACTTCCTTAGAAGTGTTGTACAAACAAACCATTATCTCTCCTCTATAGCCAGAGTCAATTACTCCCGCTAATACGTCTATCCCACTTTTTACAGACAGGCCAGAGCGTGGCCAAACTAGACCAGCAAAATGGTCTGGCATTTCAAGTGATATTCCTGTCTTGACAGTTTGTCTTGATTGTGGTGCTATGATCAAATTTTCAACTGAGTATAAATCAAAACCAGCATCATATTCATTTGCTCTAGTTGGAAGCTTTGCTGATTCATCAATGAGTCGCACTTTCACTTTATTAACACTAGTAATTTTTAGAGGTGAAAATATGTTCATGTTGTCCTTTCTTAGCGAATTTCGCAAGACCCTCCAGAACAAGCCCATTCTTGTTCTACTTTAACATTATTCTGTTCTTCAATAACGTTTGTGTATTCAACCTCCTTATATTCTCTATTCATATCTAGCCAATCCTTATAATTATACACATCCTTCATACAGTATGTAAGCTGTTTTAGATCGCCTTCCATATACTTATCGGCAAATTTTTGGCATCGCTCCATATAAGCTTTTTTCTCTGTGCCTTTCATCTTTTGACCAAAACCTAAAAGACTGTCACAAGCGGCCCACAGATTATCTTCAAATAACTGTAGACCAACTTCAATCAGGCCACTTACAAACATAGCAGCATCACCATATCGTTGAATCTGTTCGCTTGGTAAGTATACAGTTGTAAACGGTGCCTGTGCGTAGTCTTTATCACCAGCAATAGGAAGTAATGATACACCGCAGAAATACTGGCGATTGTCATAGATAAAATCTGTTACAGCATCCCATTCCTCTGGCTTTACATTGATAGTATTTGATACGTTATGTACTAGCCAAGGCTGTGTGCATAGTTCTTTGTTAGTTCCGCTCATAACCCAGTTCTGCTGTGTACTCATTACATATTCAAGTAATTCGGTTGCACATACTTTATTCTTTAGCTTAGATCCATCTGGTACTTCTACGCAAAATGCAACAACATCATCAGTATCATTATTTGACCAAACTGATTCGGCACATGCTCTTGGATTGATCTCTCTAAAGTATTGATAGATTGGTTCCATCTTGTTAGCCTGAACACGACGAATATAACGTTTGGCATGATGAGGGTGAATACCAGAGGATGTTCCAAGAATACAACTTGATGTACCTTCTGGCTTAACACAAGTAGTACGTGCTGCTTGATTGATTCCAATCATCTTTGCTACTCTAGCGTTAGTTTGCTTAACAATGTCAGCACCAGTTTTCTGTATAATTGGGTCAAGGCAAATATCATGACGTTCCATTATACCAGTCATTGAAACACCAAGCAATGCTTCACGACTTATGATTCTTTCAGAGGCAGCACCAAGATATGGAAACTTAGAGAATCCAGCCTGTAATGTGCCAATAACGGCAGCGTAACGACACGCCTCATAAAAATCTTGTTCAGTCTTTACCTTAGCACAATTAATCGTAGAAAGGTTACATGCTTGCCATCCAGTTTCACCAGTTGTTTCGTCAACAGGCCACATTCCAATCTCAACGCAAGGATTAACAATTAGTTCTGTTGAATCTGACCATACAAATCCTGGCTCACCAAACTCTTTAACTGAATTCATCAGTTCTGCAAACTGTTCTTTGGTTGTTTTATCACGAAGAAGCAGTGCTGAATTGTTTGATCGTCCACGCTGTGGGTTATCAATAAACCATGATCCAGTCTTAGCCTTAGCCATTTCTTCGTCGTCTGGTGAGAATACACAGATAGTTGCACTACGACGAACGCCACCGCTAATAACAGCATCAGCACTATACATAACTATATCATATGCTTCAATAGGCGAAAGTTTGCCACGACCAGACTTAATAGCACTATCAAGCACCTTCTTGATGCTTGCTAGGGCTTTCTTTAATGGTTCTGGACCAGGGGCTTTGCCGCCACTAGACTTTAAATAAGCACCAGCGGGACGGATCTGTGAAAAGTCAAATGTAACAGACTTACCAGTATACTCTGGAAATAGATCACAATCTTCAAAGTATGATGATACTATTACACCAACTGCATCTGACCATCCTTCAATTGAGTCATCAATTACAAACTTCTTTGAGCCATTCTTGCTCTTAACAAGGTTTGGTAGTTTGTCTATATGATGTTTTTGCACAGAGAATCCAGTGCCGCAACCACATAGCAATAGATACATGCATTCCTGAAAGAATCTGATACGATCAACATACGATGCGATACAATTATAAATTCTAGCATTGTGTTTTATTACGGGAGGACCGCCAAACTGTAAAGCTCTTTGTGAACCAAGAATTCTTTTCTTCTTCATTCCTTCGTATGCTTCTTCGATGATAGGTTTAATTTCTTCGTCTCCATTAGGAGCATAAACCTCAACCATCATTTGCTTCACTCTATCTACTGCTTCTTGCCATGTTTCTCGTCTTTTCTTTTCTGGAATCCATCTAGCATACTTAGACACAAATGTATAGTTCATCAAAGATTTTAGTGACATATCCCACCCGTCTCCTTCATTATTGTATTGTTATGAGTTGAAGAATTTTTCAATTACCCATTTAATAACCATAGGTAACACTACATACATCAAAATAAATGTTAATACTACTGACTTAGCTTCTATTTCCTTTGAGTTTCTCATGTTGTCTAACACGAAACTCTCACAATCCTTCTTCAACCGGCCTTTAGTTTTATCGTCACAATGATAAATACTAGTACCATTCTGACTGACTATTGTAGCCCATTCATTAGTATATTGCAATGCTAATCTTGCAATTTTCCTACGTTCCTCATCTTTAAATTCTCTGTCTATTTGTGATGAAATTAGATCTACATAAGATATAGATTCATGTGTACCAAAGTTAGCAGAATTGTTTTCATCATATGAAAAACTAAAGTCTGGAAAGTGTTTTAGTTTAATTGATCCACCATCTTCGCCAAGATACACGCCTTGTATTTTAGCTGAGATTGGTATTAGAAATTTTTTCGTTCTAACATATGGCAGATCGCCACCAAAAGAGATATCAATACCCTTGTCTTTTTTGCTGATGGACATAGCCATTTCATCAGGGCATGATAATGAGAATCCAGAAAATTCGTAACCGTTTTTTGAAAAGATTTTTTCTATAGCATTTTTGATATCTGTTAGTTCCATGTTATCTCTCTATTAAGGCCCATGATAAACCACTAAATAAATCCTTTAGACGTTGTTTTTCATCCGTGTCTAACACATGATTATCGTCTGTTACAACGGATTTTAAGAGGTTTACTAGACCATCTGATAACCCAGGATATTTGCCTTTCATTTCTTCTTTGAAGAAATTAGCAGCAGCTTTAGTATATACATCATTTAATTGCTGTGCGTCTGTTTCATACTTTGTAATCCTTGAAGAGAACTCATGATTAAATAATGCTATCTTTGCTCTATCTTCTACCGATGTAACTAAATCAGCAACTGGTTTAACTTGATTGAGAATAGTGTCAGATGGTTTTTCAATATCAAGTAGAGCTTGAACTTCGTCAACTTCATTTTTAATAGGATTCAAGTCTATACTTGGTAATGAACCAAAGAATACAAAGTACAGTAGCCCTATTGCCACAAGAATTCTAAGCATCTTTTTCAACCTCCATGTTATCATTTAACAAGGGAAATACTTCGTCCATTTTTTCTGATGCTGCACTTAATCCATTGCTATCACACGCAGTCTTTAATGCATACCACAATTCTAGAGTTTTAATAAACTCTGACCCATTTGGTAGTGGTATATTTGGGACATTTACGCTCGGCTTCTTCTTAACTGTTAATTTAGCCAAGATGTATGAAAAGTCTACGCTTGTTACTAGCAATCCAATTGCTACTACTAGTGCTACTCCTTTTAATATCATTTCTAAGTCCATTATTCTATCTCCGTTTTTCTTAGTAGGAGTTCTGTCTGTGTTTTCTGACACTGACAATCATCACATGCACATCTTGTTTCACATTGGCATGTTGATTTCTTTATTTTTACAAGAGGAGGAAATTCTACTTCTTCTGCTGGTTCTTCAACTTCCTCTGGTTCTTGTTTGCTGTGGAATGGACAGGGGCTAACATGCCCATCACCCTGAACAATTTGACCTGTGCCTTTACAAATACATTTAGCAGGGTCTTCATCTGGGCCGCTTGGAGGTTCTGGTACATCAATATTGTATACTTCCTTCTCTGCTAGATCAAAGGATGCTGATATCTGAGCCTTCCACTGATCTACCATGCTAGCATATATCTGCACAATATCTTCATCGGAAATTGCATAAGCAAACGTTGAAGATGCAGCGATTAGGAATGCAATAACTAAATTTTTCATATCATTTCCTATGGAGTGGTGTAATAATGAACATCGTCAAAACGATCTGTATAAAGAGTTTCTAACGTTTCATATGAAGCACTGATATCATAAACACCAGTTGATGAACTATATGCACCAGTATTAAAGCACATTACTACGGTTGTTGCATTTTGTGGAACAGGATAAGTACCTACCCCAGAAACTGCGAATGTAACCACATCTGTTGTTGCCATTATTTATTCTCCTAAAAAACTTGATCTAAGGTCCAATCGACCTTACGAGGTGGAAAACCATCTACATCACTAAATACCCATGATCCATCTTGTGCTAACATTCCAGCAGCATCGCTTTCACGAATCCAGAATGAGCCATCAGGTTGATCCAAAGCTTTAGGTCCACCATTCCAAACGCCCCACGAATTTTGAACGCAGAATAGTGTTTCGTTATGTCTTTCTTTAGAATCATCAACAGCTACCCAAGCCATCGCATGACTCCATGAACCAGATCTTTTTGCTATGCCCTTTGAGTCACGCTTAGAACTAAATCCATAGCCAGAGCATACACTAATAGCATAACCATTGGCGATAGCATCACGGGCTTCTCTTACTGTTTTTACTAGTGATATGGTTTTTACTTGGTGCTTTTTTGCTTGATTAACTAGTTCGCTTGGAACACCTCTTCTGCCCCATCCAGCACCTAGCATACCATCGTATTTTGATAAGTCAATACTGCCATATTTTTGACGAAGCAATACGCCGCCATTTTGGTGTACGAATCTAGCGGCACCAGAACATGACATACCCTGACCACCATGACCTCTTGATCCATATATGCCTTCGGTTGCACCTTTTGCTACCCACTCTTCTCGCTCACCACCTATTATTTCTGTACTGCGTGTAACATCCACCGCCGATCTAGTGGAGTGGGAAACACAATCCCCCGTTACCTGTCGTTCAGTATAACCAAACGATGGATCAAACTTTTGTACATTCTTATATAGAAGTACTACTTTGCCTTCGCCAGAGCCATATAAAGAATAAGCGGCAGCACCGAACAGAGGATGAGGTAACTCACCAAGGAGTTTATCAACATCCTCTGGATCACAGTACGACCCTACAAAACCTTCTTTATATGCATTAAGAAGTTCTCTAGGAGTTTTGAAATCAGGCATCGGTTTCTTTCTTTGTGTTATTTTTCATCCACTTTACTAAAGTATCAATACCAACTGTTACAACTGGAACAAGCAGGACACCCGTTGTTCCAAGATCTACATTTGATACATTTTCACCAACATATGTCAACATTGCTGCTAAACCAACAAGCAATGCATTTTTACCAAGATTTACAACATCAGTTGTGTTTAACGAAAATTTCTTTGAGTCACTCATCATTCTACCTCATTTTTCTGAAATACTGATTAAAAATCCTCCGTGCTTATCTTCACTAATCCTATATGGATATCCGACTATCCTTATGTCTTGTCCGTCTGATGTTTTGGTATTTCTTACAAACTTACGATTCATTTGTAAACATGATCTAAAATCGTCTAGTAGTTCCTCACGATCTTCTTCTTCAATACATGTTAACCAATCGTACCCCTCAAGACCTTCTGGAGTTTTTGTCATTTCGCACAGATGTATATTATTCCAGATCAATCTACCTTCTGTATCTGTCTCAAACAAGGCAACGTTGCTATAGTGCAATGCCGCTTTTGTTCTTTGTTCAATAATTTTTTGTCTATGCTCAATTCTACCACAGGTGCCCCTAAGATCTATTATAGCATCCTTCAGGCTATTTCCACCATTCGTCATCAACTCTTTTTTGATTTGTTCTACGGATTCCTTGAAATATTCATGATTCTTTAGCATGTCCATTACAGGCTTAATACCTTTAACCCAAATTACACTAAACAAAGTTCCTAAACCACCTAGAAGACTAAAAATCAATGCTGCCATTTCTGTTTCTAAGTTTATCACTATGGTGCCTTTCTATTTGATAAACAAACCAGTGCCCCTTGCGAGGCACTGGAGTGTAAAAAAAGTTAAGCTTCGTAACTATCTTTAGCTTTGTATTCATCAGTAGTAGGTCTACCAAGACCACCAAAGTGATAAGTAAGTTCACCAGGAACTGCTCTAGTTGGTGAGGCTGCATCGTCAGAGGCGGCTGTTGAGCCATCATCAGCCTGAACAAAGTTTGATGCATCTCCAGCATTATTACCCTTTGTGCGACCTGGAACCATAGCTGTTGATGGTTTTGCTAAAACATCAAAAGAAGCAGAAGCATAAGCACCAATCCTTCTTGTTGATACAACTTTATGAATAGTATCACGACCAACACCATCGTACTCGGCACCTGGAACAGTGAGTAGAGTTGTTGCATCGTTGTTAATCTTTGAAGCACTATCACCAGCAGCTTTGAGGATGAAATTACGTTCACCTTCTTGAGCATTTGGGAAATAGGCCAAGCCACCTGTGCCACCTGAATTAGCTGTTGTTACTCCAGCATAATCACCAACTGTTCCATCATTAGCAACAATTTTGGAACCGTAATCACTGGAACCTATTGCAAGATTATTAAGGTTAAGAACCTGTGTCATTGGGCTATCGCCCAATGTTCCAGCCGCTAGAACTGTTCCGCCATTATTAACGGTAGAACCTGAACCCTTTGCTGTTGTTGAAGCCATGTTTATATCTCCAAGTTTCTATCTAAACTAAATCCTATTTTTTCCTTTTTATTTATCCAAGTCCTATTTAATTATACACATGAACCAAAACTCTTTTTGATTTTTCCAATAGCTTTATTGAGTTTCTTTCTTGTTGTCTCTCTATTTGAGTTTCTTTTCTTTGCCATTTCTTCGATTGTGAGATTGCTGATCTTGTCAATAATAAGAGACTTACTTTCTTCATCCTCTAGCTCGTCTAAAAGATCTATAAGCATACTGTCTGCACAATTGTTAGAAATATTATTATGCAGCTTTCTGTTAGACCTGGACTTGTTGATAAACTTGACTTCTTTAATACACTCAATAAAAACTCCGTTGTACAAATAAGTTGTAAACTTGGTATTCTTTTCTTCTTTAAAGTTGAGAAATGCTTTCCACAGTGCATTCATTTGACATGTGTAAATAGAATCTGTGTCAAGCTGTTTTCTGAAGCTATTTGATGCCTTATTCATTATCCTGATTATATTTTTATCTTTGAGTGCTTGTTCAATTTTTGTGTCTATGCAATTTGTCATATTGTATCAATCTCCTTTAGGTAAAATAACATCCTCAATGTTTTTTCTTACATCTGTAAAGTTGAACATAGTTCCAACTCCAACAAAAAATCTGTATCTGCTACAAATTTTTAAAACTTCTACGCCCGGTATAGTATTCAGTTTTTCCTTGATGATAGGCGTTATATCAAAATTAGTATGCCCCATCCAGCAGTCAAAATTAGATAGTATTGTCATTTCTTTTAGCAATTCCTCTGACATCGGAATTATATTCGCTGCACTTGGCAAGTCAATGTTTAATTCTGGATCTTCTTCTTCGTAATCCTCTATTTCGATGTTTTGGTTAAATATGTTCTGCATCACCGTCTTTAACATTGGACATGAAAGCTGTTTTTCCATTACATCTTCGTATTTTTGCCAACCAATTTTTGATTTACTCATGTCTTAACTCCTTATAGTATGTCAGATGGGCTTATGCATGGTTTGCTCCTTTTTTGTTCCTTGGCTGTTTTATTTACGTATTTTTTACTTTGATTACCAATCATTATAAGAAACTTTAAAGCTTCTTCTTCAAGACCTTGTTTCATAAGACTTTTGTGAATAATTTCTACAGTTTCAGTGTAACCAGAGTCTTGCAGAATTACATTTAGGACATCTCCAAGTCTTATTATGTTTTCATCAGAATAGTCTTGTATGCCGACATCTATCTTTACAGAGTCATCTCCCTCTGCAATGTAGTATGTAATCGCTACATACGTTTGATCTTCGTAGTTCGACTGAGACTCGTCG